>JAEAME010000892.1_pt1 | contig 25103 bp, 20 predicted proteins | sample 8958731 | NCBI WGS metagenome assembly JAEAME01 (sample SAMN16933194, study PRJNA681113) | bioreactor sludge metagenome | isolation source: anerobic bioreactor sludge (Control) | place: India:Bengaluru | collected 2018-10-24 | reverse complement strand
CATTAATTGTATTTTATGGTGACTGACCGGTCGCTGCCAGCGACCGGTCAGTAATCCTTTTCCCGGTCAAATATGCCCAATTTAATTAGAAAAACTACTTGCTATTTTCTTCAAATCTTATATATTTAAAATGTCTGAAAGATAATAATTTCCCAATCCACCAACTGGCGGAAAATAACCTGACTGATATTATTCGAAATATTTTAATCCGCTGGATTGTTAAATCAGTCAGGGGTATTTAAAAAAAAATCCACACTGAAATGAGCATAACCATCGTCGAAAAAGTCGGGGATGTCCAAATCTATGGCGGCGGACTGTTAGGCGGCAAAGGGGATGGACTGGTCAAGATCAATGAATGCCATATTCCGAATGCCCATAAATTGAGAACTCGGGTGTTGACCACCAGTTTTTATGATCGCTTTTTAGAGCATGATGGCGAATTTATTAAGGAAGAATTAGCCCCGATCCGTGCCATTCTTGAAAAGATCGGAAATATCCCGATCAGCGTTCGTTCGTCAGCGACCAATGAAGCCTGGGTGGCGCCAGGCGGACACGGATCAGTTCATGCCGGCGAAAACACCTCTTTTATGCTGCCCAACAATCATCCTGATTTTGCCGTACGATTCGAGCAATTTATTCAGGCCATCAGCTTCATTTATAAAGATTTTCTTCAAAAACAATCTGCTGATAGCCATGAGAAAATGGCCATCGTCATCAACCCCATTCCGGGCATCCATGACAACACTGATGTTGGCACCATTTATTACCCCCTGGTTTCTGGCGTCGCCAATTCATTCTTTCCTTACGCTTTAAAATCCCAGGATCCCAAAGAAGGCTTTGCCCGGATTGCACTGGGACACGGCTATGCCACGGTGCTGGATGATTTTCCGGTCATCTCCATGGCGACGATCCGCAACCCGATTCCGCCCAATTTATTGAGTGATGGGCAGAGTTACTTTTATGCCATCGATATGACGAAGAATCAGGGCTTGACTGGCGAAGAGCTGGAGACGATGAAAAAGCTGCACGTCCGTTTTTCGAACAGCTACTATTCCCAATTTTTAAGCGTCAAAAAAAATTGTATCACCCTGGAATCGCTAATTCAGGAAGATCTATTCGGTTTTCGCAGCGGACTTAGCGAGATCATGAAATTTATTTCGTCGCGGATTGCTTCCCATTTTCAAATTGAATTTGTTTTTAATATTGGGAAAGATGAGTACCAGCAGCCGACTGGTCAATTTCACGTAGTGCAATTAACCCAGTTACCAGAGTTTAAATTCGAGCCAATCGATCTGCCGGAGCAGCTTGAAAATCGCTATTTATCGATTCACAATTTGCAGGGTCATGGAATCAAGCATCATATTAAATATGCTGTCGTAATTTCTCCCTTTCTTTATTCGAAAGATAAACATGATCGAGTTCGGAGCAGGCTATTCGACATCAATCAGACGATGAAAAGACAAAATGAAAATTATATCATCATCGCGCCGGGTCGATTGGGCAGCAAAAATCGGGACTGGGGCATTCAAATCGAATATCGCGATGTAGATCGGGCTGTGGGATTGTTTGAATACGGCGTGGATATTGCAGGAAGATCCGAGCCGCTGCCAGAATTCGATGATAGTACCGGGGGCATTTACGGCAGCCATTTTTTGTATATGCTTCAGGGTGGTTATGATGAACAGCAAAAACGGACGCAGACCCGCATGTATGGCACGCAGGGTACCCATTTTCTGACCAATCTGGTGAGCAACAATATCATTTATGGTTTCATCGCACCGGCTCAAGATCAAATCGATCCCTGGCTTTTTTCGGCTTCCAACGATACTGAGGCAATCCAGGTGATCACTTTTCCTAAACCAGCGACCCTGTACGCCGATTCAATGAGCCAGCGGTGTATTATTGTGACTTAAAATTATTTTTCAATTAACTAATGCGCGACAACATGCAGACAACAAAATTCAAAATCGATCCAAATAAAAAGAGGGAATTTAAATTTGTCCCCAGAATCATAAATCCGGTTAAAATCGCCAATGCCGTGATATTTTCAGCCGATGAGCAGCTCCGCGAGGCTGGTGACAGTCTCAAGGAAAGCCTGCCCTGGGTTCAGGTTAAAATTCTCAGGGATCCTTTATCAGCGTCAAATTACCAGGCAGCCCAGCCGTCAGTGATGATATTCGACGATGTGGCTTTGAATATTGTCGATGCGAATCGGATTAAACAAAACAATAGCAATGCAATTCTAGCATTGCTGTCGTTCAATCCATCGATCCATTGTTCTCCACCTTCGGTGGCTTGCGAAAAATTTCGCTACTCCAGCAAAGCTGATCTGGTTTTCGCTGTCAATAAATCAGAATTAACGCCAGAACACATTCTGCCTTCGGTTGTTCGCTGCGCTGAAGACAAACTGAATATCGAGAATTACTCAAAAGCACGTCGCTTTATTTTTTTAATCGTAGATGATGAGCCGAGATGGTTCTCGCAATTCCTGCCAGTGCTTTATAATATTATTGGACAACGTGCCGATGTGATGTTGACTCGAACTTATGAAGAAACCCTTCGGTTTCTGTTCGGTGTGGGAAATGAAGCTGAAATCGATGGTGAGTATTATCATCGACAGGGACACGGTGATGATGTGGTTTGTGTGATCACTGATATTTTTTTCCCAAAGGGCGATAACCTGGCTAGTGATGCCGGTCATAGCCTGACACATCTCATCAAAAAATACTATCCCCGAATTCCAATCATCATTGCATCCAAAGCACGGGAAGGCGATGACCTGAAGGATCTGGCGCTCATCATGCCCAAAGGGGACATCGGAAGTCTGGACATTCTGAAAAATTATATCCATGATTTTACCGGCATGGGCGATTTCTTCATTCAAGATGTGGCGAAGAATATCCGCTATCACGTGCAAAATATCCATGAACTGCTCGGCGTTATCCTTCGGGCGGAAAATGATATTGAATTACTCAGATTATTGGAAATCTATGGTCAGAAAGACTTCTTTTCCACCTGGCTGTACATGCATGGTTTTCGAGAGGTTGCAGATTCCTTGCGTCCGCGACAGGATCGAGGGCAAAGGCTGATCACCGTTCTGAAGCGCCACATCATTCGAGAGATTTTGAGAATGGATTATACCCCCATTGTGATCGATGGGACAATAATTTTCGATTTAAATGACCTCTTAAATGCGCTGCGAACCGTTGATCCAGACAAAATCCAATATTTTTCCGATAACGATTATTTTTCAATCTGGCTGGATCGGCGAGGCTACACCGAATTGGCTCAAGAATTTCGTCCCATTCATGGGAGTGGGCATAAGCTGGAAAAAACGCTGGCAAGTATTGTGGAAAAATGGATTGAAATTTATAGACAAAGAGAAAAGTAGTAATTTGTAAAAATGAAACTATAAAAACGAAACTTAAAAGAAAAACAGCGTTATTCCAGCCGTTGGAACATGCATGAACTCATAAACCTTGCTCCATGGCATGTATAAAATATCATAATCAAATGTCAATGCAATGGTGTTATTTACAATATAAAACTCGGCTTGAATCCCTCCTACAAAATCAAATCTCCATTCTTTGTGCTTGATGTTCAGCCGATCTTTCGCAACAAGATTATAACCTCCTCCACCTAATCCCAGATTTAAGAAAAACCGATTCGAGTTAATAAGGTTATACTGAAACATAGCATTAGCGAGATAGATATTTGAGTTGACATGATTTCTGCCCTGATCATACGAATCATAAATATAGGTTCCCGAAATCTTCAACTGACGGATGCGGCTGATTTGATACATATAATTGATTTTAGCAGTTCTTCCGCCTACGAAAGAAATAGCATTAGAATGGACAGTATGAAAATAATACGGCTGTTGAGCTGAAATATCCGATGATATAAAAGTTATCAATATAATTGGAACACTAAAGCTCAAGAAAAATTTTAAGCATTTACAATTATAGAAATGTGATAGGGTATTTATTTTCACCTTTAATCCTGCAAAGAGAATATGTTATTGTTAATCAATTTTGGATGTTCAGCAATCATTTTGTATGTATTGTTTTAAGAACTGAATCGTAGCCATCGAATCTGTCCCAGACTTCTAACTTTACCGTATAAGGCGAATAGTCTAAACTAAATGTATGAAACACGATCGATTTGTCTTTGCCGCCCAACGTATCGCCATCAGGGAAAGTCCATTTATAGCGAGTTATAGAATCTGTTAAATTAGAATCAGTACTGGTCGAGGTGTATTTGACATCATTTAACGGCTGCGGATTTTCAGGGTACCATATAAAATCAGCAAAGGGATTCAAATTGATAACATTGACTGACTGCTGTTGTTCATCAGTCAAATTATTTCGTTTGTTGGTAACTGTCAATCGCACCATGTATTTTTTAGGCTCACTAAATACGTGAACCACGCTATCCACATTATCGTAAGTCAAGTTTCCATCGATATAAATATCATGCTCTAATTTTCCTCCCTGGGGATCATACGAATCAGTCCCATCGATGATGCAATCCAATGGGAACGGACCTTCGATGGGAGTTACTTTCAAGATAGCAACTGGCGATGTAGCAACTGCCACAGTGACTCCCGTTGTATCGGTTTGTCCTAAATTATCGGTAACTTGAAGTCGAACTCGATAATTTTTATCGGTAACATAAAGATGAGTACCGATACTGTCAAGCGTGCTGGTGCCATCATCGAAATCGATGCGATACTCCACGATTTTGCCATCGGGATCGCTGCTATTGGTTGCCGTAAAATTAATCGTCACTGGCGCTTCACCTTTAACTGGATTTACCTGCAGCACAGCGACGGGCGCCTGGTTATCGGTTTTTACGACTCTTGGTGTGGTATGCACACCGCCATCATTATCGATGACTTTTAATTGTACTGTATAGGCTCCAGATTTTAAATATGTATGAGTATAAGTTTTCGCCGTGGTTGGAATCCATGGCGTTCCATCATCAAACCACCAGGAATATTCAATTACCTGATTTGCTTCTTCACCAGGTTTGTTGTATTTATTAAAAATGCTGTCAGGATCGTAACTTTCGCTTGCGTCAACAACAAGATTGTAGGGACTTGCCTCGCCTTCAAGTTTATAAGTAAATATAGCGACCGGCAGCGAGTTAGCAAAAAAGAATGTTCCTGCTTTTCCGGTCGAAATTTTTACCTTATCTGAAAGCTCAAGTTCAATCTCGACTTTTCCAGTCGTGTCGGGAATAAATTCCAGCGTGCTGTCAAATTTGCTTGGTGCGTCAAACACGACTAGACTGTTTGTTTTGCTTTGTTCATAAAAATCGGTCGGATGCAAAATATCGCCATGTCCGGCAATGAATTTAAAAGTAGCTGTTACTCTTTGATTTTCAAAATCCTCATATTTCAGCTTGAGATCAAAACGTCCATTTTTTTTGAACTTCAATGAAGTACTCTGAAAAGAAAAGTCGTCATCGTCCAAAGCAGGAGCACTATTCAAAGCCGAAAACGGATCTTTGTGTTTCTCACACGAAATAATAATCATAACAAGAATTATTATGCTCAATAAAATTGCAATTGCTGATTTCATGCTCATCCAGACTCAATTAATTCAAGAAAAAGCAGCTATTCAAAATATATTCAAAGCTGATTACTGATCTCTAATTAATAAATAGAATCAATCATTACATAAAATTCCAGTCCTTCATCCAGCACCGATGCATCCTGATTATAGTAATTCGTCGAATAAGTCGCTCGGTTTGCAGCACGCCCCAGCACCGGAACTCCAGAAACGGCATCGCGCAATTCTTCCAGCAGCACCTGTTTGGCTTCAGAAGTGATCGGCGAATATGATATTCCCTGTAAACGTTTTAAATCGTAAGCGCGTCCACGACAGGATCTGCTACTTTCGTTGATATAAATTTCTTGAAAATCCATGTTAATCCGCATATTCATAAAGGAAACGATGCCGATCAGCTTGGTACGCTTGGGGATGAAAATATTTCCCCATTTGGAATCTCTCAATACCCGAGCCTCGACCAGACTTCCGTTAGCAACTGGCGTTCGATTCGGTAACACTACTTTGACCAGCACCGATTGCATTCCAGTGTAGGTGGCTGGCATATTGCCACTTTGTACCGTTCCTTCGGCAAGACTATTTGACACAATCATATTGGGATTCTGGTTCGCTGATCTCGTTTGAAAAGAGGTCGCTGGCTCAGGTGTTATGGATTCCAGCTTTACTGGCTGCGATCTCGCTGATTTAGCAACTGTTGTCGTTGTTCTATTGGGCGAATTGCTATTTTCAGCAAAAAGAACTGGCTCTATTTTCCGAGGCGGTTCTACCAGGGATTGTTCGCTTGGCTCGAAACTCGGAATTTTAATCGTATCAAACTTGATAAATTCATAATCCAGTTCTTTTTTTGCCTTTGCTTCGGTTGGCAAAATTGAAACTTTAGCGTAGGACAGTTTTTTAGTGGCGCTCTTATTTGAGATCATCATGAAAATCAATAAAATGCCAATAAAACCGACCACGCCAAATACGAGGCGCTTGATCTGGGGCAGTTTTATACCCCGCAGCCGTTCGGCTAATTCAGAAAATCTTCCCATATTCATCACATCCACTCTGCTATTTATATTGTTATTTTTTTCGATTAAAAATTTTGTTTTGTGCATGACACATCGTGCTCTTAACGTACCTGACTATAATGCTTTGCGCGAAACACAATGCTCCATGTCACTATTCAATCATAGAGCCCGGCACTTCGAGCACGAGCTCACGTCTTCCATTTTCCTCACTGCATTTAATGTTCAAGCTGCTGCGACTGGAGTAACCCAGCTTATCAAAAACAAATAATAACCGTCCAAATGAATGCGGCTTGATTGTGGTATTATAGTATTCGTTGATCGGTTCAAGTTCAGTCTCTTTCAGCTTTTTCTTCCAGAGCAGATAGCTTCGCTGATAATCAATCATTTGAAAACGGACGTACCCGACATCATACGGGATATTTGAATTATTAATCACCGTACAGATGAGAAACAGCTTATCTTTAATCTGTTTCATGTGGTCCACAGCAAAAACTACCTTGGAGTTATTTACACTATATGTGTATCGCGGCGTCGATTTAAAAAGATTCGCCAATAAAGACAGGGCTTTTGGATTGAGACTGGAAAGTGATTGTCGTCGCGATTCGGCAGCCCGCTTTTTTACCATTTCATTATCATCTTTGCTACGCTCGCCTTCTTTGGCCTGACTATCGGGAAATAAATCCTGCAAAGGATGTTGTGAAACCAGTCTAACCTCAAGGTCCGGTTTATCAGAAATCTGTACCAAAAGATTAAAAGACTCTGAACCAGCCTTGATAAACATATTCGTAGTGCCTTTGTTTATCAAAGGCTTTACTAAAACAAAATTTCCCGTAGTCTGAACAGAAAAAGCATCCACATTCCCCACAGTGACGAGTTCTGGCGGGGCAGGACATACAATTACAGTGGCATAATTCGGCGCTACTCGTACCACCTGGTTTGACTGGGCAATTAAATCAGTGACGCAAGAAACTGCCATCGCAACAACGAAAAAACTGATTATATATCGCTTCAAGCTTAGCTCTGTTTAAAATTAATAATTCTGAGTCCAAACGGATTATTTTCGGTGCGGCCGACCACATTAATATCAAGATCAAAAGTAATATCGAGCGGAGATTGACCGGGGAAAACCTGCTTCCCGTTAACCCGCGCCTGGAATGGGTCGCCTTCTTTTACCAATATTTCACTCACTTCAAATTTAATTGTTCCGTTGGTACTTTGCACAAGTTTAGGGATTTCAGAGCCTTTAATCGTGTTGTACATGACATATTCAAGCTCTTCGGAGCACATTTGCAGAGCGATTTTGATGTGATCGTTGAACGTCTCTCGATTAAATTCCAGCAGATTCTTGGCAAATTCAAAACAGAATCTCTTCACTTCGTAAACTGATCGATTCTGCGGATAAGCCTGGGCTGCAAAAGCGTAGCCGTCTTTTATCACATACGTTTGTGCCGGTCGGGTAAAACCAATGTAACAAACGATGAGGAGGATGAGATTAATGACCAGCAAGCCGATTACCAATCGCTGTAAAAATAACTTATTTTTCACCAGTTCACCATAAATTTCATAATATTTAGTTCGTTCTGCCATTGTTCCTTTACCTTTGATATGTCGATTAAATCGTGTTTTTTTATGACTCTTTTTGCTTCAAGCTAAATGCGATGCTTAAATCTCAAACTTATTTTATTATCTATCACTGCTTTCTGTTCGCTATTTCAATATTCATTTTTCGATAAACATCATTCCCCACCGCTCTGAACCGTTGATCCCTGATACGGCCAGAGCGCCGGGCTTCCTTCCCCGCCATCGGTCAGCGATCGCAAAGCTGCTTCAGTCGAGCTGGCCGTCGGGCTTTTTGTCAATGCCTGGGCGCCAGTAATGACTCCAGCACCAGTCCGAGTCGCAAGCTGCTGTGTTGCCGTAATACTAATCGTTTTCAAACGTTTCCATACAGTTGAAATGACAACTCCGGCCGTAATCCCGGTTCCATAAGTGCCCAAATCAGCGGCAGAGCTTCCGCCTTTGAATATGGCTAATGATAATTTGGGGATTAAAACAATGATAACGCATATAATGACTCCCAGGATGAAAGATTCCCATAATACGCTCTTGTCGCCGGAAGCCACGGATTGTTGAAAAGCTGAAGAGCCCGTAAGCGTTTTCATCAACCGAAATAAAATCGCAATCAGGACCGACCAGAAATTCACTGCGCAAAAATTGGCTATCCACGTCCGAAAAGTATCACGGAAATTGGGAAACAGCGAAATTACAATCGCCAGCGGACCGATGAGGTAGAAAAATATCTGAACGATTACCTGAATCACCACAAAAATCTCATACACAATCATGACCAGAAAATAGGAGAGCGACGACAGCGTTTCCAGGCTAAATATATTGAACAACGACATCCGCAATCCTGGGCCCTCCGGATTGGAAAAAAAAGCTCCCAAATAATCGGTCATGATATTGCCGCTTTCCAGATCAAAAATTGCGCGAGCTAACAGCACAAATATTTTCCCCAGCCAGATCGCCCAGATGCGATAGGTCGCCAATCCAATCGCGCCAAAGCCAACGACGAATAGGTGATAGACATTATCCCGTCCTTCTGTATCGGTTGACAGGCGAAAAATCATGGTGATGAAATATACCACTACACCGAGCGTAAACATGTAAATACTTATCCGGATGATGTATTCCACCATTTGATTGACGGAATTGAAAAATACAGAATCGAAGAACAATTCTAACATGATTGCCTCGAAAAGATATTTTGGTATTGCTATTAATTCTACTTAATCAGACTGAATATTTTATTTAAATTGAGTGCGTTGACTGTGTCAACGCATGAATTCACATAGTGAACTCACTCCAAAATTTGGTTAAGTCGCATTAAAATTTTATATTATTCAAATGGCGCCCGAATAATGTCAAAAAATCCATATCGAACTTTTGATGTTTTATTAACCTCATTATTCAGGGACTTCCAATTCACTTTCGACCGCAAATAATTTAGCTTCTCATCGTACATGTTCAGTTCATCTTGATGAGACTTTTGAGACAGCTCTAAATATTTTTCATAATATTGATTGGACTGATCGCGTAATTTCACAGCTTCCAGCAACAGTTGTGTGCGCTCAGCCGCAGTATATTTATTTTCCTGATTCGTAATCTGATGATGTAATTCCACTGCCAGCGAGTCATAAGTTTTGGCTAATATCTGACATTTCAGGGCGTACTCAAACAGCGCCTGGGAAAAAGCCTCTTGTCCTACCATCGCATTATGTCGGCGTTGCTCGGAATCGATCGGTTCTTCTTCGTCATTCACTGACAGGGAAAAACTCTCGTAGGTTTCTTTCAGTCTTCTGGAATTGCTAACCAGAGCTTCTACATCCATCGTTGTCATGTTAAGATCACTCGTCGTACTGGGAAACCAGTAATCGAATCGATCAGCATTGATAATAAAATTGGAAACTGCGTAAGAATTCGTCAGATCCAAATTTTCAATCGCTTTAAAATCCCGATAAAGACCTTGACTGAATTCAATATCATTTCTAAGCAACGAATACGTATCATAAAATTGCCGAAGCTGCTGAACCATCTTGGCAGTTTGGATGCGCTGCTCATCCAATGTTAATGCATGCTTGGTAGCGATTTCCCGCAGCGTATTCAAAATAAGCGTATTATTGGGATCGATAAATTGGGCATGAGCACCATATGAAAATATACCTAAAAATAAAACTATACCTATGATTAAAATATTTCTTTTTTTGCTGGACGATTTGAAATTCATGTCCCACCTCTAACCAAAATATTAAGAAAAGAATAGAGCAATAATCGAAACTATTTGTCCAATCACCTCATTACCATATTACCTGATCATCTGATCCTCATAATCCAGCTCTTTCTTTTTTGCCAACTGATCAATTGCCTTCAAAAGATTGCCTTCATATTTGGTCAGATTCTTTTCCAGTTCCGTATTTTCCTGGCGATTGGTGGTAAACAGGTAATGATCGTAAAGGCTGGTATCGATATTCAAGACCGTAATCCGACCATCCCGATCCAGCAGGAATTCCCCGCGGCGCAGACTGGCGATCAAAGCCAGTTGATGTTCACTATATCCAAAGGCTCGCGCCAGCGATTCCAACTGCTTGGGCTTATGAGCCAGAATGAAATGATTGAGTGCATTATCCTTTATCGGAGTTGAAAAGCTGACCGAATCAATATCTTCAATCGATTGAGAGATGGCAAATATACCCGCGCCCATTTTGCGTGATGTTCGGAACAGCTCAACAATCAAATGTCCGATGGTTGAATTATCATCCAATACTTTCCACAATTCGTCAGCAAAGATAACTTTCTGTTCATTGAGATTGCGCTCCATCAGCTCCCAGAGCAGACCGGTGATGATGATAGCGATAATCCCCTGCAAATCGGGATGGGTCTCCAATCCTTTGAGATCGAAACAAACCAGGTCTTCCCGGATGTCGATCATCTCATCAGCGCACAGGAAACGGCTGTATTCGCCATGGGTGTACATGTACATCTTTCGCGCCAGCAGCTTGACATCGACATAGCCTTCTTCGTCTTTTTGTTTAGCAAAAAATTCCACAAAGGTTTTCAAATTACGAATGCCCTTAAATTCAGTGACATATTTTTCAAGCACTTTGCTAATAAACGCCTGCTCGACTTTGGAGATGGATTTTTCTTCCCGCTCTAAAATGAGTTTTTCGATAAAAGCGCGCAAGAATAGCTGTTTTTTGGTATCGAAATTATTCCCGATCAGCGCGAACGGATTCAGCGGAATCGGATTGTCAACATTTAATTCGATGTAACGCCCTTTCAGCAATGTGATCATTTTTTTATAACTGCCCCCGATATTTCCCACGCCGCCGACGTCCAGGCCGAAGACCTTGACTCCCTGTTCCAGCAGTTGCAATAGCATCGCCTGCATTAAATAACTTTTTCCAGTTCCAGTGGGACCTATAATAATTGCATTCCAGCTATTAAGGCGAGGGTCGAAGTAATCAAACAGGACAGGTTCATTGTTCCGATTTTTCACAACGACCCCCCGATGGTACCCACGGTTGAAATTGCTGACACAAATAAACTGAGATGCATTTGAGGTTTTGACTAAAAGGCGATGATAATTTTCCGATGAATTGCCAGGAAGACAACTGATAAAAATCGGCAGAATATCGAGCGTCTCCAGCACTGCCTGACTCTTATCGATAGTGCTGAACGCCAGGCTGGTGCGATTGATTTTTTCATTCAATCGATCAATATCGGCGTCATAAAAAATAACATTCAAGCTGATGGAAGCCAGTTTTTTATGTTTATGATAGATTTCGTCTAACAGTTCGTTCAATTCGCGATACCGAACTTCACTCCTTCGTCCCTCTTTGTTTTGAGAGAAGCCCATTATAAATCGGGTGAAATTCAGCTTGCGCGAGAGTCGATTGACCTCTTTATCCATATCCACATTCTGGCAGGATAAAACCACCCGATGTGGAAAAGCCAGATTGTGGAGTAACGGGAAAATGTAGGATAACGGAATATTATTGACTTGATAATGAGACCGAGTCATTTCTGGTAGCAAGCTCAATGACAAGCAAGCCAGATACTGGTTACCAATTTTAAGATAACCTTTTTCGACAGCATAATCATTCATCGATAGATCATTATTCAAAGCAATACCGCTCAGCGGGCGATTGAAATCGTCGTTGGTCAGGTTGATGGATTTGTACAGAATATCGGCTAATTCGTTGTTTTTAAGTCGGCGCAAAGCAATGCCAGTATTTTCCAGATTTGCTTTTATTGGTTTCAGGTCGCTCTCCCTCGTGGCAACCAATCGCTCGTGCTCTACTCGCAATCGCTGAAAAACGGTGCCGTTCAACATGGAAATATTGAATGGAGTCTTAAAAGAATTTACAACATCAAAATCAATAAACAGGAAAATACGTCACTTTAGATATTTGTAAAAAGAAAAATATTTGTGACGATTGAATTTGAAATAATTTAAAACTGGATCATCGGTGTAAACGAAATCTTCTTTGTAAGGATGGTAGTCAAATGTATAATAAAACTGCAAATTGACTTTTTGATCCAGGCTGTTCAGCGCGTTTTCAATAGTCATGGCGATTGAATTGTAATCATCGCTTGAAATTCCCATATTATCCAGCGTTTCAATTTCAAATCCCGCCACGAAATTGCCGTTCTTCTTGATGATGAAATTATCCAGGATATCCAGATATGGCAAATATTTAGCGAGTGATGTCCGATAACGATAGGCTTCTCGTTCTGTTAATTTTGTATAATTCATTCCTCGTTTGCTGTTCCTGTTGTTTATCTGAAAAGATTTGTATGTTCAAAAAAAAGCTACCAATTTTCCCAATTCCATATTTCAATTTTTAATAAATTTCAACCTACCCTATTTTAAAAAATCCAAAGAACTGCAAGAATTGGGAGAGTATTTTAAGAATGAGTTTTTGGATTTTGACTAATGGAATTTGTTTGTAATTTAGCAGTTGGATTTTGGCTATTGTCTTTAAGGTATTCTTTTTCATCCAGTCCGTAAGCGGACAATTGCCTGGGCCAGATAAATTTGGAATAAACCAAAGATACCAATCCATAATCAAATTGTGATGAGCGGGCAGCCAGCCGAAACAACGCGTATAATAGAACATCAATTAATAGGATGATACCAAAACTCAATTTTAATAGGGTAAAAATCGGAAACAATAAAATTGGCACACCCAGTAGAATGAAGACCTCTAATAAGCTTAGTCCGGCAATCTGTCCTTTGCTCTGAAGGTCGCGGTAACATTTCTCCATCGTATTGATACCCAATAAGTTCTTTCTGTCATCTCATTGTTAAGCAGCGCCAATAATCCTGAGATATGAGCGCCGCAAATTATAATGAAAATTATTTAATTTAAGATCATGCTTTTGCCGTTGAAATTTCGAAGTGCGACTAACTTGCAGAATGACGATTTAGAGTCTAAATAAAAGCGTGACTTTACCAGTCATTCGGTTTCGGCGCGCTTGACAAAATCGACGGTTCAAGCTAATAATACTTTTATTAATATGAAGAACCAGGTACCAATGAAATCAATGCTGGAACAATGAATCGAGCACCAAAAATCAGAATTGCAGCGATGCCAATGCCGATGAGCTGCTTTTTCGCTTTTTCATGCCGGCTGCCATCAGAACTCGCCATATTAAATCCAGCAAGTATCAGTGCAATTACCAGAATTGGGGATGCAAATAGGACTAAATAATTGATGACATTTTGCAGAGCTTGTAACACTGTTTGCATAGCTATCCTCCTAAACAATACATTTGACCCAGAAATTTAATACAATAAGACGTCTGACCCGAGACGTCAAATATGATACAACAATTATTTTAATCACTGAATTCCAAATAACAAAATTCCTTTAGCAATCAACAAATTTTCCGTTTCAGGTTAATTCATTACATTCTTTTCCCTTATACTTCTTAACCTGAAAATTAATTTTTGGCTATTGGGAATTATTTGAATTTTGGAATTTAGATTTTTTGCTTGAGTTATCGTATTTCAAAAAGCAGTTTGAATAGATTAATTCCCTGTAGTCCCTTCCGTTTTCCCGCCAAAGCGCATCAATTTATCAAACTTAAAATACCCGGTTTTTAAAATTGTCAAATACCGGGGACGTCGAATGAAGATGATGCACTTTCCAATATCCAGATGTTTTAAAAAATCAGGATCGGTGATATTAAATCCCTTTTTGCTGTCATTTGCTATTGCCTCAAATTTCCCAAAACGATTTAACATCATTTGAATACTCTCCGGACTTCCAAGTTGAAAACAACATACAATGTTCGTTAATTCAGTTAATTGATCAATAAAAACTTTAGACAAATTAAGGGCTGGATTGTCCAGTTCTGCCAGCGATTGATTGGTGTAACAGACGCTCACCCCAACATTGCGACTGGCTTCCAATATTTTTAAAAAGTGTGGACTCACAAACTTCGCCAATTCGTCGATGATTAGCAATCCCTCCTCCGGGCTGACGTCGCCTCCACTCATTGCAATTTGATGAAAGCAGTGACGGATGTCCTGCAAAATCAGCTGCCCTAAAAAACGCGTCGTGTTTTCATCCTGCTGCATTGGGAGGGTGAAATAGCAATCCTTATGTCCATGATAAACTTCTACAATATCGATCACCGGTTTGTCAGTCACCAACAATTGTCCATAACCAGACTGGAACAGGTCGCGCAACATTCCAATGAAGAACGACATATTGGACTGAAACGCCGAGTAATTAGTGAAGATTTCCTTTAGTCCATTTTTTACATAAAAGTCGTTTACTCGTTCGATCTGTTTTCCAACATACCCCCGGGACTGAAAATATTCCAGCAGCTCTCGCAAATTGAAATAAATTTTAGTTTCTTCCATAGCACGTAGAAAAATATTTAATGCCATGTCAAGACGTTCGCGGCTCTCCTGAGAAAACTCCACCCAGTTAATGCTCGCCATAATTTTTTGCTTAACTTCACTCACCGATCCCCGTAACAGCGGATTATAAGTGGCCGATCGAGCTGGGTCTGTTGGATTGAAATATAAAATATCTTGAGCCTGTGCGAGTGAACTGGCAATCGTATAAAAGTGATCCACATTGCGACTGGATGCTTTTCCATCCAATACGATCGTAGCGACATTCCTTCGCATCTCCTGAAACCAGATCGGCTGGATAATACTTTCGGTCTTTCCGGTGCCCGGTCCCCCGATTACCTGAATATGCCCTTTTAACCAGCTACGTTTGACATAAAAAGGCTGGCTATTTCGATTTAAATCAAGACCTAAAAATATTTCGTCGTTCCGAGCTTCTTCTGCAAATTGGACGATATTGACTTCCCGAACGGCTTTGTTCCGCAACGCAACGGCTTTATTGATCGACGAAAAGGTCCTGATCGATCGATAAATCAAGTTTACAAAGAACAGAACTGGTATTGAACAAAGATAAAATGATAAAAAGAAATTGCCAACCTGGGGGAAAATATTACCCCCGCGCAAATAATAAATCAGACGATTAACTGGCGTAAACAAACAAACCAATATATTTCTGATATCGCTATTATAGATATAAGCAAAGAGCCAATTTAAATTCTTTAAGCCGATCCAAAAGCTTTGATAGTGATCGAAAAAATCGAATATTTTTATTACAAAATAGATTACCAAAAGAACAGGGATAAGAATTTTTAGAATCTTCAAGACCCATACTTTTGTACGTGATACTTCCAGCTTGTAACGCTTAAAGATGATGGGCTGAAAAAAAAGTTCAAAGGTTTTATCTGCTAAGAACCAGGGAATCAGAAAAGGCAGCGAGATTAAGCTGATCAGAAATTTAAAAAAGATCTTCAAGATTTGATCCTTTATGATTTAAACATGAAATCAACTCAATTCCTGCTTTGTTGCCTGCTTGATTCCGGATTTTTCAAAAATGGTCTAAAGCCTTAATAGCAATTTCTTTGCCAAAAAAATTGCTTGGCTGTAACTTCTTTTAATCTAATCAGATTGGGAAAATTAAATTTTGGACTTTTCCCAAATGAAAAAAAAATGGTAAATTTTCGACCATCGAATTTTGACCATATTTTATTGCAACAAAGCATAAATTTTGAATTAGTTAGAAATTATTTTATGGTGTGGCGTTTTAGGAAAACGACACACAAATTTGTAATTTTCGAATCACGCTAAAAATCATTGCAGAAAAATGATGTCATGATGAGTAAAAATATGTTGCTTCTATTCTAAAAATGTTTATTATATAATATCATCAAAACGGAACAAAATCAAGTGAAAATTTTTCGCTTGACTGAGCCGACCAACATAATGATCAATTTAATTTAGTCAAGATGATTTTCACTTTAATTAGGGAGTCTATAACGAACATGCGCTTAACCATCCCCCATCAGTATCGTCCTTTATTAAATCTTAAAGAAACAGAAAAAGCCATTCGTATGATCAAAGAATTCTTTCAGGTCAATCTGGCGGTGGAGCTAAATCTTATCCGGGTAACGGCACCTTTATTCGTTAGAGCTGGAACCGGGATTAATGATGATTTAAATGGTGTTGAAAAACCAGTATCGTTTAAAGTTAAAGAGCTGAAAGGGACAGAAGTAGAGGTCGTCCAATCGTTAGCCAAATGGAAACGGATGATGCTGGCAGATTATGGCTTCAAACTGGGCGAAGGGCTTTATACTGACATGAACGCTATTCGACCTGATGAGACGCTGGATAATTTGCATTCCCTCTATGTTGATCAATGGGATTGGGAGCTGGTAATTTCATCCGAACAAAAAAATTTAGAGTTTTTGAAAAGCATCGTTCGGAAAATTTATGAGGTGATCAAACGAACTGAAAAGTATATCTCTCAACAATATGAATTGGATCAGCCGCTGCTTTCAGAGGAAATAACGTTCATTCACAGCGAAGAGTTAGAAGAACAATTTCCTCATTTAAATCCACTGGAAAGGGAAAAAGTGATCTGCAAAAAGCATGGTAGCGTTTTCATCATCGGCATTGGTGGCAATCTCAAAAATGGAAAACCGCATGATGGACGCGCGCCAGATTATGATGATTGGTCAACTCCCACTGATAATGGCTATAAGGGACTCAACGGCGATATTTTGGTTTATTTTCCGCTGCTGGATATAGCCTATGAACTATCCTCGATGGGAATTCGGGTGAACGCTGAAGCATTAAGACGGCAGTTACAAATTACAAACAATGTCCATCGAGAAAAGCTACTCTTCCATCAACGCTTGCTTGATGGAGCGCTTCCACTTTCCATCGGCGGCGGCATCGGTCAATCACGGCTTTGCATGTTTTATCTTCGGAAAGCGCATATCGGCGAAATTCAGTCTGGTATCTGGTCGGATGAGATGATTCAAGCCTGCAAGCAGAATAATATTTTTTTGCTTTAGCCTGGCGACTGCTGATTGACGACTGGCATAAAATATGGCTGTCATTTCTTTTCGCCAGCAAGCTCAACAATAAATTCATCTATTTTAAATCATACTCCGAATTTAGCAGGGAGCTAATTTTTTGAATCAAAGAAGTCAAAGAGTCGCTTATGAAACGAAAAACTAGAAAAATATTTGTGCTGGACACCAACGTTATCCTGCATGATAGCTCTTGCATTTACCAGTTTCAAGAGAACGATATTGTTATTCCGATCTCGGTGCTGGAAGAGCTGGATCAATTTAAAAAAGGCAATGAAACTTTAAATTATCATGCCCGGGAATTTTTACGGGCGTTAGATTCCCTGAGCGGCGACAAGCTGTTTGGCGATGGCGTCGAGATCGGTCCTGGATTGGGGAAAATTACTATTAAGTTAGAACAAAAATTTCATGAGGACCTGGCTTTCAATTTTTCCACAAGCAAACCGGATCATCATATCTTGAACACAGCCTATTACATCGCAAATGATCAGCCTCGCCGAATAGTAATCCTGGTCTCTAAAGATGTCAATTTGCGCATGAAAGCAAAGTCTATCGGCTTAATGGCGCAGGATTACACCAGTGACCATGTAAAGGACGTTTCCTCTCTTTATACGGGACGTCGAATCGAGGAGCAAATTCCAGAACATTTGATTGACAGAATGTACCAGGTACCGTACGAAATTGATGCTTCAGAACTGGCTCTTGATACACCCCTTTTGCCGAACGAAAATATCATCATGAAAGACGGCAAAAAATCAGCGTTAGGAATCTATGAGCCATTCACTCAAAAAATCAAACGGGTAGATAAAATCCCGGTCTATGGGATCATGCCTCGAAATGCGGAACAGACTTTTGCTTTGAATATTTTGCAGAACACCGACATTCAACTGGTAACGCTTTCCGGCAAAGCTGGCACTGGCAAAACTCTGCTGGCACTTGCTGCCGCCCTGGAGAAAAGAAAAAATTATCATCAGATCTATCTGGCTCGACCGATTGTGCCACTAAGCAATAAAGATATTGGTTATCTGCCCGGGGATATTAAATCCAAATTGGAGCCGTACATGCAACCTTTATATGATAACCTCGGCGTCATCAAAAATCAGTATGGCAAATCAGATCAAAAGCATAAACGGATTGAAGAATTGTTGGAGGAAGAAAAGCTGGTGATCACCCCGCTTTCTTACATCCGGGGACGCAGCCTGGTCAAAGTCTATTTCATCGTAGATGAAGCTCAAAATTTAACGCCACACGAGATCAAGACCATTATTACCCGCGCCGGGGAAGGTACCAAAATGGTGTTCACTGGCGATATTTTTCAGATCGATCATCCCTATCTCGATAGCCAGTCCAATGGGCTCAGCTACCTGATTGAAAAAATGCAAGGGCAAAAAATATATGCCCATATCAATCTGGAACGAGGGGAGCGCTCGAAGCTGGCGGAATTAGCCAGTGATTTGCTGTGATGGATTACCTTGTTTGCATTTCGCTTTTGAATCTTCTAACTTATGGGAAATGCTGAGAAAAATGCCAACCAATTTAACAGACTTTTTGTCGTTCCAGAAAATCAATCACACGCTGTATATCATCTGGCAATTCCGAATCAAAGGACATCTTCTCGCCGGTTTCGGGATGAATGAAGCCGAGCGTTTTGGCATGAAGCGCTTGACGGGGCATCAAGCCGAGCAACTCCAAGCCAATCTTTTGATCTTTTTGGTTTAATTTAATGATCTGCTTATTCCGTCCGCCATAGGTTGGGTCGCCCAGTACCGGGTGTCCTTTAGCGGCGAGATGAACCCGTATTTGGTGGGTTCGTCCCGTCTCCAGCCTGACCTGGAGAAAGGACATCAGCGGATATTCAGCTAATACATTATAATTGGTAATAGCCGGCTTACCAGATTTTGAAATGATCATTCGGGTGCGATCCCGGGCGCTTCTGTTAATCAGGGTCTCAATCCTTCCTGACTTTTGTACGAAATGTCCCCAGACCAGCGCCCGATATTCCCTTTGAATTGAACGATCAGAAAATTGCGCTGCTAATTGAGCATGAACAAAATCGTTTTTAGCTACTACCAGCAATCCAGATGTATCTTTATCCAGCCGATGAACCAGTCCCGGGCGATAGTCCCCGCTCAATGTGGAGAGATTTTCACTGTAATGCAATAATGCATTGACCAAAGTTCCTCGCAGATTTGCGAACGCTGGATGCATCACGATGCCGGCTTGTTTATTTATGACAATTAAACTTTCATCTTCATAAATTATGTTCAACGGGATGGCTTCAGGGATGAGTTTATAAGTTCTCGGGGGCGGGAAAGTGATAACGATGCACTCCCCCGGCTTGACTTTATGGCTGGATTTAACAACCTCATTATTTACAGTTATCTTGCCATCTTTGATGAGTTTTTGCAGTCGAGAACGGGTGATCCTTTCTATTCGCTGAGCTAAAAATTGGTCGATTCGCTCTTGGTGCTGGTTTTCTGGAACGAAAATTTGTCTAATATTATGTTCACTTTTTACTTCAACCTCTCCGTCGGCAATCATGTCTACTATCAATCAAGTTTATCCTTTATGATGTTCTAAACCTGGTTTGCGAAAAAAAATTTGAAAAGCCTTAGCTGGTTTCTAATTGTTCTTCTTCCGTATCATCCTTGCTTCTTTCAAAGATCACCACTGCAATTAGAATAACCATGCCAATTGCCAGAGCAACGTCAGCAAAATTAAATACCGGCCAACGGATTATTTTAAGATCAATAAAATCGACAACCTCACTGTAGCGAAACCGATCAATCAGATTGCTAATCGCTCCTCCCAAAATAGAAGCTAGCGCAAATCGTGGCCAAAAGTGTTCCGGTTTAATTCTAAATAGATAGACCAGAATAATGATGCACGCGATTGATGCGAAAATGATATTAAATAATTTGCCACCAATCTGAATTCCAAACGCCATTCCGGGATTTTTAACATAAGTCAACCTTAAAATATCCCCTATGACAGCGATATGATCCCCTTCCCGCATCATCTGTTTGACGAGCTGCTTGGTAAATTGGTCAATAATGATGATGATGGCTGACAATCCTAATAATTTTATATTCGATTTAAACACGACGTACCTTATTTCTCAAAGCTGTGAATCATAATTGCTAATTTTTTAAATTAATCCTACTTGTGCCGTTGCTGGGATCCAGAGTCAAATCCGATACGCGGAATTTAACATTTTTTTAAGATTAAACCCGCTCTTGATTGGCTTTGCAATCAAGACATAACTTTGTATAAGGGATGGCTTCCAATCGTTTCGGATGAATCGGCTGCTCACAGATTACACAATATCCAAAACTGCCATTTTCAATCCGCTGCAACGCTTCATCTAATTCGGCTAAGATGCTTCCTTCAATCGAAGCGACCATAAAAGATTTCTCGCGCTCATTACTATCAGATCCCACGTCTGCCAGATGAAAAGCATAAGAATTTTCACCGGGACCATCCTTGATCGACTCTTTTAATTCGCCCTCGTTTAACTCCTGGAAAATCTCTTTACGTTTCTCCAAAATTATTTTCTTATAATGTCCTAAATCAATCCTTTCCATAAATTACCCTCTCCTCAATTTGCTGTCCATCACCTCTGTTGTTTATTCAAGTTGCTTTTAAAAAATTAATTCCGGATAATTCCAATAACAATTTTATCTTCGTTGATAGTCCATTCTTTTTGAAAAGCAAGAGTATCGATTTTATTAATTAGCTTATCTGCCAGTGTTTCGTCTTTAATATATTCCACTTGAGCCGTGATCGCTTGCTGCACTGCCTCAGGACCTTCATACTGGATAACAATTCTATCTGTAACATGAAAATTGGCGTCCTTTCTCATATTCTGAACTCGATTGACAAAATCTCTCGCCAGCCCTTCATGAATGAGAGATTCCGTAAGAATGCAATTCAAAGCTATGGTTAAATCTTCTTCGGTAGCGACAATCAATCCTTCTCGATCTTCGGTCCGAATTTCAATGTCATTAATCGCTATTTTAAAATTTTTTTTGTCGATATTTAAATTTAATGTACCTTCTTTTTCAAGCCGGACGATGTCGGCTTCAGAAAGAGAACGAATTTTCTCTGCCGCTCGATTTACTAATTTCCCAAATTTCGGACCAATGACCTTATAAATCGGCTCCGCTTTTCTAATCACCAAATCGGAATAGAGGGAAGTGAAACGAATTTTCTTTACATTAAGTTCCTCTTTTAATAAATTTTCCATCCCTTCAATCAATTGTTCCTGATGACCATGAGGGTTAAAGATAATTAATTCCTCGAGCGGCTGTCTAATCTTGATTTCTGCTTCATTTCGTGCCGATCGTCCCATATTTGCCATTCGCAAAATCAGCTCCATCTTCTCTTCTAATTCTTTATCGCGATAATGAAATTCGCTTTGTTTGCGATCCGGGTAACAACAAAGATGCACGCTTTCGGAACTATGATCATTACTGATCTTTAAATCCTGATACAGCTCTTCCGCCAGGAACGGAATAAATGGGGCAATTATTTTTGAAATCGTTAACAACACCTGATGCAGGGTCTGGTAGGCTGATAATTTGTCCCTTCCCATTTTGCTATCAGCCTCAATTTCGCTCGGCTTCCAAAACCGACGACGACATCTTCTTACGTACCAATTCGATAGATCGTCGATCACGAAATTACTGATCATCCGAGCCGACTTGGTAATTTCGAATCGACTTAGATTAGGCTCGATCTCACTAACTAAAGCATTTAATTTTGAAATTATCCATCGATCAATTTGGTTGCGCTGTTCAATTGGAATAGCTTGCTCGCATCCATCGAACCTGTCGATATTGGCGTAAAGGGCAAAGAATGAATATACGTTGGTCAACGTTCCAAAAAATCTTTGAATAACCTTAGCAATGCCCTCTTCATCGAATCGCGTCGGAAGCCAGGGCGGACTGACTGTCAGCAGATACCAGCGCAATGGATCGGCGCCATAATTCTCAATAATTTCAAACGGATTGACGCTATTACCCCGGGACTTGGACATCTTCTGTCCCTCTTTATCCAGAATCAGTTCAATCGACAAACAGGATTTATAACTGGATTTTCCAAACAGGAAAACGCCCAACACCAGCATGGAATAGAACCAGCCGCGAGTCTGATCCACACCTTCTGAGATAAAATCTGCCGGGAATCGTCGGTCGAAATCTTCTTTATGTTCAAAGGGATAATGCCACTGGGCATACGGCATGGCACCAGAATCAAACCAGCAGTCGATCACTTCAGGAACTCGACGCATTACCCCATTACATTTGGCACATTGAAAAGTCACTTCGTCAATATATGGTTTATGTAAATCGACATCTTGTTTTAGGTGGGCTTTGCTTTTTAATTCTTCCCGGCTGCCGACACTTTCGATTGCTTCACAGTTATCGCAGATCCAGATATTCAGTGGCGTTCCCCAAAATCTATCCCGTGACAGGGACCAATCGACATTGTTTTCGAGCCACTCACCGAATCTGCCCAATCCAACCTCTCGTGGATACCACTTAATTTTCTTATTGATTTCAATGAGTTGGTCTTTAATCGCAGTGGTTCGGATGTACCAGGAATTCCGGGCATAATATAATAATGGAGAATCACATCGCCAGCAATGTGGATAAGAGTGGATCATTTTCTCTGAGAAATACAGCAACCCTCGCGATTTGAGGTCGGCTGTAATTTCGTTATCTGCGTCTTTAACAAATTTTCCCTTGAATTGAGTAATCTCACCCACAAATTTGCCGCTCTTGTTAACTGGATGGATGACTGGTAAACCATATTTTTGGCCGAGCCGGTAGTCATCCTCACCAAAAGCCGGAGCAATATGGACAATTCCGGTGCCTTCTTCTGAAGTGACAAAGTCGGCGAGGACGGTGTAGTATGCTTTTTGAGATGGAATAATAAACTTGAATAGTGGCTCATAATCAAGATGAGCCAACTCCGAACCCTTATAGTTAGCTAAAATTTCAAAATTGCCGTGAAGCACTGAAATGCGCTGATTAGCCAGGATGAGTTTCTGTCCCTGATGAACAACTTTTACATAATCCATATCAGGATTAAGCGCGAGTGCGGCATTGGAGATGAGCGTCCAGGGGGTAGTGGTCCAGACTAAAAAATAAGTGTCCGGCTCAGCTTTGATCGGTATTTTGACATAAATAGAAGGATCTTCAACATCTTCGTATCCCTGTGCGACTTCGTGGCTGGAAAGCGGAGTTTCACAGCGAGGACAATAGGGAAGTATTTTAAAACTGCGATAGATTAAATCTCTTTGCCAGAATTCTTTCAGAATCCACCAGACAGTTTCAATATAATCATTTTCATAGGTAATGTAGGGATTCTCCAGATCGACCCAAAAGCCAATTCTTCTGGTGACCTCATCCCATTCTTTTTTATATCGAAATACACTCTCTTTGCATTTTTGATTGAATTTATCAACGCCAAACTCTAATACCTGTTCTTTGCCATCAATTCCCAACCCTTTTTCCACTTCTATCTCAACAGGCAAGCCATGAGTATCCCAACCAGCTTTGCGCTCAACCCGATAGCCTTGCATAGTTTTATAACGGCAAACCAAATCTTTAATGGTACGGCTGATGACATGATGAATGCCCGGCGTACCATTGGCGGTTGGTGGACCTTCATAAAACACAAAGCTCTTATTCGGATCTCGAGTTTCAATACTTTTTTTGAAAATTTGGTTCTTATCCCAAAATTTCAATATTTCCTGCTCGATTTTTTGTTGGTCAAATTGACTGCCAATTTGCTTGAACATTATTAGAAAATCTCCTCCCTTCGAGACAGATCGAATAATGGCTACTGGATTCTGGATACTCGATTCAGAATGCTGGATGTGCCTCTAATAAGTGGTGTCGAGTAACCAGTATCCAATATCCAATACCCGGCATCCAGTATCAGTATAGTTTTTCAACGACTTTTTTAATCAGCAAGGTCAATTTCGGCTCAGCTTCTTTTGCTGTTCTAATAATTTCTGGAATATTAGCGGGCTTCAGCTCCTCAGGAACGCAAGCGTCCGTAATGACCGAAAATCCCAGCACCCTCATGCCGCTATGAATAGCGACAATATCTTCAGGAATCGTTGACATTCCGACCACGTCAGCGCCGATAGTTCTTAAAAAATGATATTCAGCAGCCGTTTCCAGGTTAGGCCCGGTCATTGCTGCATACACGCCCTTTTTGATTGTTAATTTTTCCGTCTTAGCAATCTGTTCAGTTAATTGAATGAGATCACGGGAGTAAGGCTCGGACATGTCTGGAAAGCGGGGTCCCAAGGTATCGTCATTTTCACCGATCAGCGGATTGTCGCCCAGCAAATTGATATGATCAGTAATGAGCATGATATCGCCAGGCTTCAGATGCGAATTGATACCACCACAGGCATTAGAAACCAGTAACGTTTGAACCCCCAAAAACTTCATCACCCGAACTGGAAACGTAATCTGCTGCATGGTGTAGCCCTCATAAAAATGAAAGCGCCCCTGCATGGCTA
>JAEAME010000891.1_pt1 | contig 25160 bp, 16 predicted proteins | sample 8958731 | NCBI WGS metagenome assembly JAEAME01 (sample SAMN16933194, study PRJNA681113) | bioreactor sludge metagenome | isolation source: anerobic bioreactor sludge (Control) | place: India:Bengaluru | collected 2018-10-24 | reverse complement strand
GATGGAATGATTGATGTCCATGGCGGCTTTACATATTATTTTAGAATGACGACTCGCGGTGACCGTGACAATGACGGTGTTCCCGATGAACTCGATCTTAAACCAGAAATAAAAGAAGATCCTGATGGATTTCTGGATCACGATGGCAAACCAGACGGGATACCCCCTATTACTGTTGCAATGGGTTCAGGTAGCGGAGAACAGACAGAAGTTGATGAGGAGCCTCCAGTAGTTATTCATACCCCGGTAAAACGTGTTGAAAGTGGCAAAGATATCAGAATTAGAGCGGATATATATGAAAACCAAAAGCTAAAAATCAGCTCTATTTTGTATCGACCGATTGGCTCGGATCAATGGAAAGTTGGTCAGCTTTTAAATATTGGTGGAACGCTCTATGACGGCGTCATACCTGGTAGAAGTGTTAAAAAACAGGGCATCGAGTATTGTGTAATCGCTGTGGATGAGGCAATTAGCGGCGTCGGATATTGTGGCTTGCCCAAATTGCCCGCCAGAGTAGAGGTTCTCGGTAATCCAAAATTTTGGAGAATAGTTGCTGGAACCGCTGCAATAGCAGGATGGGGAAGTTCTGGCTACTATATTTTGAAAAAACAAAAATAGTATGATTTTTTTTGAGGGGAATGTTATGAAAGCAATTATATTAGCAGGTATCACTATCCTGTTGGGAAGCATGTTAATCATAGGAGGGTGCAGTTCTACTAAACCCGAAAGCAATCAAACAGCACCCAAGGAAGCATCTGAACTCGATCAAATAATTGGTGTTTCTGAACAAGGTGAGCAACCGCAAAATACAGATGAGGACGAAGTGCTTCGGCTGCTGGGAATTTCTAAAGAAAAAACTGAGCAACCTACAGCCACAGAAACTTCCACCGATGACGATCAATTAAGAAAAGATATTACAGCTTTAGAACAACAATTAGCAGCGAAAGATTCTGAAATTTCTCGATTGAAAACAGATATTGCTACCCGGGATGAAAAGATCACTAAGCTTGAATCGGATTCTCCGAATCAGCCCGCAACGCAAGCGACTACCTACAATTCAACTGGCAATTTTAGAGAAGATTATCAGAATGCATTATCTGAATATTACAATCGAAATTATAAGCTGGCAATACAGTTATTTGAGGAATTATTAGTCAGAAATCCATCAACAGCGCTATCCGATAATTGCCGTTACTGGATAGGTGAAAGCTATTACGGACTGGGTAATTTTAATCAGGCGATCATCGAATTTACTAAAGTATTTTCATTCAACAAGTCCAATAAGATAGATGATGCGCAGCTTAAGTTGGGATTATGTTATTGGAAATTAGGAGATCGTGAAAGGGCACGTCAGGAGTTGGAGCGCCTCATCAGCGATTATCCGAATAGCGAATATGTCGAAAAAGCACAACAATTCCTGTCCAAGCTTTAATACGATGGCTTGCCGGAATTCGCTTAAATAATAGGTCGAAAGGTGTTGCGGCATATACCTTTCGACCTTTATTTTTATCTTTATAAGAAACATAGAAAAGGCAATTATGCAAAGTGGATTAAAGATATTATATATTTCTGCTGAAATTGCACCTTTCGTGAAAACCGGGAATCTGGCTGATGTAGCTGGCTCACTCCCGAAGGTCTTGAAAGAATTTGGACACGATATTCGCTTATTCATACCTAAATACAGTACGATTAATGACCGAAGATATACAATACGTGAAGTTATTAGATTAAAAGAAATCAAGGTCCCGCTTCATCATAAAACCATCAGTGCTAATGTAAAATCAGCATTTCTTCCCAATTCAAAAGTTCAGGTTTATTTTGTCGAGAACAAAGAATATTTTGATCGAGCTGATCCCTTCATTGATCCTGAAACGAACATGCCATATCAAGATGAGGCAGAGCGATTTATTTTTTTTTGCAATTCTATTTTCACAATTCTGGAAAAACTCCATTGGCAACCTGATATTATTCATTGCAATGATTGGCAAACCGCTTTAATCCCATTTTTTCTTAAAAATATTCTTCATGAAAATCCCTTCTTTAACAAAATAAGAACGTTGCTGTCAATTCATAATTTATCATCCCAGGGAATTTTTGATGAAAGCGTCGTCTCGTACATCGGAGATCCCAGCGCTATTTATTATCCGAAGAGTACCATTGAATATCATGGAAAGGTAAACTTGCTCAAGGCAGGTTTGCTTCATGCGGATCTCATCAATACGACGAGTAAAAGCTTTGCCAAAGAAATTCAAACCTCTAATCAATCCAGTGAGGGACTGAAAGAAGTTTTTCGTATGCGTTCAACAGCGCTGTCTGGAGTAACAAACGGAGTGGATTACTCAATTTGGAATCCAGAAATCGATATATTTATTCCACAAAAATATTCTAAAAAGGATGTTGATCGAAAATTAGACAATAAACAAAAACTGGTTGAATCACATGGATTAAAATTTAACAAAGATGTGCCAGTTATCGCGACCAAAATTAATTTAATTGATCAAGACTTTTATGAGGTGATTGGAACTGTTATGGATGAGTTGAGGAGCATGAATATTCAATTCATAATAGCCGGCAGCGAAGCTGGAAAATATCCGAAAATGATCCAATCTCTGGTCAAAAAATTTCCTCAAAACATAGCGTTGAATTTAAAATTTGATGATCAATTAGATCATTTGATGGTTGCCGGTTGTGATATGTTTTTCGTCCCCTGCCGACAGGAACCCTGTGGCTCAATGCATTTGCGCTGTTTAAAATATGGAACGATTCCACTTATTTTTGCGATTGGCGGCTTATTGGACACGGTTAAAGATTTTAATTTAGAGACCCAAAAAGGCACTGGCTTTTTAATTAGAGAATTTTCAGTCTCTGCTATATCAGAAACGATAAGGCGCGCAACGTTAGTATTTCGAGACAAGGATACCTGGAAAAAACTGGTTGATCGTGTCATGCGCTTAAATTTTTCCTGGCAAGTGGCGGCAGAGGCGTATCATAAGTTATACTATCAACTTATGGATTGAAAAATCCGTTGAATTATTCAATCGAACGCCTTATTATTTTTTACATTACTGAAATTGACTAACTCCTAGAAAAATCTTCTAGTTACTATGTTTCATATTGTAACATTGTTTCCATTCAGTACATGAAAATTCAAAATAATTCTTGAGATCAATTTAACAATTACAAGATAAATTAAGAAAATAGGTAAAGTATCCCGACAATTTAATCTTGGCATTGTATTTGCTTAGACAGGTACGAAAAAAATTTTAATCTGGTATCTAAAACGGGAGGGATGTTTACCAAAAAAAATAATGCTTATTTTAAAACGGATTAAAAGTAAATGCAGGGAATAGAATTAGCCCTAAACAGGATTGGAACAAGGGGGGATATTGCTCTTTTAAAAATAAAAGGATACATAGATACAACAACATCAAGCGAAGTGTCTGCGAAATTGAGTGAGATCATTCATGGCGGAACCTATCAATTGATAATGGACATGGGGGGCGTCAATTATGTGAGTAGCGCTGGATGGGGAGTGTTTGTTGGCGAAATTCGTAATATTCGAGAAAGTGGTGGCGATCTGAAAATTGTGCAGATGACTCCAGATGTGTTTGAAGTTTTTGAAATGCTGGAATTTAATAGAATTCTTGACTATTATGAAACGCTTGAAGAAGCTGTCAACGATTTTGATATTAGCATTGGATTGGATATAACAAAAAGCGTGCAACTGAGGCAACCAACCGCAACTACTGATGAGGTTGCAGTATCGGTTCCGTCACCCCGGATGATTGCTAAAACAACGGCTCAAAAGACGGAGCGAAAAGCGAAGTCACGAATTTCATTTACAAAACCAAGAATTGACGAAACCACATTACCACTTGTTGAGAAAATTAAAATACTGGTCATTGAAAATCCGAATGATGGAATACGAGAATTAAAGAAAAAGCTTAACACTCAGCGATTCGGATTTGAATCAGTTGGCTTCTTTAAAATTCGAGATATCTTAAAAAAATATAACCTGGAATCCCGGGAAAAGAGGTATCGGTTTTTTCGATCTCGATGAAAAAAATCTGCTGTGGTTGATGTGGTGGTTGATGTTGCTATAAATCATATAAACAAGCCCCTGCATATTCATTAAGTGATATTTCAGGGGCTTTTTTTTACAAATTTAATTATAAGGAAAGATTATTATGAATCGGAGCAAAAGCGAACAGATAAATCTTGGATTGATCTCAGGAGTAATAATCGTGATCTGGTTAGTTCTTGCCGCTACATCAGTGAATGGCGTTCAAAAAAAAATGAACACTAATGAATTTTACCCAGGAGATGCGGTTCGTGTTTCTGTAATTGAAATAGGACGCAGCGCTGAACAAGGGACGTTGAACTTAAATGGTGATTATAAAATCAATAGTTTGGGCTATATCATGTTGCCTTTAGTTGGTAGCGTGAAAGTTGTAGGACATGATCGTATCAGTCTGGCAAAATACCTGGTTGAATTGTATAGTCCGTATTTAAAAGAACCCTATATTACCACACTGCCACTGCTTCGCATCACATTAATGGGTTCTTTTAATAAACCGGGTTCTTATCGCATTAGTCCAGAAAGCTCACTCTGGGAACTCATTGAGCTTGCAGAAGGACCCAAAGAAGACTGCGATCTTAACAGTATAAGAGTGGAACGAGGTGGAAAGGTATTGCTAAAAAATCTATTGGAACAGTTTGAAAAAGGACATTCTTTAGAAGACATAGGAATTCAATCGGGAGATCAGATTATTGCAAAGGGGAAATCAAGTTTTGGATTTCGAGAAATCATGAATTACAGCTATTTTATAATGACAGCGATTTCGTTGTACTTTAGCATCAGAAATTATAATAATTAAAGAGGCGGTTAGTTAAGGAGTAGAGTTCATGGCAGCTATGGATGAAATGTTTTTTGAAGGCGACTCCACTGAAGAGTCGGGTATTGATTTAAAACGATACATTCAAGTTTTGTTAAAACGAAAATGGCTAATCGTTATCATTATACTGGCAATTTCCATCCCCTGGCTTCTCTATTTAAAAAGCTTGCCGCCGAGCTATGAAGCCGCCTGTCAGATTCGATTCCGAAATTTGGAGCGAGAGGGTGAAAGCACGATCAGCGAAGATCGAATCACTGAGCTAAAAAGTCGCTCTTTTGCTGAGAAAGTCGTGGCTCAATTGGGATTGACCTTAACGATGGAGAATGAGACAGACAACATTCATAGACGAAAATTATTCGAAGAATTTTACTCAATTAAAAATCCCGAAGCCGGAGATTATGTATTTCGTTGGCAGGATGATGGCATCTATAAAATAGTTCGGCTGGTTGAGGGGCGCGAAATCTTAATTGATGAAGGTGCGCTAATGCAAGCTCAGATGAGTCCCCGAACAACCAATGCTGGCTTTACATTTCGATTGACGTCAGATTTTTCATCTCTGCCTCACGAGGTTCAATTTACAATCAGCCAATTCCGCCGAGCAGTGGAATCATTCCGAAACCGGACCGAAATCACTTTGTGGGGAGGGAATATATTGCGGGTTGCCATGACGGATGACGATCCAATTATGGCAGCTCAAATGGTAAATCGTTTGGCAGATATTTATGTTCTTGAAAGTCGTTCATTGAAAAAGAAAAGCGCCGACGAACGGAAAAATATTATAAAAGAAAGACTGGATCATGCCAAGGACGAGTTTGAGCAGGCACGCGAAGAACTAAGAGAATTTCGAAGCAGCCATTATGTCAGCTTGGATACGGAAACCAAGGCTCAGATGGATGAAAAAACCAGAATTGACGGAGAAATGAAAACCTACGAATCGGCTCGTGATGCACTGAAAACCCTGCTGGACAAAATAAATAGTATCGGAAATGCTATTGAGAATCAGAAAGATTTGAAATATGTTTATAGTCAATTAGCTGCCTTATCGACGTTCGACAACAATCCTCGGATGGGCTTTTTAAAACAAGAATTAGTGGATCTTCAAAGACAATATGATGAAAAGGTTAAAACCTATACTGAAAAACATGAAACCGTGATAGAGATCCTCCAAAATATTATGCAAAGCCAATCGAAAATAAAGCTTGAAGCGGAAGTCCATTTAGAAAGCTTGAATCGCAAAATAAATCAGCTATCTGGGCGACTTGCTTCGTTAGACTTTAAGCTCAAACAACAACTACCTTCTGAGCAGTTGAAGCTACAGGAATTAGAAGATCAATATCAAGCCAAGCTGGATCTGTATAATCAGTTGTATTCCCAGTATCAATTGGCAGAGCTTCAAGAAGTAGCGGAAACCGAGGATGTCGATATTTTAGATCCGGCGCTGGTACCAGATTTTCCAGTGAATCGCGACAAAAAGAAAAAGGCGGCAATGGGAGTTTTGTTCAGTATCGTATTAGGGCTCGGAGTAGCGCTTGGATTAGATTTTCTTGATAAAAGCATTAAAACAGTTGATGATGTGAAAAAATTTCTCAAGCTGGAAGTCATCGGAGCTATTCCGACCATAGATTTTAAGGACCTTAACGATTATCAGGATTCTGAAAAAATAAAACAGATCGATCAGCAGTTGGTAACTTATGATTATTCTCCCACACCAATTGGCGAAGCCTATCGGTCATTGCGTACCAATCTGGTTTTTTCCAAGCAAACTGGTCGAGTTCATTCTCTGGTGATTACCAGTACTGCTCCGGGGGACGGGAAATCTTTCACTGCCGCCAATGTCGCAATTTCAATGGCGCAGCACAAGAGCAATACTCTGATCATCGATGCTGATCTGCGACGGGGTGTTTTGCATAATACCTTTGGAATTCCCAAAGAGCCAGGCTTGACAAACTATTTGACCGGGATGGTCAATTTTCAACATATCATTAATGAAACCTTAACGCCCAATTTATCGCTTATCAGTTGTGGCTCGCTATTGCCGAATCCTTCGGAATTATTGGGATCACCACAGATGAAGCGCTTCATGGATGAAGCAAGAAGAAAATTTGATATTGTTATTTTTGACAGTCCTCCCTTAAATGCGGCAACTGATGCGATTGTTATCGGAACCCAGGTGGATGCAGTAGTGCTGGTGGTTCGAGCAGGAATTACCGATCGAAATGTCGCCAAACAAAAATTGGAAATGTTTAAAAATGTCCCTGCCCGTCTGTTAGGTGTCGTGTTGAATGGGACCAATGCTGAATTCGGGCATGATGGTTATAGTTATTATCACTACTAAAAATTAGGATATAATATGTTATATTTAGTGACTGGCGGAGCCGGCTTCATCGGCTCGCATCTAATTGAGCGACTTTTATCAGAACAACACAACGTTTGTTGTCTGGATAACTTTAATAATTATTATTCTCCGACAATTAAACGGAGAAATATCGAAAATATATCGCAGCACCCTCATTTTAAATTGATCGAAGGCGACATTCTGAATGAGTCATTGCTGGAAAATATTTTCCAAAATCATTCTTTTGACGGTATTGTTCATTTAGCTGCCAGAGCTGGAGTTCGTCCTTCGGTGCTGCATCCACAACTTTATGAGGAGGTGAATGTCAGAGGTACCTTGAATCTGCTGGAAATGGCAAAGCAGTATCAAATCAAAAGATGTATTATGGCGTCATCTTCTTCGGTCTATGGGAATAACAGCAAGGTTCCTTTTTCAGAAAGCGATCCGGTCGATAATCCGATCTCGCCGTATGCGGCGACAAAAAAGGCGGCCGAATTGATAGGGTACACTTACAGTTCCTTGTACAATATTTCCGTGACTTGTTTGAGGTTTTTTACAGTTTACGGTCCCCGGCAGCGACCCGATATGGCGATTCATAAATTCACAAAATTAATTTCTGCCGAAGAAGAAATTCCAATTTATGGAGACGGGAAAGCAAAACGCGATTTTACATTCATATCAGATATTATCGACGGCGTTGTACGATCCATTGACCGATGCGATGGCTATCATATCTACAATTTGGGCGAATCGCGCGTGGTACCATTGATGGAATTAATCGGTCTCATTGAAAAACACCTGGCTAAAAAAGCGACGATCAAATGGTTGCCGCCACAGCCCGGTGATGTCCCGATTACTTACGCCGACATTCGTAAAGCTAAAGACGAGCTGGGCTATAACCCAATGGTTAATATCGAAGATGGAATTATTGCATTCGTCAAATGGTTCAAAAAAAATAATCACACTTAAAATCCATTCAATTATTAAAAGTGTTGGCAATGACAGCGCAGTTCTTCTGATTGGGAAAGAACATGTGATATACGAGGAAATACATGGTTAAGGAAAAAGAAGCATTTATTATAAATATGATTAAAGTTGCAGATGTGATAGTCATTGTCATTTCATTTTTTTTATCATATTTTATCGATGATTTTTTCCGTTCAGTTTATGATTTTCATGAAATGGCTTATGCTATCGCTCCAACATTTGAAGGTCTGTACTACTTTTCGAAAATGAATTGGCCTTTGACAATATCAATTTTACCAGTATGGTTATATATCCTGTCTGCTTTGGGGGCTTACAAAGATTTCCGGACGCGCCATTTCAAAAATGAATTAGTTATCATTGTAAAGGCAGCCCTGTTATCGATTGTTGTATTCGGAAGTATCTTTTTTATTTTGCAAATGAAATTTACCAGCCGCCTCTATATTGGAATTTTCACGATTACGACCAGTTTGTGTTTGATCGCTGAAAAGCGGCTTAGCTCCATAATACTGGATCGGATTCATGAAAGTGGCTTTAATCAGGTCAACTTGCTGATTGTTGGAACTGGCCGGCGTGCGCAAGAGTTTATTCGGGCTGTAAAAGATCATGCCAATTGGGGATTACGAATTGTCGGTCTGATAGATGATGAGCATGGCATGTACGGCAAAGAAATCGAGGGATATCGTGTGTTAGGCCGGATTCAGGATATCCCTTTTATTTTGCATCGAAAAGTGATCGATCGGGTGATCTTCGTGGTACCGCGACTCTGGCTTCACCGATTGGATGATGTGATTCTGGCTTGTGAAAGGGAGGGAATTTCGACTTCGATTTCAATGGACTTGTATGATTTAAGAATCGCCAAAATGCGGCAAACCAATTTTAATAATTTCCCATTATTAGAATTCGAAACCATAAACGCCAAGGAGTGGCAGCTATTTTTAAAACGAACGATGGATATCGCTTTATCCCTGTTTTTCTTAGTCATAACTTCTCCCATTTATTTGATCACTGCTATGGCGATTAAATTGACCTCAAAAGGTCCAATCTTTTTTCAGCAGATTCGTTGTGGCGTTAATGGGCGAAAATTTAAGTTGTATAAATTCCGTTCCATGATTGTCGGCGCTGAAATGAAAAAGAAGATGATCGAAAAAATGAATGAGATGGACGGCCCGGTTTTTAAAATTAGACGCGATCCAAGAATAACGAGAGTGGGCCGGATTATTCGGAGACTGAGTATTGATGAACTCCCTCAATTTATTAATGTCTTAAAGGGTGATATGAGTATTGTAGGACCTCGTCCGCCACTTCCCATTGAAGTTGACCTGTATGAATTGTGGCAACGCAGAAGATTAAGCCTGAAGCCAGGAATTACCTGCAAGTGGCAGGTGAGCGGCAGAAATAATATTAATTTTGAACGATGGATGGAAATGGATCTTGAATATATTGACAGTTGGTCATTATGGCTGGATGTGAAGATTTTGTTCAAGACTGTCGTGGTCGTGCTCACTGGAAATGGTGCCAGTTGATGAACGATACGCTTTGGATGGGGATGTGAAGTGGCTGAGGTTTTATGCACTGTATCACTCGAAACTCACCACTGTGACGGGTATGATTCGATAGAAAATATCTTCGTTATGCCTTCCTCTCAAGATTCATGGCACGAAAATCATCCCCCAAAGAATATAACGCTGTTTAAAATAATCGATTCAACCGATAAATGAATTTCTTATAGGATTTAAATCATGAACGTTTTAATGATCGCACCACAACCGTTTTTTCAGCCGAGAGGAACACCCATCAGTGTGCTGCATCGAATAAATACGCTTTCAAAATTAGGTCATAAAATTGACCTGGTCACATATCACCTGGGACAAACCATTCCGTTCGGAAATGTGACATACCATCGCATCCCCAATATTCCATTCATCAAGAAGATAAAGGTCGGACCATCAAAGACAAAAATTGTTGTCGATCTGTTTGTGGTGTCAAAAGTACTGAGCCTCTTGATGAAAAAAAAATATGATTTGATCCACTCTCATGAAGAGGCAGGATTTTTCGGGGCCTGGTTCGCCAGAAAGTTTAACATCATGCATTTGTACGACATGCATTCATCATTGCCGCAGCAGTTAACCAATTTTAAATTTACGAAGCTAAAATTTTTAATCGATCGGTTTGAAGCACTGGAGCGACGAACCATTGAAAATTCTGATGTGCTGATTACAATTTGCCCGGAGCTTTATAATTATGTGAATCATCTTTATCCGGATAAAAAGCAGGTGCTCATCGAAAACGTTGCAGATAACAGCTCTGTCTTTGCTGAAGCTAAAACGGAAGATCTGAATATTCGAGAAAAATATCAGCTTGATTCCAAAACCATCATCCTGTACGCTGGAACGTTTGAACCATACCAGGGATTGGATTTGCTTATTGAATCGAGCAAAGCGGTGATTTCAAAAAATAAAGATGTGATATTTACACTGGTCGGCGGCAATCCATCTCAGGTGGAACATTATCAATATCTCGTGAAAAAAGATGCATTGAGCGATTACTTCGTTTTCACCGGTCAAGTCGCTCCTGAACTGGTTCCGAAATTTCTGGACAGTGCCGATATTCTTGTTACGCCACGCATCGAGGGAAATAATACGCCTCTTAAAATTTATTCGTACCTGCGATCGGGCAAGCCGATTGTGGCGACCAATCATATCACCCATACCCAGGTTTTGAATGATGAAGTCGCTGTCTTAACGGAATGTAATGCTGAAGCGTTTGCTGATGGTTTGATGAAAATTATTGAGGATGATCAGTTGCGTCTGTCGTTATCTGAAAAAGCCAGAGCGCTAGCGGATGAGAAATATAGCTATGAAGTTTATTTACAAAAGACTCAAAGTGTTTATAATTATTTAGAACAGAAAAAGAAGCTCGTTAAGGAGATCGAATAAATGTGCGGCATCTGTGGAATGGTTTACAATGATAAAGAACGAGCTATTGATCAAAGCATTCTTAAAAAAATGTGTGATGTGATTACACATCGTGGTCCCGATGATGAAGGAACTTATATTCATCAAAACGTCGGGCTTGGAATGAGGCGGCTGAGCATCATTGATCTTTCGACGGGCAAGCAGCCGATCTCCAACGAGGATGGTTCCATCTGGATCGTTTTTAACGGTGAAATTTATAATCATAAAACGGTTCGGACTGAATTGGAAACATTGGGACACCGCTTCAAAACCCAGACCGATACCGAAGCGATCGTCCATGCCTATGAAGAATACGGTGACTCCTGTGTTCAAAGATTGAATGGCATGTTCGCCTTCGCCATCTGGGACAATCGCAACCACACGCTGTTTCTGGCGCGTGATCGGCTGGGGATTAAGCCGCTGTACTATCTCTTTGATAAAAACCAATTGATTTTTGGATCGGAAATAAAATCCATTTTGCAAGCGGGCGATATTCCAAAGCGAATTGACCTTCAGGCGCTGGATCATTTTCTTACATTTGAATACATTCCAGCTCCGCTCAGTATTTTTCAGGACATAAAAAAACTGCCGCCAGGCCATACTTTGAAATTGAAAAACAATGAAATCTGGGTGCGCAGTTATTGGGATGTGGAATTGAAATCCAACGGCGCCAGTCCCACTGAACTCAAACAAAATTTAAGAGAGCTGTTGCAGGATGCGGTTAAAATCCGTTTGATGAGCGATGTCCCGCTGGGCGCTTTTTTAAGCGGCGGCATCGATTCCAGCACCATCGTGGCGCTGATGGCGCAGGTGATGGATGAGCCTGTCAAAACTTTCTCCATCGGTTTTGAAGACTCGACCTATAATGAATTGCAGTACGCCCGATTGATCGCCGAGAAATTTAAGACCGAACATCATGAATTCATCATCAAGCCTGACGCTGTTGAATTGGCTGATAACCTGGTTAAATTTCTCGATGAGCCATTTGGCGATTTTTCCATCTTTCCGACCTATCTGGTTTCAAAAATGGCGCGGGATTATGTGACCGTCGTGCTGTCTGGCGATGGCGGCGATGAATTGTTTGCTGGATATGATACTTATATTGCTGATAAAATAGCCAAGAAATATTACAACCGCCTGCCAGCGCAATTCCGTAAAGATGTGCTCAGCAGATTTTTCGATTTGATACCACCGTCATCCAAGAAAAAGGGGCTGATTAATAAAGCCAAGCGCTTTGTTGAGGGAATGAAGCTGCCAGAAGATCTCCATCACACCCGATGGATGATCTTCTTGCAGCAGGCAGAAAAAGATTTGCTTTACAATAACGATGTCAAAAGCGGCATGAGCGAATTCGATCCGTTCAAATTTGTGCGAAGCTATTTTGCCAATGTCGCCTATAACCATCACGACGACATCAATAAGCAGATGTATGTCGATCTCAAAATGTACCTGGTCGATAACATTCTGGTCAAGGTCGATCGCATGAGTATGGCAACATCGCTGGAAGCTCGTGTTCCTTTTCTGGACTATCGTTTTGTCGAATTCGCTGCGACCATTCCAGGTGAATATAAAATGCAGGGTCGCAAGACCAAAATGATTTTGAAACAGGCGATGGAAGATTTGTTGCCCCATGAAATTTTATATCGCGGCAAAGAGGGCTTCAGCATTCCCATTAAAAATTGGCTGAAGAAAGAGCTGAAGCCGCTGATGATGGAAACCCTCGCTCCCCAAAAGATAAAACGAGAAGGATTTTTCAATCCCAATTATATCCAGAAATTAATTAGCCAGCATATATCAGGTCAGGAAAACCATAGCCATCGCCTCTGGGCATTGATCATTTTCGGCAGGTGGTATGATCTTTATATGAGTTGATCGTGACTTAAAATCCTTTCAAAGGTTGCAAACCTTTGAAAGGGTGGTAGATCAATTATTAAATAAAATGTAGAGGATAAGTATGAAACGAAATTTAAATGAGCTGAGCAAACATGACTACGATGTAGTGATTATTGGTGCAGGAATTTATGGCGTCAATGCCGCCTGGGATGCGGCGCTACGAGGATTGAAAGTGGCTCTGATTGATAAAGGAGATTTCGGCTGCGCCACTTCGTCGAATAGCTTGAAGACCATTCATGGCGGCATTCGCTATTTGCAGACGCTGGATTTTAAGCGTATGCGGGAGTCGATCCATGAGCGAATGATCATGATGAAGATTGCCCCCCATCTGGTTTCTCCCTTGCGGGTGGTGATGCCGACTTATAGCTATAAAATGAAAAGCCGTCCTGCCATGATGATGGCGACGCTGATGAATGACATCGTCGGCTTCGACCGCAATCAATTGGACGATCCAGCCAAGTATATGCCTGCCAGTTTTACAGTTCCGAAGAAAGAAGTGCAGGATTATATTCCAGGCTACACCAAATATAATTTGAACGGCGCAGCGGTCTGGTACGATTGCCAATGCTACAACACCGAGCGGCTCTTGCTGTCGTTCATCATTTCGGCCGTCGAAAAGGGAGCACAGACTGCCAATTATGTGAAAGCTACGGGATTTTTGAAAGAGGGCGATAAAGTTATTGGTGTAAAAGTTCAGGACGCATTGACAGGAGAGCAATTTGGTATTCGTTCCAAAATGGTGATCAACAATGCAGGTCCCTGGGTGGATGATGTGCTGATGAATCTGAATGGAAAATTGCCCGATCAAAAATTCAAGCTCTCGACGGCGATGAACCTGATTGTCAATCGCAAGCTGATGGATAATGCGGCAGGACTTTCTGGTCCCTATCAATATGTTCACCAGGACGGCTCAGTTTATAAGGCGCATCGCATTTTGTTCTTCTCCCCCTGGCGGGATTACACGATCATTGGCACCAATCACCTGGTTTACAACGGCAAGCAAGAGGACTACAAAATCACTGAAGCCGAGATTCAGGATTTCCTCGCTGCGGTCAACCAGGCTTATCCTGGCGTCAATATCAAACGGGAAGAAGTGACATTTTTCCATGGCGGATTTTTGCCGATGGCGCAGCAGAATCCAGAGACGGGCGAAGTCGGTCTGGAGAAGCATTATAAAATTATCGATCATCGACAGGACTTCAGTGTCGATGGCTTGCTCTCCGTAGTCGGTGTGAAATACACCACTGCCAGAGATGTCGCTCAGAAAACTATCGATCTGGTCTTCAACAAATTGGGAAAAAATGTTCCGAAGTGCCAGACTGAAGAAATCCCGTTGTATGGCGGCAATATCGAGCGCTTCAAAGATTTCACAGATGATGCGATTCAGAGCCAGCCCTACGGACTGGACGAAACAGTGATGAAGCATCTCAGCTACAACTATGGCACTGCCTTCAATGAGATTCTCAACTATGGCGCACAGGATAAAAAATGGGTAGAATTGTTGCCCGATTCAAAAGAAGTTCTGAAGGCAGAAGTGCTTCATGGTGTGCGAGAAGAAATGGCGCAGAAGTTATCTGATGTGGTTCTTCGCCGAACCGATCTAGGAACGGCAATGAATCCTGGCGAAGTGGCTTTGAAAGAAACTGCCAGAATTATGGCAGCAGAATTTGGTTGGGATGATGCAAGAATAAGGCGGGAGATTGAAGAAGTGCAGCACATTTACACACCCGCCTGATGGTGAACCATCAGGCTAATAGATGCAAGGATGCTAAAGCACTCTTGCATATTTTAAATTTTTTATCCGTTGGGTTGTTTCAATCCGTTGGAAAAACAGGAGTGCAATCCCTTTATGGATTGCACATGCGCTGGATAAAGGTGCGATGCATAAAGGCATCGCACTCCGATTAAAAATATCGAAAGCGAGGATAATAAATGAACAAGAAAGTCTTAGTAACAGGCGCCACGGGTTTTACAGGTGGATATTTATGTGAAGGTCTAGTCGAGAGTGGCTACAAAGTTCGGGCATTGTCCCTGCCGAATCAGGATATGTCGAAATTAGAAAAGTTGGGTGTCGAAGTCGTCATTGGTGATCTGACGAAAAAGGAAACGCTGGCGGCAGCAGTGAAAGATATTGATGTGGTCTATCACATCGCCGCTATCTTCCGAGAGCAAGATGTCCCCAATAGTCTCTTTTACGATGTCAATGTCGGTGGGACAAAGAATTTATTGGAAGCATCAGTCGAAGCAGGTGTGCGCAGATTTGTCCATTGCAGCACCGTTGGCGTGCAGGGCGAGATCAAAAATCCGCCCGCCACAGAAGAAGCTCCGTATAATCCTGGCGATGTTTACCAGCGATCTAAAGTCGAAGGCGAAAAATTGGCATTACAATTTTTCAAGGATCACAAAGAAAAAATCGAAGGCGTGGTCTTTCGTCCTGTGGGAATTTATGGGCCTGGCGATATGCGATTTTTAAAGATTTTCAAATTTGTCAACAGCGGCAAATTCAGGATGATCGGCAATGGCAAGGTGCTCTATCATCTGACGTTTGTGAAAGACCTGGTCGATGGCATTATTTTGTGCAGTGAAAAGAAAGAGGCTATCGGCGAAATTTTCACCCTGGGTGGAAATGAATATCTGACATTGAATGATTATGTGAAGCAATTAGCAGAAGTGCTCGGCGTAAAACCTCCGACACGTCGCATTCCCGCCTGGCCCGTCTGGACCGCAGGATTGCTGTGCGAAATTTTATGCTACCCGTTCCGCATCCAGCCACCGATCTTCCGACGTCGGGTGGATTTTTTCATCAAAGATCGGGCCTTCGATATCTCAAAGGCCAAACGATTGCTGGGCTACAATCCCAAAGTTGATTTGCGGACAGGATTAAAATTGACAGCGGATTGGTATCGGGAGCAGAATTTATTGTAGCAGATAAAACGCACGAAAACATCTAAGCTTTCAGCTATCAGCCATCAGCTTTTAGCGGGCTGAATGCTGAAAGCTGAGAGCTAATAGCTAAAAGGAAAACAATGAAAGAAAAAACAGTAGAAATTCAGAAAGAACTCTTTGATCAAAAAAAATCAGCCCTGAAAAAATACCAGGAATTGATCATCGGGCGAAAAGGGCTGTGGAAGCTGATCAAATACGAATTCATCATGACATTTTTCAGCTCAATTCCTGGCGCATTGGGGCTGGTGCTCCGCATGAAGCTCTATCCGAAATTGCTGGGCAAAGTCGGACGAAATGTGACATTCGGTCAGAACGTGGTGCTGCGGCATCCGCACAAAATCGAGATCGGCGATAACGTGGTGATCGATGATAATGTGGTGCTGGACGCCAAAGGTCAGGATAACCAGGGCATCAAAATCGGCAGCGGCGCATTCATCGGTCGCAACACGATTTTCAATTGCAAGAACGGCGATATCATTCTGGGCGACAACGCCAATTTCGGTTTCAACTGCCAGATTTTTTCTGCCAACAAAGTCCAATTCGGCAAGAACGCCCTCATCGCTGCCTATTCCTATTTCGTCGGCGGCACGCATAATTTCGACAGCACCGACAAATCGCCGCTGGAGCAGGGCAGAAAAGCGATTGGAATCACCATCGGCGAAAACATTTGGGTCGGAGCTGGCGTCTGCGTTCAGGATGGCGTGACCATTGGTCGGGATTGCATCATCGGCACCAGCGCTGTGGTAAATTCCAATATTCCTGATTATTCGATTGCCGTGGGAATTCCTGCTCGGGTCATTAAAAATAGAAGAAACCAATTTGACCAAAAAAGAAGATCGAGGAATAACAGGAAAAATTCCAAATCTCAAAAAACAAATTCCAAATAATTTTCAAAAATAAAAGTTCAAACACCAAATTTATTTGTTTTGGATTTTTGGAGTAAATTCACTGCGTGAATTTATGCTTTGTCACAGACAAAGCACTCCACATTTTGGTTTTCGAAATTTTTTTACTACAATAAAAAAGGAAACAGCATGCACAAGCGAATGTTATATCTCAGCGTTTACGACCCCCACGTTCCCTACACAGGCGCTGGCGTCCGAGGCGGAGAATTTGTGACCAACCTGGCGAAGCGATTTCATATCGACCTGATCTATCTCGAAGGCTCGGGACATCCTGGCGATGCCCTTTTGGAGGATAAATTCGAGTGGCGGGTCGAGGGGGTGGATTCAAAAATCAAACTGCCATTTTCCATGCGCAGCTATTTCATTGCCAGCCAGCAGATGCTGCTCGAAGCCGAGAACCTGCTGGCGCAGAAAAAGCATGATGTGATTTTGACGGATTACGGCTTGAGCGCCATCTACGGACTCAAGCTGCAAAAGAAATACAACATCCCGCTTGTCTATTGCTCGCACAATATCGAATTTCGTCAGTACCTCGGCAAGGCAAAGCAGGACAAGCGTCGCTACCTGTTTGTACCGTATGTGTATTGGTTCGAGAAAAAGGGCGTCAAGAAATGTGATCTGCTGGTGCCGATTTCTGAGCAGGATGCAGATTTTTACACCCGCTGGAAAAGTCGGGACAACATGCACGTCGTGCCTCAATGCTTCAATGAGAAGATTTTCAATCCCTATTACGATCCGCCGAAGAACGATCCCAAGATCGTGCTATTTTATGGCAATTATAATATCTCCACCAATCGGGATGCGGTGTATGCGGCACGGGACAAGGTCGTGGATCGGGTAGTCGCCCAATATCCCAATGTCAAATTTCAATTCATCGGCGCCAATCCGCCCAGGGACATCGATCATCCCAACATGGAATTTTTGGGCTTTGTCGAGCATCTGGAAGACAATCTGAAAAAATGTGACGTGATGATCTCGCCGATTTTGCAGGGCTGGGGCATGCCGACCAAAGTGATCGAATCCCTCGCCTGCGGCAAACCGATCATCGCCACCGAGCCTGCTTCACGAGCCGTCCCGAAAAAATATCGCACGCTGAAAGTGGTAGACATCGAAAATTTTGCCGACGCCATTATCGAGGCATTGAAAGCCAACCATCCTGTGGATGCTAGTGATTTTGAATTGTTGAAGCAGGAATATACGTGGGCTGGTGCATTGGAGAAGTTAGCGGATAGAATTGAAAGTCTGTTGGATGATAAGAAATAATTGCAATATTCGTACTTCAATATTTTAATAAAGTAGGAGGATCTCCTTCTATTTTTCGAAAAGACTAAATGGCAAATATAAAAACTAACTCTGGTGCAAAGTAGATGTAGAAGAGTAACCAGCTTAATTAATGTGTTTCAGTGAAGTGGATAAATAAATCGTGAGGAATAATTATGCAGATTACTCGGAAAGATGTAGGCTATACAATTTATTCGAGATTTGAAGAGTCCCTACGATTTTTTATTTCGGAAAAATTAACAAATTTGTATGGCCAAAATTGGCGTTCAAATATACCTATAGGAATTTGGGATAAGTTTTTAGAAAAAACCTCATTCAGGACTGTTGATAATGTTGAAGAACCTGAAATACTATTGGAAGAAACAGATTTACCTGATTTAATGGAGATAATATGTTTTAAAAAGTCATATATGAATTATGTCTCCGAAGACTTCATGTCCTATTATGACTTTAGAGAAAAAATATCAAAGGTGTATGAATTAAGATGCAAAATTGCACATGTAAAAAGTAATTTTTCTGCAATAGATTTGGATCTTCTAATTGAACTTGTTAGGTCATTTTTAAAAGCGATCCAATTTCAAAATACTGAATTAGAAGATATTTTAAAGTGTATTGAAAAAAATCCTGAAAATCTTGTAATTAAAATACCAACAGATTTTTTTATTACTGATGATTATTATTGCCATGGTCATTTAACAAACTTGCCGCAATCTGATTATGATTCTGATGGTGGATTCATTGGGAGAAAGGATGATTTAAAAAAAATCGCAGAATTAATTCAAGGTAATATACATAGAGTAGTAACAATATCAGGCGCAGGAGGTGTGGGAAAAACTGCAGTAGCACATAAAATTTGTCAAAATTTTCTTAATAAACAAGATTTTCCTTTTGATGCATTGGTTTGGATAAGCGCCAAAGAAGAAAAACTTACAGTCACTGGAATTGAACCTATAGAACCAACACTTAAAACATATGAAAATTTGCTTGATAATATTCTCCTGACCTTTGGGTGGATAGATGATTTAAATAAAGATATTGATAAAAGAGAAGAAAGTGTTAAGATAATACTCACGGCAGGTGATAAAGGAATATTGCTAGTTATAGATAATTTAGAAACAATTACTGATGAGAGAATCAAAGATTTCATTCTTGATTTTCCACCTCCAAGCAAAATTCTAATAACTAGCAGAATAGGTTTAGGAGAAGTTGAGCGAAGATATCAATTAAAAGAAATGAATTCGAGCGATGCTATAGTATTGCTTCGTACAATTGCAAGAGAAAAGGGTATAATCTCATTATCACAAATGCCAGATGATATTTTGAAGAAATATGCTGATAAAATGTCTAGATACCCACTTGCAATTAAATGGGTTATTGGTCAAGTAGCTTTAGGCAAAGATATTAACATAGTTATTGGAGATTTGACCTCTTCATCTGGAGATGTCGCTAAATTTTGTTTTGAACATATATTCACGAATTTATTATCCGATAATGAGAGACTTGTCCTATTTTCATTAGCATCCCAAGATAAGCCAATTTTACGAGGAGTTCTTTCTCACATCTCGAATCTATCACCAACTGAAATAGAAACCTCCTTATTATGTTTAACAAAGGCATCTCTAATCATTTCATCTCAAAATAGATCATCAGATGGTTCTATTGAAACCACTTATGAATTGCTGCCACTAACTCGCAATTTTATTCAATCAAAGTTGCAGTCTCAAAAAGATATATATCGCATTATTAAAAGTAGAACAGAAATGGTTCAAAATTTGATTGAAGAGGCTGCAAGGGCAGGAAGTCAATACCGTTATTCATTAAGAGATATGGGGGCAGAAACTGAAGAAGAAAAAGTTGCAGCAACTTATGCTATTACTGCATATCAAAAATATCAATCAGGTGATTATGATGCAGCATTTGATTTATTTAAAAGAGCTTCTCAAATTGCCCCTAATTTTGCTGGAGTTTATAGAAATTGGGCCACAATGGAAAGTGAGGCAGGTTTTTATGAAAAAGCAGATGAGTTGATGAAAAAAGCAACTAATCTTGATCCTGAAAATCCAAAGCTTTGGTTCGTTTGGGGGAACATAGAAAAACGAAAACAGAAATATGATCAGGCATCTATTTATTTGAATAAAGCTCTTAAATTTTCTTCAAATGATGCTCCAATTCTTGGCGCACTGGGTGAAGTTGAAAAAAGAAGAGGAAAATTTGAATTAGCAAATGAATTACTGCAAAAAGCATTAAAGGAAGGTTCTTATGAAGTTCCTCGAAGAAGACATGAAATAGTATGTAATACATCAATTGCAGATAATTTACGAAGGTGGGCAGAGGTATTATCAAAAGATCAACAGAATGATATAGCTTTAGAAAAATTAAAAATCGGTTATGAGCATGCACTAAAAGCTTCTAGATTAGGAAAAGATGATTCTCGAGCACTTGATACATTTAAAGAAATTACTTTGGATTATGCGATTAAATTAGCACATCTTGAGGGTATTAATTCCTCTCTTGCATACTTCGATCAGGTAATAACTATAAGTCCAAAAAGAATAAAAGAGAAAAAATTAAATGAAGTAGCTTGTTATCATGCTTCAAAAGTATTAATTGAGGTGAATGATTTTGAACGTGCTAGAAGATATTTTTTTATGGGAAAAAAATCATTGACTCCAAGCTCAAAATATAATGATCGTTATAAAGAATTGGCAATAGAGTTTTCGCAAGATAGATCGTGCGGAAAACTTTACTATATTGTTAGCGGAAAAGGTTATGGATTTTTAGAATTAAATGATAATGTTGGAATCCAAATTTTCTTGCATCGATCAGAAGTGATCCCCAAAGTTGCGATAGATGAATTTGAAAATATGAAAGGATCGGCTTTTAGTTTCATAGTCGAAAAAAATGAAAAAGGCCTAACGGCAAAACATGCAAGACTATTAAAATAGCATCAAATTGAAAAAGAGCCTATAATGTTTTCTAATGGATTTATAAAAATAAAAAAATTCGTTGGCTTCATCTATCCGTTGGGCAAAAAAAAGAGTAAAATCATTGCAAAATAAACAATACAACATCGTCAAAAACATCATCTACTCTGGCGTATCAACGGCGACAACCTTTTTCCTGTTCATCCTGCTGGCGTTTGTCGGCAGGCTGCTCGGCAAAGAAGAGTACGGCGTTTTTACAACGGCGCTGAGCATCGCCACCATCTTCGAAATGTTCACCGACTTCGGGCTGCGAGACCTGAGCGTGCGCAATGTGTCCAGGGATAAAAGCCTGACCGAGCCGTACATCGGTAACCTGCTGGTCTGGAAAATTCTGATCTGGTTTCCCATTTTCGCCGCCATGATGATCATCATCAACTTCATGGGCTACGACGGGCAGACCAAACTGGTGATCTACATCCTCACTTTTTCGGCGTTCCTGAAAAACATCAAATACACTTTTCGCATCTTTTTTCAGGCGCATGATTTTTTCGGCTGGGACACGATTCTGGTGATCTTCGAGCGCACCGCCCTGCTGGTGCTGGGACTGGCGGCGCTGTTCTACTGGAAATCGCTGCTGCCGTTTGCCATCTGTTTTACGGCCATTCGCCTGTTCGATTTTTTATTTTTGATGGTGATCCTGCGCTGGAAGATCGCTCCCATCAGGCTGAAATACAATCTGGCCATGATGAAAAAATTGCAGCTCGAGGCATTGCCGCTGGGGCTGTTCTTTGTGATCCTCACCATCTTCGCTTATGTCGATACGGTGATGCTGTCGCTGATGCGCAATTTCAGCGAGGTCGGTTTGTACAACGCCGCTTTCCGCATTTACGAAGGCGTGACCATCATCCCCACGGTGTTCTGGCTAGTGATTCTGCCACGCCTGTCCGAGCTGTACACGACCAATCCAGGCCATCATCAGCGCCTGGCAACCAAATCGGTCAAATACATGTTCATCGGCGGACTGCCTGTTTTGACCTACGGCATTTTGTTTTCGGATTTTTTCATCAATTTCTTTTTCAAGGGCGAATTTGCGCCAGCCGTGGTCACGCTGCAGATTCTGTTTCTCGGCATAGCCTTTGAGTATCCCAACTGGATCGTGAATTCGACGCTGATCTCCATGAACCGCCAGCGGGTGCTCATGTTTCTTGGCCTGGGCGGGCTTGGCAGCAAAATTATTTTGAACCTCATCCTGATTCCGCTGTACGGCTACAACGGCTCGGCCGTGGCAACCGTCATCGCCGAATTTCTAATTTTCAGTGGGGCGATCATTTATTTATATCGCCATCAGATCAAGCTGCCTGTGCTGCAATTGGCAGTGAAGCCGTTGCTCGCTTCGGCAGTCGTTTTTATCGCCTTCAAATATCTCAGCGCCATTTCGATGATCCCACTGGCGATTTTGACGGGATTGATTTATGTGATCCTGATTCTGGCGATGAAGACATTCGATCGGGAGGAGATGGGGATTGTTCTGGAGGGAGTCAGGTCTATGATTCGGAAGTAAGTGGATCGAATTGAGAAAATTCCAAACGACAAAAATCAAATGACAATTAAATCTCAATTCTTAAATTTCAATAATCAAAATTTGGAGTGCTTTGTCTGTGACAAAGCATAAATTCACACAGTGAATTTACTCCAAATATTTTTAAAATTGAGAAATTTGGCTATTGAGAATAATTTGTCCTTTGCTTTTGCATTTTGGATTCTATCCGACCTCCCCGAAGTTTGATATATTGGAAATTTGAAATTGAAATTTATTTGTATTTTGTTTTTTGAGTTTTGGAATTTTACACATTAGGAGAACGAATGATCTGGGGAATTATCAAAAACGATAGAAACGAAAAGGTCTCTGAAGAATTATTGAACAAGATGTCCAGCTATCCTGATGGCAAATTTAATCGAACCGAGATCTATATGGATAATGAAATCGGCTTGGGCTGCCAGGCATTGCCTTCAGTGCCGAATGAATATGCTCAGCCTGTAACGAATAAAGACAAATCTCTTGCCGCTGTTTTCCAGGGGCAACTGTACAATCGCAAGGAGCTGGCGAAGGAATACGACTTTGAAAATGACGTCCCTGCCAATGTGATATTGAAGCTCTATCAGAAATTTGGTGATGAGGTCGCTCAGAAGCTAAACGGAAAGTATGCCTTTGCCATTTATGATAAAAAGAATGGGCGAACCATCCTGGGCCGAGATCGGGTGGGAATCGAGCCGCTGTTTTATTATCAATCCGCTGACCAAATGATTTTCAGCACGGGGCTGGCAGCCATTGTCAACCATCCCGATGTGGGCAAGCAGATCGATTATCGGGCGGTGTACCAGTTTCTGCTGTTCTGCTACAATCCCGCCCTGTTCACTTTTTTCAAGGACGTCCACAAATTGCGGCCAGGGCATCTGTTGATCGTGGCAAATGGCAAATCCGAGTTGAAGCGCTATTGGCAGTTATCCTTTGCGCAGCAGGATCAGACCGATGAACAAGAAGTCGCCGAACGCCTGCTCAGCCTGATGCGGGAGGCCGTGAACGACCAGTTCGATCCTGCCCTCAGCCGAGGTGTGTTCCTCAGCGGCGGCATGGATTCCAGCACCATGGTCGCCCTCACCAGCGAACATGCAGCGGGCGAGCTCAGCACCTTTTCGTTCCGCTGCCGTGGCGAATCGTTTGACGAATCCCATTACGCCAAAATTATGGCAGATCATTATCACACCAGCCATAATCTCGTGGAATACCAGCCCGATCATGTCAATCTCATGACCGACATTGTCAGGCTCCAGGACGAACCGTTTTGCGACCTGGGCATCAATATTGCAACCTACCTGCTCGGCAGACAGGCGCAGTCCGATGCCGCAACCATCTTCACTGGCGATGGCGGCGATGAGCTTTACGGCGGGCATCCTGTCTATGAAGCCGATAAGATGGCGCAGCGTGCCGATAAAGTGCCAGGATTGTTGCTCAAGCCCGTGCTGTTTGCCGCCTCACACTTGCCCGATTCGGATAAAAAGAAAAACTTTGTCGTCAAAGCCAAGCGGTTTGCCCTGAGCTATGCTTTTCCCAGTGAGCTGTTTTCCCATCGCTGGCGGATTTATTACACGCCCCAGGAGCTGAAGGCACTGATGACGGATCACTTGTGGGATCAGGTAAAGGAGTATAATCCTTATGAAGATATCTATCAATTCAACCGTGAAGCCGACGGAACCGACCAGTTGAGCCGTTCCCTGTACAGCGATTACCAGACTGTGGTGGGATTTTACCTGCGCCGCATCGGGCTGCTCAAGCATTTCGGCATCGATGCCCGCTTCCCGCTGCTGGATCACCGCCTGATCGAGTATTGCGCCCGCATTCCAGCGGATTTGAAGATCAAGGGCAATTCTGATACCAAATATATTTTCAAAAAAGCTATGGAAAACGTGCTGCCCCACGACATCGTCTATCGCAAGGACAAGCTGGGCCACAGCATCCCTATGAAAAACTGGATGCGGGAGAACGTTGCAGTCAAACAGTTCATCAATGATCAGTTATCCGAATCAGCCATCAAACAGCGAGGGCTGTTCAATCCTGCGTTTATCAAAGGCTTGATGGATCAGCATCAGAGCAAGAAAGCGAATTTCTCGCATCGACTCTGGGCGCTGGCGGTGTTGGAGTTGTGGTTGGGGGAGAAGATCAGAAAATAGCTTTCTTTAATTATCATATAAAAGCAGGAGGATTAGCAAATGAGTTTTAATGAAATGATTCCAATCATTATTCAGACCATTATTTTAATAGTCATATTTCCTATTTTTAATTTTTATTTGCCATCATACTTTTCAAAGAAGGGCAAAAATTTGGCAACGAAAGAAGATATTACTGAAATAACAAGGAAAGTAGAAGAAGTTCGCTCAGCTTATATAAAACAGATTGAAGAGATTTCTCATCAAAATAGAATAATACTGGAAGAGTACAAGAATCGAAATCAATTACGCTTAGCAGCAATTGATAAACGTCT
>JAEAME010000890.1_pt1 | contig 25161 bp, 24 predicted proteins | sample 8958731 | NCBI WGS metagenome assembly JAEAME01 (sample SAMN16933194, study PRJNA681113) | bioreactor sludge metagenome | isolation source: anerobic bioreactor sludge (Control) | place: India:Bengaluru | collected 2018-10-24 | reverse complement strand
ATGGGATTGGTTGTATCATGACAGGTTTGGTGTCCACCATTGACATCCTGGGGCAAATATCAAAACTCTAAACACCAAACAAACTCAAAATCCTAAACTCAAAATCCAAATTCCAAATTTCTAATATCTAAACAAACTCAAATAAAGCATCAAGTTATTTAGTTATTAGACTGCCTCACTTTCAGCCTCTTCCCGATTCGGACGATTGCGAATCGGTTAACGATTAATGCCCTCATCGTGATCAAAGACCAAAAAATCTGGAGAGGAAAATTTCCTCATCCCTTCGACTACGCTCAGGGCAGGCACTAACCTTCTACAGCAATCAGGAGAAGGGACTCTATGATCTTCGATTGGTATAATAACAAGGATATGTGGTAGAAGAAATGTTCGGATAATGACAACTATTATAGCACCGAAGTTCTGGTTGTCAAGTACCGTTTTGAAGAATATTTGAAAATGGAGGGACAGCCTGCTATAAAAGGGGCAGAGAAAATTACAGGACAAGGGAAGACCGAGGAGGGAACATGGCGAGAAGCAGAGAAGTATACAATTGTCTGAATCCCCTGGGAATACAGAACCCGGTAGAGACATTTCCGCTGGCACCCCGGCTGGACACGCTGGACGGGAAAGAAATCTGGATCAGCATCACGGGGGAGCCGGACATCACGATACCGCTGGAGAAGAAACTACGCAGTGATTACCCGAACGTGAACTGGAAGCAGAAGAAAACGTACGGTATCTTCCCGGTGCAGTTGAGCGACGAGGAGATGAAGACGGCCGACGCCCTGATACAAGCGATCTGCTGGTGAAGTGGGGCAGTATGGGGGCAGTTGCCCTACCTGGCGAAACTGGAGAAAGCCGGAATACCGACGGTACTGGTAGACCTGGCGGACCAGCACGAAATGGTGAAGCAGGAAGCGCTGGTAAGTGGGGTGCCCAAGATACGGCACCTGCACGCCTCACGCACGCTGCCGGGACCAGCAGACGTCGACAACTGGATCAAGGAAATACTGGAAGCGCTGACGCGGCCGTTGACGGAGGAAGAGCGAGCCTACGGACACTGGGAGATACCGCAGCAGCGGATACTATTTACGGGGACGCTGGATGAAGCGGAAGAATTCTACCAGCAGGTACGCTACGTACCGCACCCGGTGAATGCCAACATCTCGGTATATACCGATGGTTTTCCGATAGTCATCCCCACCGAAGAACGGGTGGAAAAAATGCTGAAAGGGACGAGTCACAAACCGGACGAAGTCGTGACGCTAGTGGAAGACCTGCCGGAATTCATCGGGGCGATGGGACGGGAGACGAAGAAAGGCAAGCCGGTGCTGTTTCACCCCTTAAAGCGGACGGCGACGGTAGAACGGGTGGCGGTGAATGCGGTGATGTCGGGCTGCAAGCCGGAACACCTGCCGGTAGTGCTGGCGATCGCGCAGTCGGGCTGCAACATCGTGACCACGAACTTTCCCAGCCAGGCGGTCTGTTTAAGCGGGCCGATCGTCAAGGAGATCGGATTGAACGTAGGGGTAGGCCATCTCGGCCCGGGCAGCCCGGTGAACGGGCCTATCGGGCGGTCGTACCAGATGATGGCGATCAATCTGAGTGGAGCAGTACCGGGGATCAACCGGATGGGCTGCCACGGCAATCCGATGAACAACGGCGGAATGTGCTTCGGGGAGAACAGTGAGAAACTGCCGCCGGGATGGGATGGCCTGAACGTGGAGACCGGCTATGAGAAAAATGAAAGCGTGGTGATGGTGATACAGGCCTTCGGCGGGATCGTTGGTTCGCAATTTTCGCCGGGCGGCTACCGGGCACTGCAGAAATCGGGGCACGGGGGCATCGCACGGCGGTTCGGGGTGAAGGGGAAGCCCGGTCCGCACAACTGGCTGAACTACATCGTACCGGGGATCTGGGCGGGGCGTGAGGGGGGGACGACCTTCATAATAGTGCCGGAACTGGCGCAGCACCTGAGAGACCTTGGTTTCAAGACCAAAGACGAAGCCTATGAATGGATCTGGAAGCAGAGTTTCGAGCCGGTGAAAGACTACCGGAACCGGTCCTGGCCGGACTTCTCACGCAACGGGTGGACAGGCATCGAAAAGACGTCGGGGAAGCCGTGGAAGGAGCTGCCGGACGATTACAAGGTACCGGTAGCGGGGGACGACCCGTTCGACAACTGCATCGTGATCGCAGGCGGGGATGAGGAGGCGGCGGTGGAGATACTGGGGAACCGGGGGGAGGTGTTCAGCATTGATGCGTGGAGATAAAGAGATAAACTCAAAATTCTAAACACTAAATACTAAAATCCTCACCCTAGCCCTCTCCAAACGATTTGGAGAGGGGACTCTATCATCTTCGATTTATTAAGCATCGACGGTTATTAATCGTGAATAGCTTCGCTGATTTTAATCAGTACTCCCTCGATATCATTCAAGATATCATCATTCCAAAACCGCAGGACTCGATATCCCCGACTTTCCAGATACCTGGTCCTTTCTAAATCATTCGAGATAATCGGCTCTTCATTATGTTGATTCCCATCAATCTCTAGCACCAAGCCTTGAGCGATACAGACGAAATCGACGATATAATGTCCAACCGGATGTTGGCGCCGGAATTTAATACCATTGATTTGTCCATTGCGAAGCCTGGACCAAAGGTGCCTTTCAGCAATGGTCTTATTACGACGTAATAATCTGGCAGTCTGAGTTTGCCGTAAACCAGACATTTTAATCCTAATCCTAACCTGAAAATCCTCACCCTAACCCTCTCCAAAACATTTGGAGAGGGGACTCGATAATCTTCGATTTTTAAGTATCTACGAAAATGTGGGCGAAGGAAAAATATTCCGGTATAGAGTACCGGGGTTCCGGGGAATCGTCAAGCAGCGGGGGAGACAACCAGCTCTCTTCCTTATTCGGAGAAATCCTCATCCACGCTTCGCTTCCCGATTCTTTCGACTGTGGTCGACTCGACTGTGGTCGACTCGACTGTGAGTCAGCGCGCTCATACAGGATCTACGACAGGACAAGCTCTAACCTGTAAGACTTCACCCTTACCCTCTCCAAAAATTTTGGAGAGGGGACTCTATCATCAATGCAAATTTGTATAGTTCCAGTTTGACAAGCCGCCCGCCAGGGGGACCATATGTGAGAATTATTCGTGCTGAAGATCAGACATCCTGTTGGCAAAACTTTATATCATCCCTCGCACTTGAACACTCGCCATATTCATGATATCTTGTAGGGCAAGGAACCGCAGCGGCATCTCTTTACTTGAGGAGAAATTAAATATACCGTAAGGCGGGAATTTATCCGGGACAGTTTCACCTGGATATAACGATGCTGATATCCTGAGTGAAAACGGGCGGATAAAGCCAGACCTTTCCCGGTATCCTCTCGTGGAGGAAATCGCCGTTGCGGTTCTTTGTTTTGCGAACAGCCATGGCTTCCCCCTTTCCCATACCCAACCCTTATTTAGTATCCCTAACTCTAGAGTAAACCCGTTTTTCACTTCCGACTTCTCAGGGTCGGGAAGGACGCGGTATGCCGCGCACCTACAAGACGACATGCGAAATCCAAATATCGAAACACGAAATAATGTCAAAATTCGAATATTCAATAATAAAAATATCTCAAATCAAGAGAATGCGGGACAGGCAGTATAAGTGGAATGCTAAAGGGGTGATTATCCTGTCTTAAAAGAGGGGAAGGGATTGGGTATTCGATGCTTCCACCTCGAAAAACCCCAACTGCCCGTGGCAGACAGTGCGTTTTTCCGGGGGATAAAGGACGGGTTTCTTGGCGATGAAGCCGTAGGGGCCGGAGAACCACTTCGAAGAGTGGCTGGTGACCTGCCCGATGAAGGTAACTTCCCCCATCAGGCAGCCGAAATAGCCGCTCTTGCGGAGTGCGTCCGGATTGTTGCGGTTGAGGTTATAGATGGAATAGATATTTTGCAATTCCGGGGCCAGGCGCGACCACTGCTCCAGAGTCATCCAACTTTTTAAGGTATCCGGATCAAATTCGTCCATCTGCATGGAGGCATGGATATAAGCCCGCTGTCCATACTGTCCCGCCGGCAGCGGCCAGCCCCGGTTCTCGAACTTTTTCAACGGCTCATCCGGGTTGGCCGGGTCGGCCAACTGGAGAAGCATCCAGGCCCACGGTTCCCGCACCGAGATGGCTTTCATATATTTCCCCCCACGATGGTTCATATATTATACATGATATGACAAGAAGATGACGGGGGTAGGAGAAGTGATTTATGAATAAAGATTTATGAATGGGGGGTTGCGGGCGCAATATGCCGCGCCCGCAACGGTTGATACAAAACTCTTTACTACTCTATCCCATCAATATTTCGGAGAGGGTAGCCCCCTGGAGGTCGACGATGGAGGCGCCGCCGTCGATGAGGAGTTCCGCCCCGGTCATGAAGGCGGAGTCGTCACTGGCCAAGTAGCAGCACAACCCGGCGATCTCAGTTGGTTGGGCGGCACGGCGCAGGGGCACATTCCTGGTGAAGTGCTTGTAGCCGCCTTCGATATCTGTCTTCAGCTTCTCGGCGATCGGAATCACCAATTTTTTGTTCATCTCGGTACGGGTGCCGCCGGGGCAAATAGCATTACAGCGAATCTTCTGCGGACCGTAATCAAGGGCGACCTGTTTAGACAGCATGATGATGGCCGCCTTGGTGGTGCTGTAAGCCGGCATCCCGGGCAGGGCGCGCACCCCGCCTAAAGAGGCGATGTTGATAATGGAACCGCCGCCGTTCTGGATCATATGCGGGATAACTTCCTTCATCATCAGGAAAGGGCCGGTCAGGTTGATATTCAGGGCTTGCTGCCAGTCGGCCAGGGATAGGCCAGTCACGCTGCCCATGGCCTCGATGGCAGCATTATTCACCAGGACATCCAGTTTACCGCCGAATTCCAGGGCTTTAGCCACGGTGCGCCGGATATCTTCCTGTTTAGAAACATCCCCGGGACAAACGAGTACGCTGCCAGGCGGCAGTGTGCGGGTAGTCTCCTCCAGCTTATCACGGCGGCGCCCGGTGATACAGACCTTCGCCCCGTCATTAACAAAGCGGGCGGTGATGGCCGCCCCGATGCCGGTACCGCCGCCGGTGACCAGGGCTGTCTTTCCTTGCAGATTCATCTTAATGTCTCCTTATCTTTGTAATGGGGGTAAACAATCAAGGTTTGGGTGGGTAAAGTCTAGCGCGAAAATCTACCCAGGGCAAGTCAAGGTCAAACAAATAGAAATCGTAAAAAGATTGGGAACAGAAATACAAGAGTCTAGATTTAAGAATAATGATTTAAGAAGGAAACGTACCAGACGAAATAGATTTCCTCCTGCGAATATTCAAGTCCTGTATGATTTTATTCGTGCTTGATTAATCACGGGTTCATTTTAGCTTTAAATTATCCTTTAGGCTCATAGTTTTGACCCGGGCAGTGCAGTCAATAATGTCTGTTTAGGTCTTGTCCGACCCTCCGGGTAATGTCAGAATTTTCCATAACATCAAATAAAAACAACGGATTAACGCGTTATCAGGTTGTTCCGGAAGAGCCGGACAGAAAACCTGGGAACAAAAATAATAAACAGGAGTGAGTGTTTAAGGAATACACCAAGGGGGAAATAATGAACGCAGAAGAGGGGAAACTTTATAACATGAAGGGTAAATTCCGGTTGAACATCCAGTGGAAAATGATCTTATTCATCGGCGTGCCGGTAGTCGCAGTATTCATCACCATGATCATGGCCTGGATACTGCCCAACCTGCAAAATTCCTTGATGACGGAGAAAAAGGCCAAGACCAAGGAACTGACCCAATCAGCCTGGACGCTGATCGACAATGCCTACGACCAGGCCCAATCCGGGGCTTTGACCACGGAAGAAGCCCAGGCACTAGCCAAGAATTCGGTCGGCTCCCTGCGCTACGGAGACGACAATGCCGGCTATTTCTTTATTACCGACTTGACCCCGACCATGGTGATGCACCCGTTGAAACCCGAAATGAACGGGCAGGATATGTCCGATTATAAGGACCCCAATGGGAAAGCCTTATTCGTATCATTTGCCAACCTGTGTAAATCACAGGGCGAAGGTTTCGATGAGTATATGTGGCAGTACGGTAACCAGACCGGCCGCAATGAAGCCAAGACCAGCTACGTAAAAGAATTCGAGCCCTGGAGCTGGGTGGTCGGCACCGGTATATATACGGTAGATGTTAATGAGCAGATTGCCGCCACCAGGACCCAGTACCTGATGCTGGGCATCGGTGTCGCCATCGCTTGTTTCCTGTTAGTCTTCTTCATTGCCCGTACCATATCACAGAACGTCCGCAAGGCCGCCAACGTGGCCAATAAACTGGCCCTCGGCGATGCCAACCAGACCGTGGATATCCGCTCCGGCGATGAAACCGGGGAAATGGGTGTTTCCCTGGGTAAAGTAGTGACCTATCTTCAAGAAATGTCCGCCGCCGCCGACAGTATTGCCGAAGGCGACCTGACCGTTAGCGTAGAAGCTAAATCAGATAAAGATACCCTGGGGAACGCTTTCGGGAAGATGATCCTCAACCTGCGTGACCTGGTCAAAAAAGTAGGCACCAGTGCCACGGCCTTAACCTCGGCCAGTGCCGAATTGACCAGTTCCTCAGAACAGTCCGGTTCCGCCACCGAACAAATCGCTACGGTTTCCCAGCAGATCGCCAAGGGTGCCGAAGAACAGACCAAGGGCATCGGCGGTGTACGTGGTGCTCTTGATGAATTATCCAAGTCTATCGACATGGTAGCCGACGGCAGTAATAAACAGACGGTAGCCGTAGAACAGGCGGCCGACATCGTGAAACAGGTATCCGGGGCTGCCGAACAAACGGCCACCAATGCCCAGGAAGCGACCAATAGTGCTACCAAGGCCGCCGAAGTAGCCCGCCAGGGTTCCAACACGGTAGAAAAGACCATCGAAGGTATCGCCAAGATTCATTCCTCGATGCAGGATGTTTCCCGCACGATCGCCGAACTTGGCAAGCATTCTGAAGAAATCGGCAACGTAATAGCCGTGATCGACGATATCGCCTCCCAGACCAACCTGCTGGCCCTCAACGCCGCCATTGAAGCGGCCCGGGCCGGGGAACAGGGACGCGGTTTCGCCGTAGTTGCCGACGAAGTGAAGAAACTGGCAGAACGAACAGCGAAAGAAACCAAGGAAATCGCCACTTTAGTAGGAGCCGTGCAGAAAGGCGTCGGTGATTCCGTAAAAGCTTCCAACGACGGTGCCAAGCAGGCAGAAGAAGGTTCCAAGCTGGCGAATGAAGCCGGTACTGCCCTCACGCACATCATGGAAGCGGTTAACAGCATGGTATCCCAGATCGAACAGATCTCCGCCGCAGCGGAAGAAATGAGTGCTTCGGCGAACGAAATGGTCAAAGTAATCGACGGCGTCAGCACGGTAGCCGAACGGAACTCGACCGCCGCCAAGCAGATGGCGACAGCCAAGAACCAGGTTAACGATTCGACCAACGTCGTCGCGGCTACTATTGAACAAAACAGCGCGGCGACCCAGGAAATGTCGGCCTCGACCGAAGAAATGAGTGCCCAGGTACAACAGGTAGTGGCTTCCTCGAAAGCGACCTCCAAGATGGCGCAGGAGCTCCAACAGGCAATCGCTCTGTTCCGGCTGAGTGTGGATGAAGAAGCGAAGGTTTTAAGCGTTAAAAAGACAGCGTTAAAGAAAATCGGAGCAGGTACAGCAGCCTAGTGGTTACACGGGGAGGGTTGGCCCCGGAAATGCCGGGCGCCAACCCTCCTCAATCAACCGGGAGATACAGGAAAACACGAGAGGAGAAAAAGCCATGGCACAAGATGTATTGATAAATGAAAAACAGGTAGCTCTCTTTGAACTCGGCGGTGAGACTTACGGCATCGACATCGGAGCGGTCCACGACATCATCATGCTGCAGCCGATCACCCGGGTTCCCAAGGCACCCTTCTTCGTCGAAGGGGTCCTGAACCTGAGGGGAAGAGTAATACCGGTAGTAGATATGGGCAAGCGGTTCGGGTTGGAGAAATCAGACCGCACCAAACATAACCGCATCGTCGTCGTAGATATCAACGGAACCACCATCGGCATTATCGTCGATGCCGTGACCGAAGTATTGAGAATCCCGAACGATGCCGTAGAACCGGCATCCAGCATTGTCGCGGGAGATTCAGATTACATTTTAGGAATCGCCAAGCTGGAAAACCGCATGGTCATCCTGCTGGACATCGGCAAGGTTCTGGCCAAAGACGGTATGTTCACCGAGATGGCGACTACGGCTACAATGCCGGATAATACCGGGAATACGGCGGAAAAGAAGACACAGCGTACCGCCGAACCGGTTATGACAACCCGGTAAGAATAGAAATCAACCACGTAATCAGTAAATATCAATAAAACGTTAACCAAGAAGCCAAGGTGGGTAGGAAGGCCCTGGACAGATAAAAACCAGAGCCTAACCTGCCCGGATAAAGAGGAGCGGTCCTGTGGAACTAGCGGACGGAATCACGCAACAAGATATAACCCTATTCCTGGCAGAAGCTGACGAACAACTGCAACTCCTGGACGAAGACATCGTCCGGCTGGAAAGAGAAGCGGATAATGATACCCTCCTCCAGGAAATATTCCGGGCTTCGCATACCATCAAAGGGTCCTCGGCCATGATCGGCCACCAGAGGATGTCGCACCTGGCCCACGGCATGGAAAATGTACTGGACAAGGTGAGGAAAAAGAACCTGGCGGTAAGTGCGCAGGTTGTCGATGCGCTTCTGGTGAGTCTGGATGCATTAAGAGTATTACGGGAAGAACTGGTCACCGGCGAAGAAGGCAAGCTGGACATCAACGTGATGTTGAATGAACTGGAAGCAGCCATGGCCGGCAACCAGAGCGGCGATGCAGCCGCGGCTGACAAACCGCCAAGCCAGAAAAACTCATTAAGCGAGGAAGCCAAGGGGAAGTTAACGGAAGCGATATCGAAAGGCGAGCACCCGTATATGGTTAAAGTAACCGTCAGCAATGAGACGGGCTGGGCCTCAGTACGGTGTTACCAGGTAATACAAGAACTAATGAAGACAGCAACAATCATCAATTCGGTACCATCAGCCGCCGAGGTCGAAGCTGGAAATGCCGGCCCGGATATGGAATTGCTGGTTACCAGTACGGATGATGAAGCAACGCTCAAGAAAGCGTTGGATCCGGTCCCGGAAATCGTCAAATTAGGGATATCTAATTATGATGAAGAAGCGGCGGCTGGAGCGGCGGAAAAACCAGCAGCCAGCACAGCAGCAGTACTGAAAGAGGAACCGGTGGCCCGGAAAGATGAAAACGATGCGAAGAACAGTGATACCAGGAACACCGTTGTCAAGAAAGAAGACAGCGGCGTCAAGCAAACGATCCGTGTAGACGTCAGCCGACTGGATACGCTGATGGAACAGATCGGGGAACTGGTGATCAACCGGAATCACATCGGCCAGATCGGAAAAACCCTGGCGGAAAGGTATCAGGACGATGAACTGGTACAGCGCTTAAGTGAAAGCCTGTCCGAGACCGGAAAAATCGTGAATATCCTGCAGCAGGACATTATGACCATCCGTATGCTGCCGATCGAACTGGTATTCAGCACCATGCCCCGCATGGTACGGGACCTGGCCAGGAAATTGAATAAAAAGATCAATTTCATTGTTGAAGGGCAGGAAACCGAAGTTGACCGCAGCGTAATCGAGCACCTGCACGACCCACTCATCCACCTGTTGAGGAATTCGGTAGACCACGGTATCGAAAGCCCGGAGGAACGGCTGGCAGCCGGGAAAGCGGAGGCAGGTACGATACGGTTGTCCGCTTTCCATGAGCAGGACCACATTGTAATTACAGTGACCGACGACGGCAAAGGAATCGATCCAGAGGTGGTAAAAGCGGTCTCGATCGCGAAAGGTATAGTTTCACAGGAAATCGCCGCCAGACTATCCGATACGGAACTGATGAACCTGATCATGGCATCCGGCATATCGACCGCCCGGAAAGTAACCGAGGTATCAGGGAGGGGTGTCGGGCTGGACATCGTGAAGAAGAACATCGAATTCCTCAACGGCTCAGTAAACGTCGATTCCGAGTTAGGGAAGGGATCTAAATTCACTCTGAAACTACCCCTGACGCTAGCCATCATCGCATCATTGATGGTCTCCGTGGAAAAAACCATGTACGCCATACCGCTGGTGAATATCGTGGAAGCGGTGAAACTGGACCGGGAGAACATCCAGACGGTATTGGGGAAAGAGGTTACCCTGTACCGCGGCAATGTCCTGCCGTTGATCCGCTTAAGCTCGATATTCAAAATGGATACCGCCGCAGCCGACGCGGGAGATACAACCCATATCGTCATCGTGAAGGCTTCGAATACCCAGGTCGGTATTATCGTTGATACCTTGATCGGCCAGCAGGAAATCGTGGTGAAAGCGCTCGACCAGTTCATCGGCGGCGTGAATGGTATCAGCGGGGCCAGCATCCTGGGCGACGGCCAGGTAGTACTGATCCTGGACATCAATTCCTTAATCAACAGCAATTTGAACGAAACACAAAATAACGGGGTGGAAAAGGGGCAGAAATGCCTGGCCACAGCATCGGCTGCGTAACAGGTGGCCGGGTAGACAGATAAGGAGGCACACATTTAATGTCAGACACGGTACTTGAAGAAACACCGGGCGGTAATGGTGTAACTACGGTAGAAATGTTGAGAAATGGCGTGGGCAACGCAGTGTCCGGACTTTCTCAGATGATAGGGCAGGAGATAAAGGTCGCCAGCATCAACCTGACGAAGGTGCTGGTGAAAGATATTCCGGAATTATTCGGCGGTGCCCAGGCAATGAAGGTCGGGGTATACCTGGCCATCTGCGGACACAGCAACGGCCATATGGTCGCCATCTATGAACCACAGAACGCCTTCGACCTGGTCGACCTGCTGTTAGGGCAGCCCGCCGGTACCACGAAGGAATTGAATGACATGGAACAGTCCGTCCTGGGCGAAGTAGGCAACATCATGGGTTCATTTTTCCTGAACCACCTCGCCAACTCCACGGGAATGGACTTGCAGCCGTCGCCGCCCGCAGTCCTGATGGATATGACCGGGGCAATCCTCGAAGTAGCGACCGTAAGCGCCCTCGAGTGCAGCGACTATACATATGTTATCGATACGGTATTTGAATCTCCCGACCGGCAGGTAACCGGTACTTTTCTGGTGATGCCGGTACCGGGTATGGAGACAGTGTAGAGGCGGAACGAAGAAGTGACGATGATCGAGACAACAATCAGCAATCATGCGGTAATGCCGGATTCGGTGGTAGTAGGGCTGGGTGAAATGAAAGTGACTAATGAACCAACCATCCTGTCCTGCATCGGCATCGGCTCATGCATCGCCGTTTGTATATACGATACCGTTTACAAGATCGGAGGCATGGCCCATATTGTCCTTCCGCTGCATGACGGAAGGCCGGGAGTCAGCCTCTCGAAATATGCCAATACCGGAGTGCCTTTATTGATACAGGAAATGTTGAAATACGGTGGGACGCGCAACCGGGTCCGCATCAAACTGGCGGGGGGAGCCCAGATGTAGCTGGCACCGGGACTGAAGAATACCTTCAAGACCGGGGAGCGCAACCTGGAAGAGGTCAAAGCAGTCTTAAGCCGCGAAGGATTGGCGATAGCAGCCACTGATGTCGGCGGGTCCCGAGGCCGGACGGTAAAGATGTTCATCGATACCGGCCGGGTGACGGTAAAAATGGCCGGTGGGGAAGAGCGGGACCTGTAGTAACGATAAAGACGATATTTTCTCTATTATCCAGGAGGTTTAGATAGAATGGCAAAAATAATGGTGGTAGACGATGCCATGTTCATGCGGAAAAAATGCGCACAACTACTCACCGAGCAAGGCCACCAGGTAGTGGAGGCGGCCAACGGCGCAGAAGCGATCGCCAAGTATAAGGAGAACCGGCCGGACGGAGTGTTACTGGACATCACCATGCCGGATATCGACGGACTGCAGGCACTGAAGAGCATGAGGGAATTCGATCCCGAAGCCAGGATCGCCATGTGTACGGCAATGGGGCAACAGAGCATCGTGATCGAGGCTTTGAAGTCCGGGGCGATCGATTTCGTGGTGAAACCCTTCGATGCCAACCGGGTGAAAGCCGCCGTAGCAAAACTGGTAGGCAGCTAAGGCAGTAAGGTTACAAATAAAAGCAGATGATGTGCCGAGAGGTACTTTATGATGAATAAAATCAGGGTCCTGGTCGTCGACGACTCCGGCTTCGTGGTAGCTTCGGTAACAAAGAAACTCGCAACCGATGCGGCAATCGAAGTGGTCGGTTCCGCGCGTGACGGCAAGGAAGCAATCGAGAAGGTTCGCACCTTAAGGCCGGATGTCATCACGCTGGATGTCGTGATGCCGGAAATGGACGGATTGGCGGTACTGCAGCATGTGATGGCCAAGCAGCCGACGCCAGTAGTTATGTTAAGTGCCTTGACCAGCGAAGGAGCGGAAACGACGATCAAGGCCCTGGAATTAGGAGCCGTCGATTTCTTCCTGAAACCATCTGTCTTGAAACCGACGGGCGACGAGGAAAGCGGCGATACCCTGATCGAAAAGATAAAACGGGCTGCCAAATCCAATATACGGGTCTTTGCATCCTTTAAAAATCCCGCCTTAAACAAGCCGGTCCGGCCGGAATACACGGCCAGGGCGTATGCGGCCGACAAGTTTCCGGTACTGGTGATCGGCAGTTCCACCGGTGGGCCGCGCACGTTGATGCAGTTGATCCCGTTTTTACCAGCGGATTTTCCGGCAGCCGTATTGATCGTCCAGCACATGCCGCCGGTCTTTACCAAATCACTGGCAGACCGCTTGAACCAGGCCTCGCAGATAGACGTGACCGAAGCCGCGGCAGGGGATGCCATCAAGCCCGGACAAGCACTACTGGCACCGGGCGGTTACCACATGACTCCGGTCAAGGGAAACCGGGTCATACTAAACCAGGACCCGCCGGTCAATGGGGTGAGGCCGTCCATCGACATCACCATGAAAGCAGCCGTAGAAATTTACGGAAATATCACCGGGGTAATTTTAACGGGGATGGGCTCGGACGGGACAGCGGGGGCCGCCTGCATCAAGGCCGCCGGCGGCAAGATAATTGCCGAAGATGAGTCTACCTGTGCGGTTTACGGGATGCCGCAAAGTGTGGCCAAGGCCGGATTGGTAGATAAAGTACTGCCCTTACCGCAGATCGCCCCGGAACTGATCGAAATGCACGGTAAACAGGCAGCAAAAGCCAGGAGCTGATTATTATATGATGACCGAAATCGAATATGAAATGCTAAAGAGGAAGATACGGTTATTGACCGATATCGACCTGAACAATTATAAGTCGAACCAGATCATGCGGCGTTTGGACGGCTTCATCGCCCGCACGCGCGGCATGGACATCACCCAATACTGCCACCGGCTTGACCATGATCGAGAAGAAACGATCAGACTGCGTAATTTCCTGACCATAAACGTGTCCGAATTCTACCGTGACCAGGTACATTTCGACGCCCTGAAAAAGGTAATTTTCCCCGAATTGTTAAAGAATACCTCCAAATTGAATGTCTGGAGCGCCGGTTGTTCTGACGGCCAGGAACCTTATTCCTTTGCCATGATATTGGATGAATTAACGCCGGGGACGAAACACCGCATACTGGCCACCGACCTTGACCAAGAAAGCTTGAGTAAGGCAGCGGCGGGTGGGCCTTATCTGGCCCAGGATATCAGGAATGTACCCAGTTCGCTGATAGCGAAATATTTCACGCTTGCCGGCGATCACTATACCGTCAATGAAAAGATCCGGGAACGGGTCACATTTTCGCACCAGGACCTGACCCGGGACACCTTCCCCATCGGGTTTGACTTGATCTCCTGCCGGAATGTGACGATCTATTTTTCCAACGAAGCTAAGGCGATCATGAATACCAAGTTCTATAATTCGCTAAAAGAAAGTGGTGTGCTCTTTATCGGGGCCACGGAAACAATGCTAAACGCCAACGAGATCGGGTTTCAGAGATTACTCTCATGTTTTTACAGAAAAATCAGCAACGCCAGGAGCAATGACGTTAGAGAACTAACAGCAACGCTGCCAGGCGGCAGGTAGGGACGCCGATGAGAAGGATAACAACTAAATACGCCCAACCGGGCATGATATTAGGCATGCCCGTATTTGATAATTACGGGAAGGAATTGTTGGGGCGGCGGACCAGGCTAAACGAGGAATGCCTGGCAATCATGGCCAAGAACAGCATCAGCGAGATATTGATCGAGGATATGCGCGTCGATGATATCGTGGTCGCCCCGATGATCTCCCCGGAAAAAGAAGGTAAACTGGCGGCCGCTTTCCGGCAGCTGGTCACCCGGACGCAAAGCACGCAAGGAATCGACCGGGCTGACATTTCTCAGGTCAATGTGACTGTCAGTGAAATCGCCCGCAACCTGTCCCTGAGCATCCTCGGAGAAATAAATGTATCCTGCTCCATCTCACAAGGAGAATATGCGTATATTCAACCGGTCAAGTCCGCCACGCTGGCAATGGTACTGGGATACCGGCTGGGCATGTCGACAGACGAGATGTCCATCCTGGGGATGGGCACCCTCCTAAAAGACATCTGTTATTTCTTTGAATACAATGCCGCGCCAGCGGAACACCCCATCAGGAGTTATACCGTTCTTAAGCAACTCGGAGACATAAAAGAAGATATCGCCCAGGCCGTACTGCAGCACCATGAACAGTGGAACGGCAGCGGTTATCCGCAGGGGCTAAAAAGCCAAGGGATATCTAGATATGCCCAGATCATTGCTGCCGCCGACGCTTTCTCCGACCTGCTGGTAGAACACCCGGAAAAGGAAAAATGCATGTCGCACGAAGCGATCGAATTTGTGATGGCCAGCAGCGGTGATCTGTTCGATCCCGACCTGGTCGAAGCATTTGTAAGAAAAATACCGGCTTATCCCAACGGATTAACGGTTAAACTGAACAGCGGCGAAATCGGCATTGTCTCCGATCCCAACCTGGGATTCGTAGCCCGGCCGATCATCAGGATATGTTTCGACCCAGAAAAAGGAAACCTGAAGAAACCGTACGACATCAACCTGGCGAGGTCGGAATACCAATATAAACTGATTACCAAGGTATTGGAGTACGATTAGTGGGCAGTAATGACGACGAGAAAGTCCTTTCCCAGGGTGAAGTAGATAAACTGGTAGCCCTGGTACCGAACAAACCGCGGCCAGCCGCCGCAGCATCAGCACCAGCCGCGGCGCCGGCAGCCGATTTACCGCCGGTCCGCATCAATATCCCGGTAAAGGAGAAACCACCCGAGCCTGCTGTAACCCCCTTAAAAGCAGCAGCACCGCCACCCGCCTATACGCCGCCGCCTCCTCAGGCCAGCCCGGTCCCGGCAGCAGCGGTACCGTCAAAAGAACTGACTGCTTTAAAAGAGACGGTGGCCGACCTGACACGGCAGGTGAGTATCCTGATGGATACCACTGCCCGGCTCGATTTCATGGATGAAAAAATAGACCACCTGGCCGGCTTGATAAACCAGGCTTCAGGAGAATCACCGGACACACTGCGGTTAATCACGGAAGTACAAGCTCAACTGCGGAAACTGGCCCATGACCTCAAGCCGCAGCAGACACTCCGGGAGCATTTCCACTGCGAGAGCTGCCACACTACCGGCAACGTTACCTTCCTCACCAGGTGCACCTCATGCGGGAAGGAGCGCTGGTTCGGCTGGTGGCCGAAGAAAAAAGAGACCTCCGGCAATAATCATCATCATTGATCAGGCGGCTGTCCGGGGGCGGTGGCGACATATCTTCCTCCATGCCGGACAGCAAATGGTGAACTACAGGCAGATGATACCGGAAGGTAAGCACTGCGAGATCATGAGCCGGGGAAAACTTGCCCGCCGGACACTATAATGGATGAAAAAGGAGATAGTAAACAGATTATGTCCGGTATTCATGAAATCGAACTCACTGATCATCTGGTGCAGATCAAGGAAGCAACGAGCAAGCTGGAAGCTTTATGTGAGGACATGAGAGCAGCCCTGATCCAGTCCATCATATCCAACCAGGATACTTCAGCACTACACAAATAGACGGAAACAGGGGAGAAAAGGCCCCTTTCCACAACGCCATACCCATCCCCCCACGTATTTCAAGAAAGGATCAAGGGTATTCGGCCCGGCCGGTAAAACACGTGGAGACAGTATTACGACAAAGGTTTCACCGCAGGAATATACCATCCCCGGCGGCAGTTATCCCCGTCAATAAACAATATCAAACACGAGCATTACTATATTCAACAGGGCATGTGCTAGAATAGTAGCAGGACAATCACAGGCGGGTTCCTTTTTTATGGTTTGACGGGGGGGCGAGATGAAAACCTGGGTCACCGGAAAAGGGGCAGCGGCGGCGGATATATCAGTTGATACCGGAAACCAGACCGGCAGGAACCGCGGAACCAGGCTGGTTTTTCGCCGGCGGATAATCTGGTGGGCAGTCATGTTGTTCGTCCTGCTGGAAATCCTGGATGCGCTAATGACCAACTGGGCCATAAACGCCGGCATAGTCCGGGAAGGCAACCCCCTATTGACACAAATGGCCGGCGGCTGGAGTTTTATACTTCTGAAATTTACCGGGGCGGGGCTGTCCGCCATCACTTTGTTAGCCCTGCACAAATATTTTCCCAGGCTGTCGCTGGCAGCAGCGGCGATGATCTCCATGTACTATACCGCCGTCCTGTTATGGAATTCCGGGATGGTCTTCCACACCTGGTTCACCTGGTAAATGAGACCGGGATCAATCCTCCGGCGGTGCTGGAGCTAATGACGCTTCAGCAGATTAGCGATATCATGTCCGTTTTTCAGAAGATCGTTAATCTCAACGTCTTTCATATTTTTGGCCAGTTTGGTGGCTTCACTATCATCCACCACTTCTTTGGCAAACATCTTAGAGAGGTCACCCAGGACAGATAGATCATTTGCCTTCTTGACTTCAGCGGGCGCGGGTGTGGGAGGGGCGGGGGTTTTTTCAGCCGCCGGTTTTTCAGGCTGTTTATTATCTTGTTTTCCCATCTCCGGTTTATTCTCCTTTGCAACAGGTTTGGCTAGTTCCACTTTCTTTTTATCATCGACGCCACTGCCAACGGCACCCGCGGCAGGTTTCACAACAGCCGGCGCCGGGGGCGGCGAAGCGGGCGGAGCAGCTTTAACTTCACTTTTTACCGGGGTACCGGGCATCAGATTTTTCATGTTGACCGGCGGCAGGCTGATACCAGCATCAGCCGGAGGGACCGGTTTTTTCGGAAGGGCAAATTTCGGGGCGGCGGCCGCGGCCGTTGGAGCGGCCGGCCCGGGTACCGGTGCCACCCTGGCGGCCGAAACCGGCTTCGCCGGTACGTCAACATTCGCGGCAGCCGGAGGCGCGCCAGTAACAGTTGACACGGAGGCAGCTACGACAGCCGAATCATAGACCGTCGTGTGTACCGGTGGTTTAGCCTGGCCGGACGGTTTCCGGCCGCGGCTCCTGAGCCGGCGCCAGAAACTAATCTTTTGTACGGCCGGCTTCGCCAGCTGAGGCGTCTTCGGCAGCAGACTCTTCGCTGAAGCGGTGAGGGCGGCGGTAATAACGGGGGGAATAACCTTTTCTCTTTCCTCTTTGACGGTTTTCCTGGTCCGATTCCAGAAGAAGCGGCGCTTACGGCCTGGCTGCGCCGGTTTTGCCGGTGGAGTGCCGGATTTAGTATTGAGCGGCGCCTCATTACTATTAGTCTGCCCACCGGCAGAAGCCGCAGTGCGCGCCCGGTTAGAAGTCTGCCGGAAGAAATAGATAATGGTCAGCACCAACACCGTACCCGCCATCGCCAGGATGGCAATAAAGAAACACAGGGCAATCGTAAATTGACTCATTTCATTAACTTCTCATTTATTTTTTCAGGCGAGTGTTTTAAACATCATATCGACCATGGGCGGGACAAGCACGAGGATCGCCCCTGATATAGCACTGGTAATTGCCAGGTAATAGAACAACTTGGCGGTATGGCCGCCACTGACAGAAAATATGGAGAAGGCATTCGCCACAGTAAGGACGATGATGATCAGGATAATCATAAAGTGCAGCAACTGGACCTCGGTACCCTGCAGGGCAAAGAAACCCATCTGAGACATACCGGGCATAGTGGCGGCAGCTTCACCCTCTTCCGGCGTCAAGATAGTCGAAATCAGGGTAGAAAAAGCGATGAAGATCTGGTAGACAAAAGTAGAAAGGCCCACCAACACCCCATGCATCGCGATGGTCAACCAGGTAAAACCAAGGGAAACCTGGACCCGTTCCGCCCGCAGCAGGGAGATCTGCAAGGCGAAATTACTGGCTTCAACACCCACTTTCTGCGCTTCGCCGCCAAGGCTGATGCCGTCATAGAAGATACGGACACTGCGGTTGACCAACTCCGAACCAGTCTCACCGACGAACCGGTTCCAGCACAGATCGGGGCTGATGCCAGCCTGGAGACGGGTATGCAGCAGTTTGATGTCCGGAGTCAACATACCTAAGGAACGGAAATCAAGGCGGCCCATGGCTTCAGCAGCAGTAGCGCCAATAGCCTGCATGGTACCACCGAGAGAGCGGAGGAAAGCCCCGATATCTTCGTCCCGTTTGCCGACTTTTTTGTCATCGGAGACAGCCATTAAACCGACAGGGGCACAAAAAGCGCCCGCGGCCAGGAAAATCATCCCGATATCAAAACCAACCACGATCATGATCAGGACGACAACGGCACCGATGGGTAAAATGATGCGGGACATGGACCGGACCCAGTTTTGCTCATAAGAGCGGTAGGGCAGCTTATGATTCTTGGTCTCACGCGGGGCTGTATTGTAAAGGAACCAGGCTCCGAAAAGAGTGGCGATAATGGTGATGGCGGAGAGGGCGACGATGAAACCCATGCTGACGTTACCGATCATCATGGTCACCACCGACATGACAGTAACCAGGGCGGAGGTCAATATCAAAGAGACGTAAGCATCCGACCATTTCCGCAACAAGTCGATGCGGCGCAGGTAGTTGCTCTTATAAGTCTCGGAGATAATGAACGATTCCCGGGAAAGAAAGGTAGCGACATCCTCACCTGAAGACAGGGCATTCGACAAGCGCAATAAGATGGCCTTGATCTCCGGTACTTTCAGTTTTTCGCCGACGATACGGCAGGCCTGCGAATAATCGTGGTTGAACATCTTAGCCACGAAATCTACGCGGCGGAAATACCGGGTGGCGATATACGGCAGCTGGGCAGAACGGTAGAAGAGCTGGTTCCGGGTAATCCCGGAAGTAGCAATCGAAGCCATATATGACAACTGGGAGAAGAAATCGACGCCCATGAGCTGGACATCGAAGGCTTCTTCACCTTGTTTCTTCTTGTCTTTTTTACTTTTAAATAATGAATCCAGGAACGACACTAGAATAGACCTTCCTGCTGTGCTTTATTCAATACATCCAGGACTTCATAAAAGCCGCGGATACCACGGTCCTTATGGAGCTTGGAAAGAATCATGGCCCGCCGGTCGATCTCGGCATATACCCGCTGTTTTTTATGTTCGGGGATACCCAGCTTAGGGGCGATTCTCTCTTCCAGAATGTAACTGGCCATATTTCCGGTAAATTCAAAGACATCAGTCTCCTGGTTCCAGCGGAAGCTTTCGACAAAGGCGAAAGAGTCGGTGGACGAATCGTAGTTGACGATTTCCGTGATACTGGTAATACGCCGTCCGGTGCGGCCGCTGGGCAACTTCACCTGGCTGGTAAAGACCACCACGTTTAAGTTATCGACATGGTTTTTCGGTACCAGGATGGGATCGCCGGTCACACGTTGAATCAGTTTCTCGATGGAAGCGGCATGGAAGGTAGCCATCACCGAATGTCCGGTCTGCATCGCCTGGAAAGCCACATTGCCTTCCCGGCCGCGGATCTCGCCGACCATCAATTCATTTGGACGCTGGCGCAGGGCAGCTTTGAGCAGGTCGAACATGGTGACCGCCCCGCTGGAATCTTCCATCTTGTTCGACTGGACCACTTCACGGATCCAGTTCCGATGGGGAACCTGGAGTTCCGGGGTATCTTCAATAGTCACGATCTTAGCCATCGGCGAAATGAAGGTAGTAACGGCATTGAGCAAAGTAGTCTTACCCGAAGCGGTTTCCCCGGAGACGAAGACATTCATACCATTGCCGATAGTCAGCGATAGATAAGCCAACATCTGGTAATTCAGACTGCCGCCCTCCAGAAGCTCAAAAATCGAAAGGGGTGTCTCGGTGAATTTGCGGATGCTGAAATTGGAGCCGCGTTTAGAGACTTCCCGCCCGTAGACGATGTTAATACGGGAACCATCGGGCAGGGTGGCATCGGAGATAGGGGCTTTCGGGGAGACCGGTTTTTTGATCCGTTCTCCGAGCCAGAGAACAAAATCATCCAGGTCATCCAGGGTAATAAAACCAACAGTACTGATCAAGGCTTTAAAAATCTTATGTTCGATGAATATCTTACCCAGACCGGAGCAACTAATATCTTCGATATAAGGATCGACGATCAGCGGGTCCATAGCACCAAGGCCGATCTTATTGCGGATAAAGAGATATTTAACAGCGATATATTCCTTGGGCGTCAGTTTTACTTTTGTAACTGTCTGCACACCTTTTTTTAACAGGCTGTCGGCCTTATTCGAACCTTGTGCCACCTGTTGGTCCGTGACATCCACAACCAGCTTCAGATACTCGACGAACTGCTTTTCCCGATTTTCATAGGGGTTCAGCGGTTTTAGCTTGCGGCCCAGATTGAGTAATTCAACTTCGATATTCTGCATGCGGTCATCCAGGTCAAAACCGAATTGCGGCTCGATGGGAATGTAGTGATTCCGGTCCGGGCCGGGCATGATATGGACAAATACCGCATCACGGTGGGTGGGGTAAATCAAATTGGGTTGTTTATTATCTCCCAACTTGCGTGTCAATTCCGGAGCATAATCAGGAATACCGATCTCAGAGACCGGCACATAAGAGAGATAAGCCAGCAAATGAGGATTCTCCTCGGCAGCCTGGCGTAATTGTTCGGGAAGCTGGGGGAGAAGTTCAGCTTTACGCTGCTGGTTCTCTTCCAGTGTTCTTTCTTCAGTTGGAAAGGGTAAAGCAACTACTGCCATTATTTTCTCACGATAGTACTAGAACAATCCCTGCTGCTGGGCGGCGCTCAAGACTTCCAGGACTTCATAAAAACCCCGGATGCCCTTTACCCGGTGCAGTTCTTCCAGGATGCGCGCCCGGCGGTCGATCTCTTCGTAGATCCTCTGTTTTTTGTTACTCGGAATACCCAGGCGGGGGGCGATGCGATGTTCCATCAGGTAGCTGGTCATATACCCGGTAAACTGAAAAACATCTCTTGATTCATCATGGTGGAAGGCTTCAACGATGTTAAAGGTCTGGGTCGAGGGATCCCAACCGACGATTTCAGCAATGCCGGTAACGCGACGGCCAGCCTTACCATTGGGTAAACGGACCATGGCCATTAACACGGCAATATTCAGATTATCGATATATGACCGGGGCACCGATATCGGGTCGCCGGTGATCCGCTGTATCAACTTTTCTACGGTAGCGGCATGGAAAGTGGCCATCACCGAGTGTCCCGTCTGCATCGCCTGGAAAGCGATATTCCCTTCCTGGCCGCGAATCTCACCGACGATTATTTCATTAGGGCGCTGCCGCAAAGCGGCTTTAAGTAAGTCGAACATGGTAACCGCCCCGGTAGCGTCTTCAGCTTTATTCGACTGGACTACTTCACGGATCCAGTTTTTATGGGGCACCTGGAGCTCCGGCGTATCTTCGATGGTTATTATCTTGGCCAGGGGTGGAATAAAAGTGGTGATCGCATTAAGCAAAGAGGTCTTTCCGGAAGCCGTTTCCCCGGCGACGAATAAATTCAGGCCATTACCGATAGCCAGCGACAGGTAAGCCAGCATCTGGTAATTGACAGTGCCCGATTCCTGGATTTCAAAAATGGACAGCGGGACTTCGCTGAATTTACGGATGGTAAAATTCGAGCCACGCTTGGAAATATCACGGCCAAAGACGATATTGATACGCGAGCCGTCAGGCAGGGTAGCATCGGCGATGGGCACTTTATAAGTGACCGGTTTCTTAATCCGCTCCGCCAACTCGATCACGAATGAGTCCAGTTCATCATGCGTAGCAAAACTGATCGAACTCTGCAGGCTCTTGAATATTTTATGTTCGATAAATAATTTGCCCATGCCAGAACAACTGATGTCTTCGATATTGGGATCGACGATCAGAGGCTCCATCATACCCAGTTTGACTTTATCACGGACAAAAAGGTACTTGATGCCTTCAAGTTCACGGGGGGCTATTTTTATGTTCAGGGACGGCCCCTCTTCTTTATGGCGCAGGCGGTTAATCAGGCGGGTGACGGAGTTAGACATTTTAGCATTGCTGCCGGAAGTCACATCATCGAGATAAGACAGCAGTGTTTTCTCGCGATCTACTTCAGGATTAATACCCGGGATCTTTTCACTGATAGCGATACAGGCATCTTCCACTTCATTCAATAGGTTATCCAGGTCCAGGGTAGTAGTCGGCTCGATGGGGATATAGTAGTTGCGCGAGCCCTCTTCGTCGAAAAGGATATGGATGAAGATCCCCGTCTGCTTGATGGGGTAGATAAGATTAGGCGTTTTCGAATCGGCTAATTTTTTAGTGAGGACAGGATAATACTCCGGTACCCCGATCCGTGATATAGGCAGCCAACTTAAGTATTCAAAGAGATGGGGATTCTGTTCGGCCGCTTCCCGGAGGCCTTCGGGAAGCATTTCACCAAGTTCTTCCCGGGCACGCTCATCGTGTATATCGACGATCTTGTCTATAGTAAAAGGCAACGATTTGTTGGTCATAGTCTATTCGATTAACAGTATTTTCAGCCGTATCAAATACCTCGATATTTTTCCAGTCTTTTCCTGTGCGCTGAATTATTACGCTTTAGCCCGGGAGAGCGGCATGATCTTCATGCCAACTTCCGGTTCAACTTCAAAAGTAACAATATTTCCCGTACTCTGGGCGGCACCCCTGATCTTAGCAACTTCGAGTGTTTTAACCAGCTTGTCACCGATCTTTTCGATCGTCAGTTTAAGATGGGCATCACAGGCGGAACGGAGCCGGATCAGGATATCATTGTTCACCGCGTAGGTATGAATCACATTAATGATGGTGCGCCCCTGGTCGCAAAAGGTCTTACATCTCTCAAAATAGCCCAGGATATCGTTATCGGTAGTGTTAGAGACGATCGGGGTAAGAGAATCGACAATGATAAGCTGGCACAAAGGGTACTTAGCGATGGTAGCCAGGATAGTATCGAAAGTCTTACCTGCCGAGACCTTGACTTCAGACGGCCGCATGTAATAAACCTTGAGTTTACCCAGCAATAAATTGTCCAGGATGCCGAGGCCAAGACTGTCCATCTGTTTCACCAGGCTCCGGGCGGAATTTTCCGCGGTGAAGACGATGACCTTGTTCTCACTCTTCAGAGAACCCCATATCATCTGCTGACACAGGACCGATTTGCCGGCATCGGACTGCCCTTCGATCATCGTCAAAGAGCCGACCGGCAGGCCGCCGCCGAGTTTCTTGTCGATCTCGGGATGGCCGGTCGAAATGATATTTTTTTTAACTTCTGATTCTTCTTCGTATGCCACGAGTTATCGGTCTCCTGAATAAGTTAAGAAGCCCTGGTCACCTGGGCCTGGGCCTGGATGCCATTATGGGTCGAGATGGTTATCCGGCAGGTTTCAGCAACCTCGATTTCCGGATCCACCAGGATAGACAGGGTCATCTGTTCACCGGGATCAAGAATACCGGTATCGAAGACTTCGGGCAGGCCACCCGGGCGGTAAATACCAGCCACCACCCAATGATTATTACCAGCGGGAACATCCTCAGAATACGGTAGATATACAACATCCCCATCCTGAAACTGGAAGATCACATCCCACTTTGAAAAATCAGTAAGACTGATCTGTCCTTCGTTGACGACAGTAATGTCGATCGAGCCGCCGGTATAGAAAGCCGGAGGAGCGGCGGAGATATCGGTCCGCCGTATCTCGAGGGTCCGGGCTTCCATCTGCTTGATAGAATCAGCCAATTTATTAGTGGACCTGATCGAACTGGCAGTCATAGTGATGCTGCTGATCAGGATCAAGGCTACAGAGACAATACTGACAAATATCGTCTCCATATTTATTCCACTCCAAAAACCGTCTCGTCAAAAATACCGTTCGGGATGATCACCTTAAGCACATAAGTGCCCGGTGGGGGCGATGAATCAAGGTTAATAGTAATCTTGTTCGTGCCCGACGGGCGCCATACACTCTCGGTACCTTCGAGATCATACGACCAATACGGTAAAGGCGAACTTTCACTGCCATATGGAATCCGCTCATAACTACCGGACAGGCCAAAAAAGATATCACTGTTTTCGACACCGGTGACATCGGAAGTGCCGACATTTTTCACCCAGGCATCGATAGCAGTGGTATTATCGTTAACCTGGATGATCTGGATATCGCTGCGAATACGGTCATTCATGGCATCACTGGCGCTGGTGATGGCCTCGCCGCTGCGTTCCACGGCAGGATAGATGCCGTTAAAAACAGCAAAGGAGGCGACAATACCCCCGATAATCAGCATCACGGTAACGATAATCTTATCCACGCTTATCTCCCTGGGAAAGGATAAGCAGCAGAGCAGCATTCCTGTCTTTATCATCAGCCGATAGGGCGGCGATCTTGACCAGAGATTCCAGGTAGTCCCGGGCGGTCAGTTTCAGAGAATCTTCCCCCGGTTTTACCGTAGTGAGTTTTCTCAATATCGCTTTCACTTCCGGTGGGAGGCAACCGGCGGCTTCCGAGATATCGAGGAGGGCCTGGGTACGGTCCCGACCCAGGCGGCGCGTCGACTCTTCGACCCCACTTGCCAGTCC
>JAEAME010000886.1_pt1 | contig 25171 bp, 18 predicted proteins | sample 8958731 | NCBI WGS metagenome assembly JAEAME01 (sample SAMN16933194, study PRJNA681113) | bioreactor sludge metagenome | isolation source: anerobic bioreactor sludge (Control) | place: India:Bengaluru | collected 2018-10-24 | reverse complement strand
GAGTTTATTGTTTGGGGAAAACTTGTCTACGAAGGAATCGGCTTGCCTAAAGCAGACTGTGTCGCTAACGCATGTAGAATTAAAGGTTCAGACGGTTCAAGCACTGGCGACTGGATGGTTGTAACAGAGTTAAAACGTAATTCTCAAGGGCAATTTGAGGAAGCAGTTAAGCGTTCGCCTTCAGAGATAGAAAAATCTGCACGTGCCATTGTTGACAGGGTAGATATCAAAAAGTTAGAAGTAGTCGTAAAAGTTGTTAATTGGCCCAGTGGCAAAAGAAGCAGATACAGCGCTTGGCATAACCTGCCCACTACCGATCCTGAGAAAGCAAAAAACAAGTACATGCAACTCTTTGAACCTGGAAGATATTACATTTTAGATGAATTAGCAGACGACATAATTTCAGATAGGGCAGCAAAAAGTCTAGATTATGCAGGCAACAATGTTCTCTACTGCTTATTGGCTGATTACTTGGCTGGAAAAGTTTCTAGTCATTCACGTGTGCCTTTATCTAAAGATACAGCCACTTCATTTCTGCGTTGGATTAAAAGCAGACGTTACCCTCCAAAATCTGAGCAAGCACGACTTATCGAACGAGTTTTCGGTAAAGAACCTATTGTTATGCTTCAGGGTCCACCTGGAACAGGTAAAACTGAAACGCTGCAGTTAGCAGTTCTGGCGCATCTTGCTGCTCATAGAAACTCTAGGTGTCGTGTGTTGATGGTTGCTCCAACGCATAAAGCTATTCAAGAGTTTATGAGTAAACTTTCACGTTGCTGGCAAGAATACATTCAAGACGGTGGCAGAGACCTCAATGATTTGCACATTTATCGTGCTTTCAGCGGAGGCGCTTCAAATCCAGTTGACGGCGTTAAATACATCAATTATAATGAAGACAAAGAAGCAGTGCAAGAACTCAAAAATTGCCTTTTAACTCAATCAACCTTGACTTCACAAGTTAACTGTTCCTATCCTTTGGTTTTGTGTTTAACTCCGCCTGGATTGTATGGTTTAATGAAGAAGATTGGAGACACAGAGCCACCTTGGGGTGAAGGCTTCTTTGACTTGCTTGTGGTTGACGAGGCAAGTATGATGCGTCTGCCTGAGCTGATCCTTTCAGGTAGTTTTCTTTCTAAAAATAGCCAAATTCTTGTTGCCGGTGACCATCGTCAACTACCACCGATTGTAGCACATAACTGGGAAAAAGAAGACAGGCGAACACTTGAAGAAATGGCATCTTTTCTTTCAGCGATGGATTTTCTAAGATTACTGCGAAATGAGGACCTTGGCATTGAACGTATCAAATGTAGTCATCCCGCAGATATCCCAACAGTTAGGCTCTGTGAAAGCCACCGGTGCCACTCAGTTGTTGCGGACTTCTTGAAGGAATGGGTTTACGAGAAAGACAAAATTAATTTTCACTCAGTCCAAAAACAAGAACTAAAGACTCCTAAACCTGAAACTGAAGGTTTAAACGTTGCTTTAACACCAGAAAACGTGTTTGTTTTAATTGTTCACGGTGAAGCTGAAAGTTTCCAATCAAACTTAACCGAAGCATCAATTGTTCACGCATTAGCTAAAAACGCTAAATCTGAAAATGTAGGTGTTATAACACCGCATAATGCTCAGAAAGGCTTATTGAGAAATCTGCTTGCTGAAGACTGTAAGGATATCCGTGTTGATACTGTTGAACGTTATCAAGGTGGAGAAGCAGACTTCATAATTATTGCTTCTACAGTAAGTGATCCTGATTACGTTCGCAGCGAAAGCGACTTTTTACTTAACCTAAACCGAATTAACGTGGCAATATCCAGAATGAAGAAGAAATTGGTTATCGTTGCTAGCCGATCAATTTTCGAGTTTATGCCACAGGATGCAAGAGATTATGACAAGGCTTTGCTTTGGCGTGGAATCGCTGAAACAGTTGGATTTACGGCTGATGCAAAAGCGAAATGGTCAGGTAACCTGTCAGAATTTTTGGGAAAAGGAATCTCCGAAGTTAAAGTTGAAGTATATGTAAGTTCCCAAAAAACCTCTAATTAGCTGGTAGAAGAATAATTAGTTAGATTGTGTCTTGTACTATTCGTTGGACATCGTGTTCTAAAATATAGCGTTAAATCAGCGGTTCATAATCTTTATGAAAAAAGGATATGATTAAAAATGAAAAAAACCATCTATTTAATTGCAGCAGTAATAGTAGTTGTTGCTGTTTTAACAAGTTTATTTTTCTTTAGAAATCAACCTCAGAATCAACAATTTTCTTATGATTTCGAAGATGGCTTTGATGTGTGGGTACCTGATTCTCATCTTCCACAAGTAGTCGATTGGAACGCGACAGTGGTAGGAAACGTATCTGCTTCAGGATCAAAATCAGCTTTACTCTACATTGATGGTCTTCAAGATGATGGAACCATCTGGCTCGAACGTAAACTAAACTTAGAACCAAACGTAACCAAGAACGTTAATGTAACATTTAGTTTCTGGAGTGAAAATGAAAGCTTCAATACAATAGCTGTTGTAGTCGGGTATGCTGGCGTCGATAACCCTGAAGTAGAAGAAGACTTCCAAGTTCTTGGAGCAGCTAACCAAGTGCAAGGCTGGAAAACATATACACTTTCCCAACAAGTACAGACTGACAGTTCAGGCAATTTCTATGTTGCTTTAGGTTTATCAGTCCGATGGGAAACTCACATGACTTACTGCATTGATGACGTAGTCATCACAGTAAGTTAACCCATCTGTCAATCCAGTACTCTATCAGAAAGCCTTCTTCCCCATTTTTAATTTTAACAATTCTCTTTTTTTTGATTTAACAGGAATAATTATAGGTAAACAAAGATAATCTATTGCGGGTAAAGAGTATAATGAGTGAATCGATATCAAATCAGGCGCGTCAAAGAAAGCGACTAATCGGCGCTATCTCAATAATACTAATAATCATTTTTACAGCGTTGTACTTCACGGGTTTCATTTCATTTGTCATATGGTTAGCCGCCGACATCGCAGTTTGGGCCATAGCTAATTTGCTTTTTAAAAGAATCGGCAAATAATGGTTCAAATCGTTAATAAAAGACTTAACACCAATATTCTTTAGGTTAACTTTTTGCCTCAAAACCATAAAACTAAACCAAACAGGCTGATTAACGAAAAAAGCCCCTATCTTCTACAACACGCTTACAACCCAGTGGACTGGTTTCCCTGGGGTAAAGAAGCCTTAGAAAAAGCAAAAACTGAGGACAAACCGATCTTAGTAAGCATTGGTTACTCAACATGTCACTGGTGCCACGTAATGGAAAAAGAATGCTTCGAAGACCCTCAAGTGGCAGATTTAATTAATGAAGCTTTTATATGCATTAAAATTGACCGGGAAGAACGTCCAGACTTGGATGCTCAATACATGGCGGTCTGCCAAGCTATGGAAAGGAACTGTGGTTGGCCACTAAACGTCCTGTTAACACCTGGGCTTGAACCCTTTTTCGTGGCAAGTTATATCCCTAAATTTAGTCGCATGGGTGCAGTCGGCATGATGGATCTTGTGCCTCAGATTACGCAGATTTGGAAAACCCAACGTCGACATGTAGAATTAGTTGGGGCTGACATTAAAAGCCGAATACAAGCCATGGAAAAAAGAATCCCGCAAGAAACCTTAGGAAATGAAATTTTCAAAGAAACGTTTGAGCAATTAAGCCGTGATTATGATAGTGAAAACGGCGGCTTTGGGTATGCTCCCAAGTTTCCAAGACCGCACAATCTTCTCTTTCTCTTACGTTATTATCATCAAACAGGTGAAAAATCTGCAAAATTGATGATTAAGCAAACATTAAAGAAAATGTGGCGGGGAGGCATCTTTGACCAAATTGGTTTTGGTTTTCACCGTTACAGCACTGATGGGTATTGGTTAGTTCCACATTTTGAAAAAATGCTTTATGATCAGGCACTGCTCGCGTTGGCTTTCACTGAGGCTTACCAAGCTTTTGGAGATGAAGATTTTGCTGAAGCAGCAAAGCAAACGCTTGATTATGTTTTGCGTGAATTATTTGAGCCTAACGGCGGTTTCTATTCAGCTCAAGATGCTGACAGTGAAGGCGAAGAAGGAAAATACTATCTTTGGACAGTTGACCAGGTTCTTGAGTTGTTGCCGCCTACTGAGGCAGAACTAACTTTTCGTGTCTATAATCTAAACCCTAAAGGGAACTATTATGAAGGCAGAAACCTAAACGGAAAAAACATTCTCCACCTAACCCAGCCTTTAAAGGAAATTGCACACCAAGAAGGCTTGGCTCTTGCCGAATTAAAAGAAAAACTCAACAAGATAAAGATGAGACTGTTTGAAGAAAGAAGAAAACGGATTCCTCCAATAACCGATGATAAAATACTAACCGATTTGAACGGTTTAATTGTAGCTGCCTTGGCAAAAGCAGGAAGCATATTAGATGAAGAAAAATACATCAATGCTGCGCAAAAGACCTTTGAATTTATAGAAAATAAACTATTAGTAAATAATGTGCTTTATCATCGGTACGCAAAAGGTGAAGCGGCAATTGAGGGTTTTCTTGACGATTATGCCTGCTTAATCTACGGATTACTTCATCTCTATGAAGCAACCCTTCAGGAACAATTCCTTCAACAAGCCGACCGATTAGCTAAGATTATGATTGACAAGTTCTGGGACCAAAAAGACGCAGGGTTTTATCAAACAAGAAACAATGAATCAAAACTTCCCCCGCTTAAACAAATCTACGATGGCGCAGTACCCTCAGGTAATTCAATTGCATTTTATGACTTGATGTTGCTTAGCCGATTAACAAACGAACCAAAATATGAAAAAATGGCAAAAGCAACCGTTTACGTATGCCAAAACCAAACTTGTTTAGCACCAACAAACAGTATCGAATTAATGTTAAAAAGTGTAGGGTTAAACCAAGAAAACATTAAATCCTAAAAAATAACCCTTAACCTCTAAGGCAACTGGCTTGAGAGGAATTTACGTTCTTATAATTTCTGTAAATAATCCCCTTACTGTCAAAGTGGGGGCATTAGGCAACTTATTTTTTCAGGAAGGCTTCTATGCTTATGTTGGTTCAGCACAAAATAATTTGGAACTAAGAGTAAAGCGGCACTTGAAGAGAAATAAGAAAAAGTTTTGGCATATTGACTATTTGTTAACTGAAAAAACTGCAGCAGTTAAACAAGTTCTATTTACAGATGGTGATAAAAAACAAGAATGCAAAATTGCAAATTTAATTAATCAAAAAGCCATCGCCATAAATGGTTTTGGATGCTCAGACTGCAAATGCACAGCACATCTTTTTTACGGGAAAAATTTCAATTTCCTAAACGAAACCATGCACGCTATCAAAATTTAAGGGATCTTTTTTATTTGACCAGAAAAAACTAGTCGACTTGTAGTGATTTCTCCAAGAACCGCCACATCTTCAGTTGGCAAAAACTTGCTGACTGACTCGTCATACAAGATATTCGCTCCTGCAGGAATTTCTTCTGACCCCCAGAGAACGTAAGTTAAGGGAATCCCCTTTAGAGCTTCAACCATAAAAGACGCATCTCCTAAATCCGTCTTGTAACCACCAATTCTTTCAGCAGCAATAAGCATCTCTTCTGGCTTTTCTCCAAAATATTGTGCAACAGGTTGAATTGCACTTTTTTCAAAAGCACCCATATAGGCGTAACCACCCGGAACATCTTTGTACTTAATAAGTTTCCCCGAAAGCGGAACAGGCTTAGCCTTGGAATAATGTTCAAGTAAAGTAGCAAGCATTTGTAGATGCCACTCAGTGAAATTATTGATTTGAGTTTTACCTAATTTATCAATTAAAGCACCTGTTTTCAGATTAAAGGTAAAACCCAGAAAATTGTAGAAATTGCCCTTTGTTCTGCTTATTTTTCGTATTCTTTGCAGGGTTTCCTTTGAAAGGTTAAGTCTAATCATTTTTAATCTCCCAGCTAACAAGAGAATAGAAAGGGTATGGTTAATTTTTGTCTAAACCGAATTCTTCATGAATTGCTCTAACCACAGCGGCTCCATCTTTTTCCTTCACAACAAAGGAAATGTTAAGTTCAGAACTGCCCTGTGCAATCATCCGAATGTTAATGCCCTTCTTAGCTACTATTGAGAAAATCTTTGACGCTACCCCTAATGAGCCCTTCATGTAGGCACCCATAACAGCAATTACTGCAACATCATCTTCTGCTGTAACTTCACTGACTATCCCGCCTCTTTCAAGTAAAGCGATTTCAATATTACTTATTGCTCTACCAAGCATACCCCGCTTAATAATCATTGAAATGTTTGCTTCTGACACTGCTGTAGAAATCATCATTACGTTAATGTTATTCATACCTAGAACATCAAAAACTTTAGCGTAACTTCCCGGTGCACCAACCATCGCAGCACCATTAACGTTTAGCATAGCAACATCTTTTATCATCGCAACTGCCTTCACAGGTTTAGTCTCATTTGCAGCTGGCTCTTTAGTGATTAAAGTACCTGAATTATTTGAGTTAGCAGTACTTCTAATCCTAACCGGAATATTCTCTTTACTTACCGGTCCAAGAGCACGTGGATGCATAGCTTTTGCCCCGAAAATTGCCATTTCAGCTGCTTCTTGATAACTCAACTGTGGTAGCATACGTGCAGCAGGAACAATTTTTGGGTCAGTCGTCATTATTCCATCGACGTCTGTCCAAATCCAAACCTCATCTGCTTTTAATGCTACACCCAAAATTGTTGCAGTGTAATCTGAACCTCCGCGGCCGACTGTTGTTACAACCCCGTCTTGGTTGGCAGCGATAAATCCAGTAACAACTGGTATTACGCCTTTTTCAAGCAGCGGCCCAACTCTTTCACGGATAAGATGAGTTGTAAAGTTCATTAATGGGTCAGCTTCACCAAAGTTTGAATCAGTAACTATGCCTGCTTCTTTACCGGTGAAACATTGAGTTTCTACTTTTAGATTTTTGATAGCTCCCCAAACTATAGGAGCAGATAATCTTTCACCAAAAGATAAAACATAATCTTTTGATTTAGGGGTCAACTCACCTACATAACATATTCCTGTGAGAACTTTTTCAAGTTCAGCAATTGTCTTCTCGGTAATCTTGATTACTTCATTTTGAATAGTCTTACTCGTAATAGCTATAGAAATCGCTTCTGTATGCTTCTTCAGAAGCTTTGCCGTGAAACCTTGAATATGTTTTTCATCGCTTTTTTTAGCTTGGCAAGCAACTTGTATTAGATCGTTTGTTACACCTGCCAACGCAGAAACAACCACTACTACATGGTTCTCTTTGGCGTATTTGGTAACTAAACCAGCAACATGACGTATATTTTCGCCTGTGCCAACACTGGTGCCCCCGAACTTCATTACTAACTTCATTTTTAAGACTCCGAATTATTATTTAGCATTCGACTTGCTAACTTATGTCTTATGTCTAAGAGGTCCCTTAAAACTGCACTGGCAGTTTCTATACCACCAGCACCTCTACCAACAAGCGTTTGTTCACCTGCAAACTCTGTTGAAAAAGTCACTGCGTTTAGAACTCCACTTACACATAACGGATCAACTTTTGAAATTTCAGTTGGTTTAACAGTAACAGAATTGCCCTCTATTGCGCCGATCAGCTTGATTGTATTACCTCTCTTGGAGGCGTCATCAAGCATTTGTAAAGATACATCTCTAATGCCTGTTCTGTCAACATCTTTCAGCGTGATCTTCTTATTTAATATCCAATTAGCTAAGATAACAACTTTACATGCTGTGTCAAAACCATCAATATCCATAGATGGTTCTCTCTCCGCATAACCTAGCTTCTGAGCAGTTGACAGTGCCTCTTGGAAGCTAATACGGTTTTGAGACATCTCACTCAGAATATAGTTTGTTGTACCATTCAGTATGCCTTTAATCGCAAGAATCTTGTCTCCTGCAAGGCATTTTTTAGCAAATTGAAGCATGGGCGTTCCACCACCAACAGTGCCGCTGAATCGGAAACAAACATTGTTGTAATCAGAAAGTTCAGTTAACGCGGGCATCGCTAAAGCTAATGGGCCTTTGTTAGTTGTTACAACATGTTTACCAGTCTTGAAAGCCTGAGTAATATGAGAGAGTGCTGGTTCCCCGTTTTGGATATTTACAGGTGTAACTTCAACAACGACTTCTGCTTCAACAGATTCAATTACCTCTAAAGCTTTCATTCCTGGGTGCCCAAAATCTGGATCAGCAGAAATCGGGTAACCTCTCTGCTTTATTGCTTCAAGTTTTTCAGGACTAAACCCTCTAGGATTTATAACTGCACCGTCAATGTCTGCAATCGCAACAATTTTTGGGTTAAACCCGTAATCCTTAGTTTTCTCTAAATATCTGCGAGCGAGAATGCTGGTTACGCCTTTTCCGACTACTCCATAGCCAACTAAGATAATTCTCATGATTTTCTCCTCATCTAATCAGAAGTGGCTGAGCTTTTATGCCTAAAGCGTCTTCTATAGCTGACATTTCAGCATCCACTTCAATTGGTTTTTCACTCATGTTAACTGCAGTATCAGGATCTTTTAATCCGTGACCAGTAGTTACACAGACAATACGTTCATCCTTATTGATTATACCCGTCCTAACAAGCTTCTTTAAGCCAGCTATAGATGAGGCGCTTGCAGGCTCAACAAAGATGCCTTCAATTCTGGCAAGAAGTTTCTGTGCATCTAAAATCTCTGCATCAGTAACCGTCTCAGCAGTTCCATGTGATTCAACAATAGCGTTCATGGCCTTCTTCCAACTAACAGGTGCTCCGATTCGAATAGCTGTAGCAACAGTTTCAGGTTTAGTCACAGGAACAATTTTACTGCTGTGACTTTTAATCGCTTGTGCAATCGGTGCAGAACCTGCAGCTTGAATACCTGTCATTTTTGGAAGCTCCTTGATTAATCCAAGCTTGTAGAATTCACTAAATCCCTTCCAGATCGCGCTGATATTTCCTGCGTTGCCCACTGGAACTATTAAACGGTCTGGTGCATCATAATTTAATTGCTCACAAATTTCGTATCCTAACGATTTTTGGCCTTCAATGCGGAACGGATTAATCGAGTTCAATAAGTAGATGCTTTTATGTTTCTCTGCAAGTTTAAGCACAAACTCTAATGCTTCATCAAAGTTGCCTTTTACTTGTAGTACTTTTGCTCCGTGAATCATTGCTTGAGAGAGTTTACCGAAAGCTATTTTGCCTGACGGAATAAGTACTGTGCATTTTATTCCCGCTCTAGCAGCATAAGCAGCTAAACTTGCACTTGTGTTTCCTGTAGAGGCGCAGATCACATGTCTTGCACCTAACTCTACAGCTTTCGTAACGCCTACTGTCATTCCTCTGTCTTTAAAGCTGCCTGTTGGGTTTTCGCCTTCATTTTTAATGTAAAGATTTCTTAATCCTAATTCTTCACCTAACCGCTCAGAACGATGAAGACCTGTCCCGCCTTCATTTAAGGTGACTAATTTTGTTGTTTCATGAATTGGCATTAAATCGCGGTAACGCCAAACTGACAGTGGTGTCTTTTGCCATTCACCTTTTTTCAGTGATTCTGTTGCTCTGTCAAAATCAAGTTTAATTTCTAATATGTCTCCACATTTTCTGCAGAAGTATACTATATCGTCAATTTCGTATTTTTCATGACAGTTTATGCATTCTTGGTAACTCATCATCTCATCTCCAACAAGCAAGCGCCTTTGCCTGGACGCGTTGCAAACGCATTTGAATCCAATCCAGCTGACCTGAAGCCTTCATGCATTGCCAAAGCAACTTTTTCCGAATCACACTTTTTCTTGTTAACTACTGCTATCATGGCAGGTCCAGCTCCGCTTATCGTTACTCCAAGCGCGCCGGCTTTTAATGCGTTTTCTCTTACTTTACTGTAACCTGGAACTAAAGAAGCCCTTGCAGGTTCAACGATTTCGTCAACCATTGATTGCCCAATAATGTCAACATCGCCTGTAGCAAAACCGCTTGCCATTGCCGCAGCTTTACTCAAGTTCAAAACATGTTTCTCTAAAGGTATTAGTCTTGGAATTACTGCCCTAGCTTTCTCAGTTTTGTTAGGAGGCGTAATCATTCTTGGCATAGCTACAGCTAACTCCATATCTTTGGGGCATTCAAGATTAATTATTTCTAAAGGATGATAAGAACGAATTAAAACAAAATTTCCACAGATGGCCGCTGAAACATTATCTGCATGCTCTGAACCCGCAGAGGCAACTTCACCTTTTGCAGCATACTCAATTAATTGCCTGTTATTTAATCCAAGGTTAAACATGGCGTTCATACCGAAAGCAACCGCTGCTGCGGAAGCAGCACTGCTTCCTAATCCTTTCCCTGGAAAGATACCTTTCTCTACATGTATGCTGATTCCGCCTGAAAGCTTGAAATTATTCATCATCGTTTTAGCTACTAAACCAGCAGTATTTTTTTCTGGAGCAGGTGAAATTGTTCTTGCTCCAAGACCAGAAATCTGAAGCTTCAAACCCTGAGAAATACAAGTCAAGGTCACTTTATCACTAGGCTGCTCTAATGCTAATCCAAAAACATCAAAGCCTGGCCCAAGATTTGCGCTGGTTGCTGGCGCTTTAACTATAACTTGTTTTGGCATCTTGTTCCTCTCTAAAGTTGCACACACTTATCGAATGTGAATATTATTAACATTATTGCTTTCTGAACTCTGTTAACCTACGATGTTTGAGAGAACTTCATATGCTTTCAGGCTATCCTTCTTTTCTACAACAATAATTGTTTCTGTCCAACATGAAATAAACTCAACCATGTTCACATTTTGTTCTGCAAGTAATGTTGTAAGGAAAGCAACAACACCCGGAGTAGCTTCCAACTCTTCAGGTGAATGAATAACAATCATCGTACAGTTTTCATGTTTAACAAGCGTGCTGATTCGCTCAGGCAACTCGGCTCTATCAATAAGATAAACATACTTGTTTGGTAAGTCTACTTTCATACCTGTTTTTGTGGACATTTCTTTTGAAGTAATCATTACTGATTTCCGATCATAAACCGCTATACTGCTGCGTTTTAACAATTGGAGAACTTTTTCTTCTCGTTTCTGTTTATGTTTCTGAAGCTCTTCTGAAAAACGACGCAATGCAGCTTTAACTGCGCTTGTATTATCAGTTTTTAATTCAATCTGGATTTGGCGTGATAACTCACTTAAGTTAACTATTCCCTTCTCTAAAGCTTCAAGCAGGTAAGGTTTGTTTCGCAGATGATTTCTAACATTTTGAGCTATCGTCATACAAAAAAAGCATGTATCAAATAGGACATTTAAAGCTTCTTATGTAACAAAAAAGTCACAAGGTTTAAAAATACAGTCCGCAAGGTAAGTGGAAAAACTTCAAACAATAAATGGGGGATCAAACAATAACCGAAAAATTCGTACTAGCATACAGCGGCGGATTAGACACATCCGTGTTAATAAAATACCTCCAAGAAAAATATAACGCGCAAGTAATCACAGTAACAATAGATGTTGGTCAAGGCGAAGACCTAAAAAGCGACGAGGAAAAAGCAAAAAAACTTGGCGTGCTGAAACATTTTTCAATAAACGCCAAAGATGAATTCGTTAAAGAATACATTTTTCCAGCAATAAAAGCAAACGCGTTATACGAAGGAAAATACCCTATAAGCACAAGTCTTTCACGTCCACTTATAGCAAAGAAAATGGCGGAAATTGCAAAGAAAGAAGGAGCAACAGGTTTAGCACACGGTTGCACTGGACGTGGAAACGATCAAGTTAGATTCGACATAGCTCTAAGTTCTCTAGCGCCTGAAATGAAAATAATCGCCCCCGTACGTGAATGGGGAATGACACGTGAAGAAGAAATCGCTTACGCAAAAACCAAAGGAATCCCAATATCAACTGCGGCAAAAAAATACAGTATAGACGCAAGCGTTTGGGGAAGAGCCATTGAATGCGGTTTACTTGAAGATGCAAGTGTAGAGCCACCTGCAGACGCATACGAATGGACTGTTGCACCAGAAAAAGCACCAGACAAACCAGAGTATGTGACAATAACCTTTGAAGCCGGGGTCCCTGTAGCAGTGAATGGCAAAGCAATGGCACCTCTTGACCTTATAGAAGAAGTAAACAAAATTGCTGGAAGAAACGGGGTAGGTCGAATAGACCATATTGAAGATCGTATAGTCGGTTTAAAATCACGAGAAGTTTACGAGTGTCCAGCAGCCACTGTAATTCTAGAGGCACATAAAGATCTTGAAAAAATGGTGATGACCCGTCATGAAAACCTATTCAAACAATCAATAGATGATCAATGGGTTTTCCTAGCATACGCAGGCTTATGGGTTGATCCATTAAAAGATGATTTAGATGCATTCATAAACAAATCACAAGAAAATGTTAACGGAGAAGTAAGACTAAAACTCTACAAGGGCGGTATGCAAGTAGTAGGTCGCTCATCACCAATGTCACTCTACGACAAGAACTTGGCAAACTACAACATTAAGACTAGCTTCAACCAATCATACTCTAAAGGATTCATTGAACTTTGGGGTTTACAGACAAAAATGTATAATGTCTTAAAAGCAACAAAAAAAGCTAAAACCTCAAAGAGTAAGAAATAGCATTTATAAAACAAACCTGATGGAGGAGAAAAGAAGCGTCTAAAATGTTGCATGGAGGAAGACTTGGAGATGTGCGTCTAGACGTTGCTAACTTCACCTCCTCAAGAAAAGACGACTCACGACTAGCAGAGGCAGTTATAGCTATAAATAAAGCACACGTCTCAATGCTTATTGAACAAAAAATCATTAAAAAAGAAGACGGCGCCAAAATCTTAGCTGCCCTCGCCAAATTATCTGCAAGCAATCTTGATCCTTCAGCTGAAGACGTTCATATGGCAGTTGAAGAAGCAGTATTAGCCCAAACTGGTCCTGAAGTTGGGGGAAACATGCATACAGCAAAAAGCCGCAATGACCAAGTGGCTACTGCTATTCGGATTCAGCTACGAAAAGAACTTTTAACTATTATGCAAGAAGTCCTCGATATGCAACAAAGCTTGTTTGAAACAGCAAACAAACATCTCCATACAATAATTTTGGAATATACTCATTTGCAGGCAGCACAACCCGTAACATTTGCACACTACTTAATCTCACAATACGATGCATTAGGACGCGATCTACAACGACTCACAGGTGCCTATGAACGAGTCAATCTCTGCCCGCTTGGAGCATGCGCATTAGCTACAACAAGTTTTCCAATAAACCGTAAACGAACAGCTGAACTTTTAGGCTTCAACGATGTTTTAGAAAACTCAATTGACGCTGTCGGAAGCAGAGATTTCATAGTTGAAACTATCGCAGCTTTAAATTTAATCGCAGTTAATTTAAGTCGTTTTGCTGAGGACCTCATTATTTGGAGTTCAGCAGAATTTTCAACAATCGAGCTGCCAGATGAATTCACATCAACCAGCAGTATTATGCCTCAAAAGAAGAACCCCGAAGTCCTCGAAGTTATTCGGGCAAGAGCCAGCTATGCGCTTGGCGATTATGTTACTGCAGCAGCCGCGATAAAAAGTCTTCCAACAACATACAACCTTGACTTCCAAGAAATTACCCCAAAACTTTGGGCGGCAACTGATAATCTAAAAGCCTCATTGAGTATCTTAGTTAAACTTATCTCCAAAATCAAAGTTTCAAATAATGTTGAAGATAAAGCTTCAGCGGGTTTTGTTGGAGCCACTGAGATAGCAAACATGCTTGTGCGTAAATACAATGTTGCTTTCCGAACGGCACATAAAGTTGCAGGCGCGCTAGTCAAAGCTCTAATAGATTCTAAAAAAACTCTATTGGATACAAATCCACAGCTACTAAAAAAAGTGGCAAAAGAAAGTGCCAACTTAACTCTTACAGTTAAACAAGAAGACATAGTTGAATGCACTAACCCACGCAAAATCGTGGAGACATACAATGTGCAAGGTGGGCCATCACCAGCCGAAATGAAACGGGTCCTAGAATCAAAAGCTAAGGAATTGGAGAGCTCTAAATCTCAAATTGTGATGCTTGAAAAGAGACTGGTCCAAAAGGGGAAAGCTCTTGATTCTACGGTTCAAGCGAATTCAATGTAATATAAAGTAATAAAAAATAATTGGAGCAAGGGAGAAAATACAATAAATGCCAAAAATAGAAAACATAAAAAAAGTCTTAATTCTTGGAAGTGGAGCAATAAAAATCGGTGAAGCAGGAGAATTTGATTATTCAGGTGCCCAAGCAATAAAAGCAGTAAAAGAAGAGGGCATTGAAGTTGTTCTCATAAATCCGAACGTTGCAACAATTCAGACTGACAAAAAATTTGTTGGTGAAAAAGCATACTTTTTACCTATAACTCCTGAATACGCCGAAAAGGTAATCGAGAAAGAAAGACCAGACGGAATTTTATTAGGCTTCGGTGGACAAACAGCCCTTAATTGTGGAACTGAGCTGGCAGAAAAAGGAATTTTAGAAAAATATGGTGTTAAGGTTTTAGGAACGAGTGTTGAAGCAATAGAAAAAGCTGATAACCGAGACCTTTTCAGGCAAACCATGATCAACGCAGGAATTCCAATTCCTAAAAGTAAAAAAGCAAATTCAATAGAGGAAGCTGTTCAAGCTGCAAACGAAATCGGCTACCCAGTAATGATTAGGGTCGCTTACACTTTAGGTGGCCAAGGAACCGGTGCAGCATACAACGAAGAAGAATTACGTCGTGTTGCCTCAATTGGTCTAGTACACAGTAGAATCTCCCAAGTGTTAGTTGAACAATATGTTGGAAAATGGAAAGAAATAGAATACGAAGTTCTTAGAGATCAAGACGACCATTGCATGATCGTATGTAGCATGGAAAATTTTGATCCAATGGGTATTCACACTGGAGACAGCATTGTTGTTGCGCCCTCACAAACAGTTACTGATGAACAATTCCAGAAACTAAAAGCAACAAGTTTTGACGTGTTAAACGCTCTTGGACTGGTTGGAGAATGCAACATCCAATATGCCGTTCATCCAGTTACAGGTGAATATAAAGTAATAGAGGTAAACTCGCGGCTCTCAAGAAGTTCAGCTTTAGCTTCCAAAGCAACAGGTTATCCCATAGCTTATGCGACAGCAAAAATTGCTTTGGGTTATACACTAAATGAAATAGTTAATAAAACAACTAAGCAACCTGCAGGTTCCTTAGAACCAAATGTTGATTATCTTGTAATCAAAATGCCTCGCTGGGACTTTCAGAAATTTAGGAACCTAAACCGTCGTCTTGGAACTCAGATGAAATCTGTCGGAGAAGTCATGTCAATTGCTAAAACCTTTGAAGAAGCATTACAAAAAGCTGTTCGAATGGTGGGCAATAACAGAGAATTGACTGATCCAATTAACGAGACAAGTTTAGACGCAATCAAAAAAGAGTTAGCCAATCCAACAGACGAAAGGCTCTTTTATGTAGTCGAAGCTATCCGAAGAGGAATCTCCCTTGAAGAAATCAATATCTTAACGGGAATTGTACCAATCTTTCTAGAAGCGATAAAAAGAATAGTTGAATTTGAAGAATCCTTAAAACAGACTGGACTAACACAAGAAACTTTGCTGAAGGCTAAGACTTTAGGTTTTTCTGATAGAAAAATTGGTAAACTCTTTGGAAAGAACGAAGCTACAATACGCGAATTGCGTTCAATATTCAAAATTCAACCCGCCATTAAACAGATACCCACAGCAAAACGTTGGTCAGAAAAAGCAAACTACCTCTATTGTACTTATAACAATAACAAAGATGACATCGAATTTACTCAATCGAATAAGACACTAGTAATTGGTTCAGGCTGTTATAGAATTGGATCAAGCGTTGAGTTCGATTGGTGCTGTGTCAACACAACCTGGGCATTAAAAGAAAAGGGCATAAACGAAGTCGTCATGGTTAATTGTAATCCAGAGACTGTTTCAACTGATTTTGATGTTCTAGACAAACTCTATTTTGAAGAATTAACCCTAGAACGCATATTGGATATTTATGAAAGAGAAAAACATCCAAGTGTCGTAGTAAGTGTCGGTGGACAAATACCCAACAATTTAGCTCTCAAACTTGACCTCAATGGAGTCAAAATTCTTGGAACTGCCGCTAAGGATATCGATAGAGCTGAGGACAGATCGAAATTCAGCGATTTACTTGACAGCTTAGAAATTGAGCAACCAAAATGGAGCAAACTTGAAAGTTTAGAAAAATCAAGAGTATTTGCTAACAAAATCGGTTATCCGGTGCTAATTAGGCCGTCTTATGTTCTTTCTGGCTCAGCAATGAGTGTTGCGTACGATGAAAATCAACTAGAAGATTATCTACGTAAAGCAACGGAGGTTTCACAAGAGCATCCGGTAGTGATTTCAAAGTTTATGCTAAATGCGCGTGAGGTAGAAGTTGATGGTGTCTGTGATGGAGAAAATGTTTTCTTAGGTGCCATAATTGAGCATGTAGAAAATGCCGGTGTTCACTCTGGCGATGCTACGATGTCTCTTCCTGCTATGACAATAGATGAAATCACAAAAGAAAACATCCGTAGAATAACAAGAAAAATTGCTCGTGACTTGTGCATTAAGGGACCATTTAATATTCAATATTTGGTTAAAAACCGAGACGTCTTTGTCATAGAATGTAACCTTAGAGCTTCAAGAAGTATGCCCTTTGTTTCTAAAGCAATAGGTAAAAACTTGATGGAACTAGCTGCTCGAGCAATGATGGGTGAAAAAATAGAAAATGGTGAAGCTGTCACTGACAAATTTGGAGTTAAGTATCCCCAGTTTTCATTCATGCGACTGGAAGGTGCAGATCCAGTTACAGGAGTGGAGATGGTGTCAACAGGTGAAGTGGCATGTTTTGGTCGAAGTTTCGAGGAAGCTCTTTTGAAGGCTATGCTTGCTGGTGGAACAAAAATCCCGAAAAGCGGAGACTCTATACTTATCAGTATAGGCGGCGAAAAAGAAAAGGCGGTCCAAATTGCAAAAAAATTAATGCATAACGGTTACAGGATATTAGCGACTGGTCACACTGCAGATGCTTTAATGATGAATGGGATAACCTGCGAGAAAGTATACAAGATTAGTGAGAGCCAAAAACCGAATGTTCTTGATCTCTTGATGGAAAGGAAAATTAATTTTGTTTTCAACATACCGCATCCTAACAGAATTGTAACTCAAGCAATCACTGATGGCTATCTAATTCGGAGAAAAGCTGTTGAATTCGGAGTTCCAGTATTCACTAATCTAGAATTAGTGGATAGCCTAGCAAACGCGTTGCAGAATCATATCGACTTTCAAATAAGCTAATTTTTTTCTTTTTTCTTCTTTTCGTTTACAATGGTAAATAATTGAAAATTCCTTTTTGATATACGAAATATGTGCAGAAGATTTAAAAACTCTATATGAAATTTAGTGGAGGGTTTCAATCCTAAAAGATAGCTCTATCGAAAGAAAAGCGGTTCTGGTTTTAGAAGACGGAACATTATTTATCGGTAAAGGATTTGGCGCAACAGGAAAAATTTCTGGAGAAGTAGTTTTTTCTACTCAAATGGTTGGTTATCCAGAAGCATTAACCGATCCATCCTACAAAGGACAAATTTTAACTCTTACTTATCCAATGGTGGGCAATTATGGTGTTCCCTCCAATGAATTAAATTTAGGTTTACCGCTTTATTTTGAATCTGATCATATTCAAGTTCAAGGTTTAGTAATTCATGAGTTATGTCTTGAACCATACCACTGGGCATCCACGAGGACCTTGGACAAATGGCTTGCTGATGAAGGCGTTCCAGGTATGTATGGTGTAGACACAAGACGATTAACTAAGAAGCTTCGGACACACGGTGTCATGCTTGGTACACTGCAAGTTTTTGACGCAGGCGAAGAGCTTAAAATTGATGAGGTTATAGGAAGCGAAAAAGAGATCGCAGATCCCAACTTGACTGACCTTGTTGAGGAGGTTTCAGTAAAAAAGCCTTGCACGTATAATGCTGATAGCAAATTGACAGTGGTATTAATTGACTGTGGCGTAAAATATAGCATTATTCGTAATTTGCTAAAACGTGGAATAAATGTAATCCGTGTTCCATATGATACATCAGCAAATGAAGTTCTCTCCCACAACCCTGATGGTGTGTTCATAAGTAACGGTCCAGGAGACCCAAAACGAAACATCAAAACAATAGAGTGTGTTAGAGACCTTGTTGATAAGAAACCATTAATGGGTATCTGTTTGGGTGCTCAAATTTTAGCATTAGCGATGGGGGCAGATACCTACAAGCTCAAGTTTGGTCATAGAGCTCAAAACCAACCTGCACTTGACCTTAACAATAAGCGGTGTTATATCACAACTCAAAACCATGGCTATGCAATAAATATGGAAACATTAACCAAGACGCCACTTGAACCATGGTTCATAAATCCAAATGATAAAACTACAGAAGGCATAAAACATAAAACCAAACCAGTTTTTGCTGTGCAATGGCATCCCGAAGCATCCCCTGGACCATACGATACTGAACTATTGTTTGATAAATTCAAGAAAACCTTGGAGGCTAAATAATGCCGAAATTCGACTGGATACACAAAGTTCTTGTCCTTGGAAGTGGTGCCATAAAAATCGGCGAAGCAGCCGAATTCGACTACAGCGGTAGTCAATGCATAAAAGCGCTGCGAGAAGAAGGAATAGAAACCGTTCTCATTAACCCCAACATCGCAACAATACAAACAGACCCAAGATTATCCGGTAAAGTATACCTCTTACCCGTAACACCCGAATTTGTGGAAAAAGTCATCGCCAAAGAACGCCCAGATGGAATTCTACTAGGTTTTGGCGGACAAACTGCGCTTAACTGCGGAATTGAACTTGCCAAAACTGGTGTTCTCGATAAATATAATGTAAAAGTTCTTGGTACACCAATCTCTGCTATTGAAGACACTGGTGATCGCGAACGTTTTCGACAAGCTATGCTCAAAGCAGATGTTCCACCATTGAAAAGCAGGTCAGCAACTAGCATAACCCAAGCGATGGAAATCGCTGCTGAAATTGGTTACCCCGTTATCATTCGAGTAGCTTACACTTTAGGTGGAAAAGGATCTGGTGTCGCTCATGATGTAACCGAATTAAAGGATATAGTTACTCGCGGAATAGCTCAAAGCAGGATTGGTCAAGTGCTCATCGAAGAATATGTTGGTCACTGGAAAGAAGTCGAATATGAAGTAATGCGTGACTATGCTGACAACTGCTTGACCGTATGTAACATGGAAAACTTTGATCCAATGGGAGTTCATACTGGAGACAGTATTGTTGTTGCACCTTCACAAACCATGACAAACCGGGAGTACCACCGTATCCGCTCAATTTCAATCAACGCTATACGTCACCTAGGCATAGTAGGTGAATGCAATATTCAATGGGCACTTAACGCTAACTCTGAAGAATGCCGAGTTATCGAAGTAAACTCAAGATTGTCACGCAGCTCTGCATTAGCAAGTAAAGTCACAGGTTACCCCTTGGCTTACATAGCTACTAAACTTACAATCGGCTACCTTCTACCTGAACTTATAAACAAAGTAACAGAAGTCACAACAGCTTGTTTTGAACCAGCATTAGACTACATCACAGTAAAGATTCCACGTTGGGATCTGCAAAAGTTCAAAAACGCTGACCGGCATGTTGGACCACAAATGCGCTCAGTAGGTGAAGTCATGGCAATTGGGCGCTGCTTTGAAGAAGCCTTACAAAAAGCAGTACGAATGCTTGACATAGGCAAAATCGGTTTAGTTTGCAATTCAGAAGATGCAGAGCCCGAAACTGAAGAACGAATCAGAGATGAACTAGCGAATCCAACTGATGAGCGTTTATACAAGATTGTTAAAGGTATTAAGATTGGTATAAGCGTCAAAGAAATTTACCGCCTAAGCGGGGTAGATCCCTTCTTCCTAAACAAAATTAAGAACATAATCGAAATGGAAGAGAAACTCAAAAACTTGAATCTTGGAGAAGAATTAGCAATTGAAGTTATACGGGAAGCTAAAAGAATTGGTTTCTCTGACCAACAAATAGCAGTGTGCCAAAGAACTGACGAATTAACCATACGCAAATACAGAAAGAACTTTAACATAATTCCTGCAATTAAGCAAATCGACACTTTAGCTGCAGAATGGCCAGCAAAAACCAACTATCTCTATTTGACTTATGGTGGAGACGAAGACGATATCGAATTAACAAAAAACTCAAGTAAAGTCATCGTCTTAGGTGCAGGCGTCTTCCGTATTGGTTCAAGTGTAGAATTTGATTGGTGCGGTGTAAATACAATTTGGGCACTTAAGAAAAACGGCATAGAAGAAGCAATAATGGTCAATTACAACCCAGAAACCGTTTCTACCGACTATGATGTGTCGGACAAACTCTACTTTGAAGAATTAACCACCGAGCGTATTATGGATATTTACGATAAAGAAAATCCAAAGGGCGTAATCACAAGCGTCGGTGGACAAATACCCAACAACTTATCAATGAAATTGACAGATTGCGGAGCTAAAATTCTGGGTACAACTGCAGAAGACGTTGACTTAGCAGAAGACCGTTCCAAATTCAGTGCATTGCTTGATCAACTCGGAATTTCTCAACCAGGCTGGAGCAAACTTCAATCTATAGATGAAGCAAAACGCTTTGCACAGGGAATTGGCTACCCAGTAATCGTGCGTCCAAGCTATGTACTATCTGGTTCTGCTATGCGTGTAGCCTACAACGAAGTCTCCCTTGAAAACTTCCTTAACCTTGCTGCTAAAGTTTCACCTGACCATCCAGTAGTAATTAGCAAATTTATAACTCGCGCCAAAGAAGTCGAGGTTGACGGCGTCTCAGATGGAGAAAACGTGTTTATCGGCGCAATCATGGAGCACGTAGAAAATGCAGGTGTACATAGCGGTGACGCAACAATGACAATTCCTCCGCAAGCGTTAAAACTTGAAGTTCAAAAAGACATTGAAAACGCCACCATCAGAATCGTTAAAGCCCTAAAAATCAAAGGACCATACAACATTCAATACCTTGTAAAAGACGATGTTGTAAATGTTATTGAATGCAACCTCAGAGCATCACGTTCAATGCCGTTTGTTAGCAAAGTAAGAGGAATAAATATGATTGACCTGGCCACTTTAGCAATGCTGGGAAAATCAATTGGTCATATTCAGCTTTCACCCATGAAAGTTGCACCTCATGTAGGCGTCAAGGTTCCGCAATTTAGTTTCATGCGTCTAAGCGGTGCCGATCCAGTTCTCGGTGTAGAAATGCTTAGTACAGGTGAAGTAGCTTGTCTGGGAGAAAACTTCTCTGATGCCTTCTCTAAAGCATTACAAGCAGCGGAAGTTAATATCCCATCAAAGGATGGAGCAGTTTTAATCAGCGTAGGCGGAGACCAAGAGCGTAAAAAAAGAGTGATACCAATTGCTAAATCATTGGCTGAAATGGGCTTTAGAATCTACGCCACAGCGCACACAGCAGAAGTACTTAATGCTTCAGGAGTCAAAACAACTGTTCTTTTCAAAGTCAAAGATGCCCAAGTAAACCCAAATATCCTTGACTATCTTCAGGCACGCAAAATTGACCTAGTAATAAACGTGCCAATAGCGAATAGAGAATCAAGTTTCTCAGACATTTTAACCGATGGTTATGTTATTAGACGTCAAGCAGTTGAATTCAACATTCCAGTTATAACCAACCTGCAATTAGCCGAAGCATTGGTTGATGTCCTCAAGAAGAAGGAACAAAATGGTATCTCGATACGTAGCCTCAACGAATACATGGATAATATACCTTGGAAACAATGGTAACCCCCATTTTCCTCTTTTCCGCAATTATCTTGATATGCTGCCAATTATTCAATAGGTTCAAGGGGTCTCTTTTTTGCGTAAATATTATATTCTTGCGGTTACTTTTCGATTGGCATTAAAGGTAAGGCTGCTTTGTCTAAACTTGATAGTAACATAAGAACAATAGAAGAGATAAACAAGAAGATTCGTAAAGGTGATGCTCAGGTTCTAACCGCTGAGGAAATGAAGAAACTCGTTGAAAGCAGCGGTGTAGAGGTAGCCTTTAAAGAAGTAGATGTTGTGACAACAGGTACTTTTGGAGCAATGTGCTCTTCAGGCGCCATAATTAACCTTGGTCATTCTGATCCGCCAATTAAAATTCAGAAGGCTTGGATTAATGACGTTGAAGTTTGTCATCCAGGCGCAGCTGTGGACCTGTACATTGGAGCAACAAACATGTCAGAAAAGCAACCTTTTGAATATGGTGGCGGCCATGTTATACAAGACTTAGTTAGTGGTAACGAAGTTGAACTTAGAGCCACTGCTTACGCTACTGACTGTTACCCACGGACACAGCTGAAGACGAGGCTAACAAAGGACGATCTTAACCAGTTCTATCTGTTAAATTTCCGCAACTGTTACCAACGTTACAATTGCGCTATCAATGGAAGCGATGAGACAATTTACACATACATGAGCAAGCTCTTGCCGCGAATGCGTAATGCAACTTATTCAGGCGCAGGCGAACTTAATCCCTTAATGAATGATCCCGATTACGAAACAATCGGTATGGGAACAAGAATTTTCCTCGGAGGCGGGCAAGGTTACATAATCGGGGAGGGCACACAGCATAATCCGAAAAATCAGTTTGGCACTTTAATGGTTAAGGGTGACGCGAAGAAGATGTCATCTGAATTTCTTCAGGGTGCAGCGTTTACTCGTTATGGTACATCAATGTATGTAGGTTTAGGTGTCCCAATACCTATCCTTAATCTGGGATTAGCTAAAAAAACCGCTATCCGTGATAGCGAGATCTTCACAGATGTTATCGACTACAGTGTAATGCGTCGAGAGAAGCCTTCTCTTAGAAAAGTAAGTTATGCTGAATTAAAATCTGGCTCAATAACTGTTAACGACAAAAAGGTGCGAGTTAGTTCGCTTTCAAGTTTAAAGATGGCTAAAACAGTCGCCCGAACCTTAAAGTCGTGGATTGAGGATGGCGAATTCTTCTTGACTTCTCCAATTGAGCAACTGCCAACCGATAGTGTTGCTAAGCCAATGAGGCAAACTGAGGAGATACCATTTGTATCCGACGTTATGCACACTGCAGTTACATGCCTTGAGAATGAGGAAATACGTGCGATAGCTGAACGAATGGTGAAGAGATCAGTAAACCACATTGTTGTGACTGACGCCAATGGTAAAATCAAGGGTATTGTAACTTCGTGGGACGTTACCCGTGCGATGGCTGAAGGTAAAGAAGCTCTTATTGATATTCAATCCCGAAACGTGATAACTGCTAAACCTGATGAACCTCTTGAAAGCGCATCAAAACGTATGGCACACTACAACATATCTTCACTACCAGTTATTGATGCACAACGTAAAGTTGTAGGTATTGTCACATCAGAAGACGTCTCAAAATTACTAGGAAGATAGACACATATGGTTAGAATACTATTGAGATTAAAAGAAGACTATGTGTCTAAACCAGTAGTTTCAGAAGTAATTCTGGAAAACAAAGTGCCACTTGCTATTTTAGCCGCACATATCAATTCCAAAGGGGGCGAAATAGTTCTTGAAATTCCAGATGAAACCCTAGAAAAAATTGTTACAGCATTCAGAGCCAAAGGGGTAACAGTCACCGTACCTAAACTAATTGACATTAACACTGAAAAATGCTTCAACTGCGGAACATGCGTTGCACTTTGCCCGGTTGAAGCCATAAGCATAGCCGAAGATTCTTCAATCAAATTTAACAAAGAAAAATGTGTCGGTAGCGCATGCAGCATCTGCGTTGATGCTTGCCCTGCAAGAGCCATTACCTCAATAAAATATACTAACTCTGAAAACTCAAATCAAAGTTAGGAACACCAAATTGCCAAACAACCTAATCAAAGAATCCTACACATACAAAGATAGCATATGTACAATAATCTGCGACACACAAAACGGCATCCAAACCGCTAAAACATCAATAAAACAAAACCGACAAACACTTGAAAACTACATACAATCAAACCAAAAATTCTTCTACACATTTGATCCAATTCCCACACCAAAAGAACCCCTCGTAGCTAATCTCATGGCACAAGCAGCACAAAAAGCAAACGTCGGTCCAATGGCAGCAGTAGCGGGAGTAATCGCAGACTTAGCAGTAAACGACATGCTTAAAACAGGATGTAAAGTCGCCGTAGTAGAAGACGGCGGAGAAATATCAGCCAACTCCGACCGACCAATAGATGTAGCCTTAGCGGCAGGCAATGAACCACTTTCAAAACGATTCGGTTTTAGACTCTCTCAATTCCCAATCGGTGTAGCAACAAGTTCAGGACGATTCAGTCACGCATTTAGCTTCGGAGACGCCGAGGCAGCAACTGTTTTCTGTAAAAACGCGGGACTTGCTGATGCAGTAGCAACCGCTGTGGGCAACGTTGTAAAAGGAGAAGTCAATGATGGGATTGAAGCTGGAATCAAAAGAGCATTAAGCATAGAAGGGGTTGAAGGAGTGATGATTCTGTATAAGGGTCAGGTTGGAACAGCAGGAAAAATCCCCGAAATAATTAAAATTGTTTGAAAAACTTGTGCCAAGTTGCACAACCAGCCTGCAGTCTTTATTTTTTCTAAATAAGAAACAGAACTCGAAAACCAAAGCATTGGTTGTGGTTGTGCCCAATTTACAGTTTTCCAGCACAAAGAGAAGAAGAAACAACCAACATACAACTGAGCAAGGACACTTTTTGTTAAGCATAAAGTCTCAAATTCGAGCGAAAAGGTGAAAAGCCACTGTTGTCATACTCAAGATAAAAGGTGACATTAATGAGCGATCAACCAAACATGGCAACTATCCAACTAAACGGTGATAAACAAAATTTTATTATGGATAAAAAAGACTTCAAAACAGGTAGCAGAGGATACTTTGGAACTGGTAAGATGGTTGCTGGAGGCAAAAAATATCAAATAAGTATCCAAGCAGTAGAAATTGGTTCAAAACCTAAACCTGAACAAGAAAAGGAGAAGTAATTTTTTTAATTTTCTATTTTATCAACTTACTACAGTCGCGTTGACTATTACAACTTCT
>JAEAME010000885.1_pt1 | contig 25191 bp, 20 predicted proteins | sample 8958731 | NCBI WGS metagenome assembly JAEAME01 (sample SAMN16933194, study PRJNA681113) | bioreactor sludge metagenome | isolation source: anerobic bioreactor sludge (Control) | place: India:Bengaluru | collected 2018-10-24 | reverse complement strand
CACTCGGGCAGCGCGAAGCGCTGCCGCCCATTTGCCTGTTTTCGTGCAATTAGTGTAATTCGTGACCGGTTTTTGTTCATGGAATGTAAAGATCTGTTAGACGCATTACACTAGTTCTGCGCCGATTTGAGCTTGCCGACCACCTTTCCCAGACTGACCTTGACCTCGAATTGAACCGGAAGCTTCCTCTGATCTGCCGAGAGCCACAGCCTGAAATGGCCGCCCTCTTTAAAGAGCCCGCCCATCAGGGCCGTAGTCCTGACGCTCCACGCGGAAAATGCTCCCGCTGGCGTCTGTACCGATTCCCGTTTTTCAACCTGAGCCCTGATTTCCTTGATTCTGTCGTCGTAGCCTACCACAAACGTCTTTTCAAGCTTTGGTTTGAGTTCAGCTCGACGCAGCAGATAGACGGCCGATAGGGGATCGTGAACGCAGAAAGGAATATTGTCTTTGATGTCGTCCTTTTTAAGTTTTGGGGGAATCGCGGATTCATCCAACTCACGGATGTGAAGCCGGCCGGCATCGCGAAGATATTCGACGTCGATCCGGCGCTTGCGTTTTCCTTCCCTGATACTTTTGGAAATCAACAGGGAACAGAATGTCTCCGGTTCCACGATAAAATCGAAAGCATCTTCGATCTTGACGCCTGACATCTTCAGCAGCATCCCGCTCGAATGCGCCTTGAATGCTATCTTCCATGCCTTTCTGCCCTTGTATTCGGCTTCCCCCGCAAGCTGAAGATCAAGCTCGCCGGCCTCCATGTTCGGGAGGAAAAAGAAGTACCAGGGCGGATCCCACTTCACGACATACGTAAGCCTTTCCCCGACGGGAGAGGAATAAACCGGTTCCTGCTGAAACGGTTCGAGCGGCCGCTCCTGCAAGGGGCGTGCCCCGGCCTGTACGAAGGCCAGCAGGCAGAGGCCGGAAATCAGCAGTTTAGATGTTCGCATGGGAGCGTCCCCCGGCCTTTTCCAGACGTCGAATTACAGCCTGGAATACCGCATCCACTGAAATGTCCATGCATTCGTTCGCCGTGGGGCACGTTCTTCCGTAGCAGAAGCTGCATTGGAGCCGGCGCGCCACGATTTCATCGTCGCTTCTCCACGGTCCATTCCTTACCGGGGAGGTGGGGCCGAAAATACCCACGACCGGCGTTCCAAGCGCACAAGCCAGGTGAAAGGGTCCCGTATCCCCCCCGATTACCAGACGGGCTTTTCGCATAAGCGGTACCAGCTGCAGAAACGAAACGGGTAAGTGACGCGGCAAAGAATCGCGGCAGCCTGCCGCAATGGCTCGATAATACGTCTCCTCGCCGGGCCCGGTGGCTACTGCCACCGGAAGCCCAAGTTCGACCGCTATCCTGTCGGAAAGCTCTCCGTATCGCTGCGGGCTCCACCTTTTTGTGGGCCAGCCGCCGCCGGGATTCATCAGCACAAAATTCGCCAGAGCTTCTTTCTGCAGCAGAAATTCCACAAGCCGCACATCTTCTTCGGATATGCGGAAATCCGGAAAAGCGGCCGCCGGGGCGGCCCCGGCCATTGCGGCCAGCATCCGGTTCAACTCGATTACGTGAAACTGCCCATGAGGTTTTGCCAGCGTCTTGCCGTAAAACCAGTGTGCGGGAAATTCCCTGGCAAGATCACGCGAAAATCCCAGGCTTGTCCGCGCTCCGCTCATACATGTGAGTGCAGCCGATTTGAGCAGGCCCTGGAAATCGATGGCGAAATCGAAGCATTGCCGCCTTAAATCCCGGATCAGGCGCGGCAAGCCGGGCACGCTTTCCAGAACCCTGACGGCGTCGACGCCGCAGACGGCGTCCACAAGAAATCGGTTTTTGCGCGACACCAGCCAATCGATTTTCGATTCCGGGAATGATGCCCGCAAATCGCCCAATGCCGGCAGCGTGTGCAGGATGTCTCCGAGAGAACTGAGGCGGACAATCAGTAGTCGTGGGGAATCGCTCATGAATCCGCTTTGGCTAATCCGCATTATTCATGAAGCCTCTGCTGCGGAGGCGGATCCGGGCATGTATGCTGCGTTGCGCTCCGTCGGGCTCCTCGACGTACTGGTTGTACTGGTCGAGGCCTGCAGCTTTGCTGCAGGTTGCGCCTGCGGGGCCCTCGGTCGCGCGCCTTGTAACCATGCCCGTCTGCGCCTCCTCGCTACGAACCTTCATGAATAATGCGGTTTAAGATGTTTTTGATCAAGTCCCGAGTGGAATGGTCTTTAGGATCCCCCGCAACAGCGACCCGCCCGCCGTAAGATAGCACCGTATCCCGCTCGGGTATGCTTTCCTCGGTATAATCCGTGCCTTTGGCATGAATATCCGGTTGAAGCTCCCTCAGAATCCCATCGACCGTCAGCGCATCAAAAAGAAGCACGTAGTCGACGCAGTCAAGAGCCGCAAGGATTTCGGCCCGCTCGGCTTCGGGCTGCAGGGGGCGCCCTTTCCCCTTAAGCGCGGCGACGCTGGCATCGCTATTGACGCCAAGTATCAGAGCATCCCCCATCGCCCGGGCTTTCTGAAGATATCGGACGTGGCCGACGTGAAGCAGGTCGAAGCAGCCGTTGGCAAATACTATTTTCCTCCCTGCGGCGCGCAGCGGCTGGATCGCCTTTTGGATCTCGCCAAGGGACTGTATCTTGCTCAAAGGGTCGGGGTGCATTTGGGTTTCAGGTTTCAGGTTACAGGTTTCAGGTTACAGGTTATAGGTATCAGGTTATAGGTTTCAGATCTTTTCGGATGGCGGCTCGCAGCTCGTCGCAGGTAGCCGTGGCCGTGCCCCGCTTCATAACGACGATTCCGCCGCCATAATTGGCCAAACGGGCGGCATGATCCGCGGGCGCGCCGCACGCCAGAGCCAGAGTGTAGATCGCGATCACCGTGTCGCCCGCACCCGTAACGTCGGCAATTTCGTCCGAGCCGAAAATGGGGATATGCAGCGGCGCTTTTCCTTCTTCAAAGAGCGTCATGCCGAATTTGCCCTGGGTCACGAGCAGCGACCTCAGGCGTTGATTGTGCAATACCCGCTGTCCCACTTCCTTCAATAGCGTTGAATCGTTCCCAATGGACATCCCGACGGCTGCCTCGAGTTCAGTGATGTTTGGAGTAATCGATGTGATGCCGGAAAACTCCGACATGCGGAATCTCGAATCCACGACAATCGGAATGCCTTTTTCTACGGCCATCGTCCTCAGACGCGCCGCGAGAGAAGGAACAATGTTGCCATAGCCGTAATCGCTCAGGATAACCGCGTCTGCCGCTCGAACGCCTTTTTCCAGCATTTTCCACTGAATCCTCAGAGGCGAATCCGGATTGTGCACGCGGTCGATGCGGACAACCTGCTGTGATGTGGAGTGCGGGGCTCCTGCCAGAATGCGCGTTTTTACCGGCGTTCCGAAAGAATGGATCCTTCGGACTGCCCTCACGTCGGCTCCCTTGCTGCGAAGAATCCCCGTCAGATAGGAGCCTGGGGCGTCCCGGCCGACGGCGCCCGCTATCGCGACGCTGCAGCCGAGATCGAGAAGGTTGTTTGCCGCGTTGGCGGCGCCGCCCGGCAATCGGACCGGATCGCGGCATTCCAGAACGAGCACCGGGGCTTCCCGCGAAATCCTGGCGATGCGTCCGTAGAGGAATTCGTCGGCAATGAGGTCTCCCACAACGAGGATTCTTCTGCCTGAGAATCGATCCAACAGCTTTAAGAGATGTCTGTGCATTTCCGTTGTTTATATTAAACAAAGACCACAGTGAAAACAATTTACGAATTGCTGTTGCCCTGCCTGCTGGAATAATTTCCCTTCCGGTGATTACGGTCACACCCCGGGTTCTGCCGAAGGTCTACAATCGTGCTGAATAACTGAACAAGCATCCGCGGCCGGGCGGTGTTTGAGATGCCGACAATCGGGGGATGACGGGATCACAAGCGTCCGGCCGCGCCGCTCCGTTCGCTCAAACGCTTCTCCACAAGCCGCGCCAGCAGCGCGTCGAATACGGCGGCATCGATTATCTCAGTCGATTGCACGGCGACCCACAAATGAAAATCCGGGGAGTGCGGGATTTTAACCGCATCCTTTTCCGTCGTAATTATCGCCTCCGCGTTCAGGCGGCGTGCGTCTATGGCGCATGATCGCCAGTCTTCGGGCATGAGCCGATAGTGGTCGCGGAAAAAGCGCGCTCCGACCACCCCGGTATTGGTCTGCTGTACGTCCTGAAGGAACCTGTCGGGATTTCCGATTGCCGCGACGAGAAACGCGGACCGCGGCCGGCGGGATGGATCCGATGGTTTCTTCCCGTTCCACGCATCGAAGGGAAGCAGGTAGGATATCTTTTGGCTGCAGTAGAAAAGCGCCGCCTTCGGGCTATGGCGCAAGAAGGCGCGCGCAGCGGATTCGCTTCCGCTTTCGTTCTGTTCGCCGTTTATGACGGCAACGTGGCATCGGTTCAATTCGCGAAGAGGTTCGCGCAGGGTTCCCCGGGGAAATACGCAATTTGATTGAAGAGGCTGGCCGGCGTCGAGAACGACAATGTCCATGTCCCGGCTCAGCCTGCGGTGTTGAAATCCGTCGTCCAGGATGAAGACAGGCTGTCCCACCTGCCGGGCAATCCTGACGCCTGCCGCGAAGCGATTTTTGGATATTCCCATCCATGCGGAAGGCATATGACGCCTGATTACGGCCGGCTCATCGCCAAGAATTCGCGCCGCGGACGGGAATTCCTCACCAGGCCGCACGATCAATGTGCCGTTCGAACGGACCCTTTTATATCCTCGCGTCAAAATCACCGGCCGGAATCCTCGCGACGCAAGCATTTGGGCGATATATACGACCAGCGGAGTTTTCCCGGATCCCCCCATTGTGATATTGCCGACGCTGATTACGGGGCCCGGCAGCCGGTGGCGGCGGAGGAATCCCGCGCCATATGAAAAGTTGCGCGCTCGGACCAGGGCTTCAAAGAGCAGTCCCGGAAGGAAAAGGGCCGGCGCAAGCGCGGGAGGAATCTTCTGCATGGAGAGCAGATTATCACAAAATCCGCCCGGCACGCCTGACTTCCGCGAGGATGTTCCTCCGGCAACCCATCCCCAAATCGTCTGTGCCTGCTGAAGCCTGCACCCGTATGGCAAGCAGGCCTTGGGGAGCCGTTCCCGCGCGTGTCCGGTTTTTCCGGGAGCCGGGGTGCATTTCTTTCTTGCATAAATAATCTATAATATGCATAATTATACGTTCGAGTCGCCAATGTTTTCGAAGAATGCAAGACAGGGAAGGATAGTGGAGATATGCCGGACCGGCCAGGTCCGCAGCCAGGAGGAAATGTCCTCTCTTCTGGAGAAGGAAGGATTTAGCGTGACTCAGGCGACGTTGTCCCGGGACATCCGGGAGCTTGGGCTGGTGAAGGTGCGCGGCTGCTACGGGGTTTCCGGAGAAATGATCGGCAGCCCGCCGGACGAGGTCCTTCGGCGTGCATTTGCGCAGTACGTGGTGCGGACGGGTGTTTCGGACAACATCGTCATGATAAGGACTTCTCCGGGCAACGCGCACTCCGTGGCTGTCGTGGTCGACGCCGCGCAGTGGCCGGAGGTGCTGGGCACGATTGCGGGGGATGATACTGTTTTTGTTCTCTTGCGCAAGAGCAGCATGGGAAAGAAGTTGCTTGCAAGAATTGAGGAGCTTTCGGGATGAAGTTCAGAGTTGGAGTCGTTGGTGTCAGCGGATACGCGGGCCTGGAATTGATCAAAATAATCGCGTCGCACCCTGCCGTGGAGTTTGCCGCCGCCATGGATGCGGCTGAGATCGGGGAAAAGCCGCTGGCTGACATACATCCGCGGCTGCGTGGAGTCAGCAATCTGGTGACCTTCTCTCCGAGCGAGTCCAGGATCAAAGACCTGCAGCTGGATACGGTGTTTTTGTGTACGCCCGACAAGGCGTCCTACGAGTTGGTTCCCATGATGCTGTCTCAGAACATCCGTGTCATCGATTTCAGCGGCGCATTCCGCTTGAAGAATGTCGAGAGCTATTCATCGTGGTACGGATTCCGGCACACGAATCCCGAGCTCCTTCGCGAAGCGGTGTACGGTCTTCCGGAATGGAACGCCAAGGCGATTGTGCCCGCGCGTCTTATTGCCAATCCGGGCTGCTATCCGACATCGGTCACTTTGGCGCTTCTTCCGCTAATACAGGCTGGAATGCTGGAAATCGGCTCGCACATCATCAGCGACTCCAAGTCCGGCGTAACGGGAGCCGGCCGCGGAGTGAAGGCGGAGATCATGTATGCTGAGGTAACCGAGAGTTTCCGCCCATACAATCCGATCATGCACAGGCATGCCCCCGAAATGTGCCAGGAACTCGGGTGGGATCTGACTCATTTTACGTTTGTCCCTCATCTGCTGCCCGTGACCCGCGGAATTCTTTCCACGATGTATGTGCAGTTTCACCGGCCGGTGAGCACGGCGGAACTGGAGGCGGAGTACACGCGGCGATATGCCGGCCGATCCTTCGTAAGAATACTTGGCGGACAGCGGCTGCCCGAATTGCGCGCGGTCCAGTACACGAATTTTTGCGACATCGCATTCCGCCTGACGGACAAGGGACGCCGTGGAGTGGTTTTTTCGGCTATTGACAACCTGGGCAAAGGGGCATCGGGGCAGGCGGTTCAGAACTTCAACCTGATGCACGGTCTGGAAGAGCACGCAGGCTTGTTGTGAGGAGTGGAAATTGAGAATCACGGTCAAACTTGGCGGGAGCATTCTGGAAGAGGCGGATATCCGCCGAAGGCTGCTGGCTCAAATTTCGCATATGGCGGCCCGTGGGAATGAGATCATCCTGGTCCATGGCGGAGGCAAGAGTTTGAACCGGCGGCTGTCCCAAATGCAGATGACATCGCGCTTCATCGACGGGATGCGCGTGACCGATGCCGAAACGCTCGGCGTCGCGGTCATGGTGCTCGCCGGCGAAGTGAACAAAAAGATCGTCTCCGAAATGGGCAATCTGGGAGCCAGGGCGCTGGGGATTTGCGGCGCAGATGCGGGCGCGGTCCGCTGCGTGCGGCTTTCGGAGCTTCCGGGGAATCCGGACGGGATCGGATTTGTTGGGAAACCGACGGAAGTGAACCGGTCATTTTTTGAACTCATGCTGAAGTCCGGCATCATACCTGTCGTTTCCAGCATCGCGCTGGGCGCCGACGCGCAGCTGTACAACGTGAATGCCGACCAGATGGCGTCTGCGTGCGCTTCCGGGACAGGGTGCGAGGCGCTGATTTACCTGACGGACGTTCCCGGGGTACGCGACGAAAACGGATTCGTGCTTCGCACGCTGGGGAAAACCGAGATTCAGAACATGCGTGCTCGGGGCATCCTTTCCGGCGGCATGTTGCCGAAGACGGCCTCCTGCCTGGAGGCTGTGGAAGCGGGAGTCGCTGCCGTCTACATTCTGCCCGGCGCGAGTCCGGACGTTTTGACAAATTTCGAAGAAGGAAGAGAGGGGACGAAGATTCATGGAAACTGCTGACGGCAAACTTACACCGGAGGAAATTCAGTCTCTCGAAGAGCAATACCTCTTCTCCACGTACAAACGGGCTCCGCTGTTCTGTTCGCATGGAGCCGGCGCGTACGTCTACGATATGTCGGGAAGGCGCTATCTCGATTTTCTGGCGGGAATATCCGTGAACTCCCTCGGCTATAATCATCCGCGCATCGCCCGTGTACTGGTGGAGCAGGGGCAGCGTCTCATCCACAATTCAAACCTTTTTTATCACCCGTATCAGGGCCTTCTGGCGAAAAAGCTGATTGAAGTCTCCGGCATGTCAAAAGCCTTTTTTACCAACAGCGGCACGGAGGCGATAGAGGCGGCGCTCAAGATCGCACGCGCCTACGGACACGCCCGGAAGCGCACCGACAAGTCGGTGATCCTGACGCTCAAGAACTCGTTCCACGGCAGAACGCTCGGTGCCCTCAGTGTTACGAGCCAGGAGAACTACCAGGCGCCATTCCGGCCGCTGATTCCCGATATCGAGATTGTGGATGAATTCACGCCTGCGGCGCTGGAGAAGGCTTTTTCGGACCGCGTCTGTGCCCTCGTGCTGGAACCCGTGCAGGGCGAAGGAGGAATTGTTCCCTTGCCGGCGGATTTCGTGAGCGCGGCCAGGGACTGGTGCGACCGGTACGACGCTTTGTTGATAGCCGATGAGATTCAGTGCGGCATGGGCAGGACCGGGAAGTTTTTTGCGTTCGAGCACTACGGCATTAAACCGGACGTGATCACCCTGGCCAAGTCGCTGGCGGCCGGTTATCCGCTCGGAGCCATGCTCGGCAGCGCGCGTGTTGCCGAAAGCCTGAAGCCGGGAGACCATGGCACCACCTTCGGCGGCGGTCCGCTGGCGTGCAGACTCGCGCTGTAAGTGATCGATGTGATAGAGCAGGATGGTTTGATCGCAAAGGTGAGCGACCTGGGGCAATACCTGGTGACCGGCATCAGGAAACTTTCATCGAAGAATAGCCTGATCGGCGAAATCCGGGGAATGGGATTAATGATCGGCGTCCAGATCGGTCCTCAGGCCAAGGATGTCGTGAACCGTCTCCTTGAGAAGGGGATAATTGCCAACGCGGCGCACGAGACTGTGCTCCGGCTGTTGCCGCCATTCATCATCACCAGGGAAGACATTGACGAATTCCTGAGCACGCTCGACGTCGTTCTCGGGGAAGTGAAATCCGGAATACCGACCAAATAGGAGGCGGCTCGTGACTGCTCGTAATGCTCGTTTCAAATCAGCGGCAGGCAGCGGCTGGAATCCAACCGATTTCGGCGTCACCTCACCGCAAGGGTACCTCGCCTCCGGAGTCTCGGCGGGAATCAAGAAGAAGGGGGCCGATCTCGCCGTTGTGTTCTCGTCCCAGCCGGCCTCGGCCGCGGGCGTGTTTACGCTTAATCGAGTTCAGGCAGCGCCGGTCCTGCTGAGCAAAGAAAACCTGAAAATTTCGCACGGGCGCATGCGCGCCGTTTTGATCAATTCCGGATGCGCCAATGCCTGCACCGGGGAACGAGGCATGCACGATTCAGTGCTCAGCGCGCAGTCCCTGGCTTCACATTTGAATATCGAAGCCGCTCAGGTTCTGGTGGCGAGCACGGGAGTCATCGGCAGCTTTCTGCCCATGCCCAGGTTTTTAAAAGGAATCTCATCCGCAGTATCGGCGCTGAACTCAAGAGGAGGCGCCGCCGCAGCGCGTGCAATCATGACCACCGATACCAGGGAAAAATCGATTGCCATTGAAGGGCGCATAGGGGGAAAAACCGTGCGGATCGGCGGCATGGCCAAAGGGTCCGGCATGATCCACCCGCAGATGGCCACCATGCTCGCTGTGATTACAACCGATGTGCAGGCGACGCCCCGCGATTTGAGCCGATTCCTCCGGCACGCTGTGGAGCGCTCGTTTAATTGCCTTACGGTGGATGGTGACACGTCCACCAACGATACTGTTGTAGCCCTGGCAAACGGGGCTTCGGGCGCCGCTTTGTCGGACAACCGATCGCGCTCCTATTTCGAAAAAGGGCTGGGATTGGTTTGCGAAGAACTGGCCATGAGCATCGCGCGCGATGGCGAAGGGGCAACCAAGTTCGTTGAAATACAGGTAACGGGAACTAATGATTTCGAAGCCGCCCGCAAGGTGGCAAAAACCATCGCGCACTCGCCGCTGGTCAAGACCGCGCTCTACGGAGAGGAACTGAACTGGGGCCGCATCCTGTGCGCTGTCGGCTACAGCGGGGTGCCGTTTGACCCGGATCGGATTACGTTGAGCCTGAACGGGATCCCGATTTTCCGGAACGGTTCGCCGGTCATTGCGACTCGTTCCCGGGCGGAAAAGGCCATGAAGGCCAAAGATCTTAGCATTGAGGTCAACCTTGCCGAAGGCCGCGCGGCAGCGCGCGTTTGGACCTGTGACCTGAGCCACAGGTACGTGGACATCAATGCAAGCTATATATCCTGATTAGTTGCGGGAATAATATTGACTTGACAAAAGTCGATGCCGGACTAAGATACGAAGCATGCAGGCATCAATACATGATGGATTGAGAGTTCTGGAACTCCATCGGTTCGTTCGATCGGATACTATCTTCTACCTCCTCCTGCTCCCCCTTCCCACGCCTCTGCTTGGCGGCCTCTTTTAGGGCCCCGGGTTCGAGGCAGGCATCCAATAAAAATTGCGAAAGGATTTGAGCATGACAGACAGAGTGCTGATATTTGATACTACGTTAAGAGATGGTGAGCAATCTCCGGGCGCCAGCATGACCATCAGCGAAAAGTTGATGCTGGCCGAGCAATTGGAGCGATTGCGGGTTGACGTTATTGAAGCCGGCTTTCCGATCTCGTCTGATGGTGATTTTGAATCCGTTCGCAGCATCGCGGATAGAATCCGGACGATTACGATCGCCGGATTGGCGAGGGCCAGCAAAGGCGATATCGATCGATGCTGGGCGGCCGTCAAAGGAGCAGCCAAGCCGAGGATTCATGTATTTATAGCGACCTCGGATATTCACTTGAAGTATAAGTTAAAGAAAACTAGGGATGAAGTGCTGCAAGAGGCGCGCCAGATGGTTGCCTATGCCAAATCGCTATGCTCCGATGTCGAATTTTCGGCTGAAGACTCCACGCGCTCCGATCTCCCATATCTCTGCAAGGTCGTTGAAGCTGTGATTGAGGCGGGTGCCAACGTGGTGAACATTCCCGATACGGTGGGGTATACGGTGCCCGTCGAGTATGCCGAACGCATCAAATACCTTCGGTCCCACGTTCCCAACATAGGGAAAACGGTTTTGTCGGTGCACTGCCACAACGACTTGGGGCTGGCCGTTGCAAACTCCCTGACTGCCGTTCAAAACGGTGTCCGCCAGGTGGAATGCACCGTTAACGGAATAGGCGAGCGTGCCGGCAATGCGTCGCTCGAGGAAATCGTGATGTCGCTTCGAACGCGCAGGGATCTGTTCGGGCTTGAGACGGGAATTAATACTCAGGAAATCTTCCCTTCCAGCAGCATGGTCACAAGCCTCACGGGAATGATTGTTCAGCCGAACAAGGCCATCGTGGGCCGGAACGCTTTTGCCCATGAGGCCGGGATTCATCAGGACGGGGTCATCAAGGAAAAGCTGACGTACGAGATCATGCGACCCGAGGATGTGGGTATCAAGGAAAGCAAACTGGTCATGGGAAAACACTCCGGCCGGCACGCCCTCAAAAAGAAGTATCAGGAGTTGGGATTCGATCTCAACGATTCGGAACTCGAGAAAGCCTATACACTGATAAAACAGGTTGCAGACCGGAAAAAGGAAGTTTTTGACGAGGATCTTATCGTTACGGTTCGGGACGCTTTACGGATAGCCCCAACCACATATAAGGTAAAGAAACTTCAGTCGCTCGGCGGGAGTCACATTGTCCCTACTGCCACGATTGCGCTGGAGAAGGAAGGCGTGCTCATTCAGGATTCCGCCATCGGAGACGGTCCAGTGGATGCCGTGTTAAAGGCCGTCAACCGGATTACAGGCATAGAAGGAAAGCTCGTCGAGTACACGGTTCGAAGCATTACAAAAGGGGCGGATGCGGTTGGCGAAGTCTTTGTCAAGGTGGACTTCGGCAAGGCATCCTTTATCGGCAAAGCGGCCAGTCTAGATATCGTGGACGCCACATCGCGCGCATATGTCGATGCCGTCAATAAGATGCTGCACTACCAGTCGGCACTGGAGGCGCATAGGGGGCAGAACAACACGCACTGATGATTGTTGGCATCCGGCCTCGAAGGCACGTCATGCTGGTTCGAAACCCATGATTCGTAATTATTTTGGGTAAACCGCCACTTTCGGATTGAGCTTATGTCCCAAAAACTTCTTCATCTGCGCCCGGGCGCCCGCGTCGCCTTTCAAGGCGAACCGGGATCCTTCAGCCAGCACGCCGGCCGCAAAATTTTCGGCACCGGCATAGAGCCCATAACTTGCTATTCATTTGAGGACGTCTTTAATGCAGTAGTCCGCGGCGAAGCGGAATGCGGCGTAATCCCGATCGAAAACACGCTGGCCGGGAGCATTTATCAGAATTACGATTTGCTGGCGCGGCACCCTCTGGAGATCGTCGCGGAGACGTCTCTGCGCGTGGAGCACAGTCTGATAGTGCATCCAGGATCCAGAATCGGGCAGATTACGCACGTTTATTCTCATCCGGCCGCGCTGGATCAGTGCAAGCGGATGCTGCGACGTTTCAGCAAAATCGAGAAAGTTTCTTTTTATGATACGGCCGGGAGCGTTAAGTTCATACGCGACAATAAGTTGCGAAATGCCGCCGCGATAGCTTCCGAAGACGCTGCGCGCATATACGGCATGAGGATCCTGCGCAGGCACATAGCGGACGATCCTGAAAACTTCACGCGCTTTCTTGCGCTTTCGCGGCGTGGCAGGTTTCCGCGCGGGGGAGCTAAAACGAGCATCGTTTTCGGTCTGAAAAATGAGGCCGGAGTGTTGTTTAAGGCTTTGTCGGTCTTTGCCCTGAGGAATATCGATCTGTCCAAGATCGAGACCCGCCCGATCCGGGGAAGACCGTGGGAATACCAGTTTTATCTTGATCTGCAAATTGACGTGCGAAGCCGGGAATGCATCAATGCCTTCCGGCATCTGCGCGAAATGGCCCCATATTTTAAAGTCTTAGGATCATTTCCGGTTTTTTGAGGTTTTGGGAAATGGCTAGAGGGTGGGAAAGCAAATCGATTGAGGCCCAGATCGAGGAAGCCAACAGCGTAGCGAATACGGATATCAGAAAACCGCCCGCATCGGAGATTCACCGGCGACGCCTTCTCGAAGACCTTCTTCTTCAAAGATCAAGGATAATTCACGAGATGGCCGCAGCGCGAAATCCCCGCTTCCGGTTAATGCTTGAAGCCAAACTGACCCATCTTGAAAACAAACTTTCCCAATTTCGGTGACAGTCACCATAACTCCGAAATTACGCATAGGTGGAAACGGATTTCACTGTGCGGTGCTTAAACAACTGCACAGTCTATTGCCGGCAGTGCTAGCCCGCATTTCTCACGGGCTTTCTACTGCGGCGGCGGATCCAGGCATGTCTACTTCGCTGCGCTCCGTCGGGCTCCTCGACGTACTGTTGAGTACGCCTGCGGGGCCCTCGGTCGCGCGCCTTGTATCCATGCGCGTCTGCGCCGCCTCGCTACGAAATCCCGTGAGAAATGCGTGCTAGAACTGTGAAATAGTGTATGGTGCTGAAATTGACAAATCTATCCAAGACTAAGGCTTCACGGCATGCTACAATCACGGATCTGTCTGCTTTGAAAGAGAGGAAGTTACATGGTTCGAGCAGTTATCGTGGGGAGCGGATCTGCTATTCCCCCTCACCGGGTCACAAACGAGATGTTGTCCAGGATTATGGACGCAAGCGACGAATGGATCCGGGAACGAAGCGGCGTGGAAGAGCGGCATTATGTTGACGAGGGTACCGCTACTTCCGACCTGGCAGTCGAAGCGGCCGCCGAAGCGCTTAAACTGGCTGCTGTGGACAAGAATGATCTGGACCTAATCATATTTGCAACCATGACGCCGGATCATTTCTTCCCCGGATGTGGGGGCCTTCTGCAGGCAAAGTTGGGCCTGAAAAACGTTCCATGTTTCGATATCCGGCAGCAGTGCGCCGGCTTCCTTTTCGGAATGCAGCTAGCCGATGTTCAAATCCGCTCCGGCATGGCCAAGACCATTCTTCTGGTAGGTGCTGAGACGCATACCGGATTCATGCCCTGGACGCCGGAAAACTACAAATACATGTACGGCCAGTCCACGACGCCTCCGACTGCGGAGGAATACGAATGGAACACGCGATTCCGCAACGTTACGGTGCTTTTCGGAGACGCAGGAGCAGCCGTGGTGCTCAAGGCAGACGAAAAGAACGACGGCAGGGGTATCCTTGACTGCATCCTGCGCACCAACGGAAGCGATTACGAAAGAATTTATGTGCCAGGCGCCGGTTTCCGGCACAGACCCTATGTCGACTGTGAACAGATCAGGAGAGGCGACCACATCCCGGTTATGAACGGCACCTACGTTTTTAGAAACGCGGCGAATTGCATGACTGAGGTTACAAGAGAAATACTGGAGCGAAACAACCTGAAGCTGGAAAAGGTATCTTTGGTTTTGATGCATCAGGCGAACAAGCGCATCAACCAGCGCGTGCAAAAGATGCTGGACATTCCGGATAATAAAATCATCCACAACATTCACAAATACGGTAATACTACTGCAGCAACAATCCCTTTGCTCTGGGACGAAGGTGTGCGCACGGATCGGATTCATGAAGGCGATCTGGTCCTCATGGTCGCTTTTGGAGCAGGGATGAATTGGGGAGCGCTGCTCCTGCGGGCTTGATCCGCATCGCCAGGGCGGCGGCAAACGACACCACCATTATGGATGCATGCTATGAACAAAGGATTTGACAAAGAAACGCTCGATCTGACGCTGGAATCATTGAGGGATTTTACTGCTGCCCACCTGCCCGAAAAGAGACTCCTGGAACTCGACGCCGCCGATGAATTTCCTTACGAAACTGTCAAGGAAATGTGTGGCCCTGCACTGGGAATTCAGCTCTTGTTCATCCCGGAAGAATTCGAGGGAATGGGAGCCGGTGCATTCGACATATATCGCATATGCGAGGAATTGGCACGCGTGGACCTTGGCGTAGCCACGGGCATTTTCGCTACATTTCTGGGCAGCGATCCCATCGTCTACGGCGGCACCTACGACCAGAGGAAGCATTGGATGACGCGCATCGGTCAGGAAGGGCTTCTAATGGCCTACGGCGCCACAGAACCGGAAGCCGGGAGCGACCTGGGAGCTTTGCGCACCGTAGCGGATCCTGTGGTGGAGGACGGCAAAATCGTCGGATACAAAATCACGGGCAATAAGCAGTGGATCAGCAACGGCGGATTTGCCGACCTATATTCTGTTCTTGCCAAAGCCCCCGGGGGGCCCAGTTGGTTTATCGTGGAGAAAGATGCTGTCGGGCTTAGTCACGGCAAGCCGGAGGACAAACATGGCATCCGTGCCAGCAACACGGCCACGGTTTCGCTCGAGGGTGTCTATGTTGATGCCGACCGGCTGCTCGGCTTGAAGGAGGGACAAGGCCTCATTCAGGCCCAGCTGGTGTTCGGCTATACGCGCCTGATGGTCGCCGCATTCGGGCTCGGGGCTGGATGGGCAGCGCTTGACCGCGCGATCCCCTATTCCGTAGGCCGCATACAGGGCGGAGCGCCGCTTTCAGAAAAGCAGGGATATACGCACAAACTCATTGTCCCTCACGCAGTCCTGCTCGAAGCAGGCCGCTCCTACATCGAGGAAACGGCCGAGCGTCTCGACAGCGAAGACGCCAACTTGAACACCGAGGGCGCCATCGCCAAATACCTGGCCACGGAGGCCGGAAACCTGGCCGCGGACGCGGCAATCCAGGCGCTGGGCGGCTATGGGTATACCCGGGAATACATGGTGGAAAAGATCAAGCGCGATGCGCGCATCACACGCATCTATGAAGGAACCTCTGAAATCATGGAGATGACCATCTGCCGGGACCGCTGGCAGACTCACTTGAAAACACACGGCCGGTTTTATCACGACCTGGCGCGACAGATGGAGGAGCTTCACAAGACAAACGACAATCTGGGAGCTCAGACTGCAAGCTATTGCCTGCACGGTCTCGCCGATCTTCTCGAAGCAGCTCGGACCCAACGGTTGACTCGCCATCAGCACATACTTTTCCGGCTGGGAGAACTGATCGCCCATGCCGAAGGGGCTGCCAGCCTTGCGCGGCGCGCCGCACGCGCTTCCCAGGGGACTCTTGGTGAGAAGTCCCACCCGCGATTCGGTTCCGCGCAGCTGGCTGCGTTCAGCCGCGTTGCCGCCCGCGATGCGGCCATGAAGATTATCAGTGAAGGGGCCCGATGGATCGGAGGATTGCTCTCCGATTCCGATGCCGCAAATCTTGAAAAGAAACTGCTTATACCGCAGGTGCACCGCGCGCAGGCCGGACTGATCCAGGATATGGATTACATAGCGGATGTTCTTTACGAAAGAATTTCGGGATAAACAGAAGGCACGAATTGGATAAATTTTGGAATTTCCGGAGGCATTGAAACAATGAGAGTATCTGTGGCAGAGAAAGATGTTGCCATCGTGGGCATTGGCGCATTGATGCCCGACGCCCCAAACGCGCCGAAATTCTGGCAAAACATCAGGGAAGGGCGATACAGCATCACCGATGTCGATCCCCGGCGATGGAATCCCGAACTGTATTATGATCCCGATCCGAAAGCTCCGGACAAATCCTATTCAAAGATCGGCGGATGGGTTCGCGACTGGGAATGGGATCCGCTGAAATGGAAACTTCCTATTCCTCCCCGCGTCAGCGAAGCCATGGATCCGACCCAGAAATGGGCCGTAATCACTGCACGCGAGGCCTTGGGCGACTACGGCTACCCCTGAACCCGGAGCGCACGGCGGTTATTTATGGCAATGCTATGTCTGGAGACGTACATCTCTATTCGGCCGTGAGGATTCTGTTTCCGGATATCGCCGAAGAACTGGTTAAATCTGCCGGCTTTTCCGCCCTGCCTCAAACAGTGCGCCGGGAGATCATGGAACAGCTATTGGAGGGCGTCCGGCGTAAGCTGCCCAAAATCACGGAAGACACGATGCCCGGTGAACTTGCCAACATCGTCGCCGGACGAATCGCCGCACTCTACGACTTTAGAGGCCCGAATTTCGTTGCAGACGCGGCTTGTGCGTCCACGATGGCGGCTATGACCGCCGCGATTGAAGGCCTGGTCGCCGAGCAATACGACGCAGTTCTTACGGGCGGTATCGATGCGAATATGAGCCCGTCCAGCTTTGTGAAATTCTGCAAGATCGGCGCACTCTCTGCTACGGGAAGCCGGCCTTACGCCGAAGGTTCCGATGGATTCGTAATGGGCGAAGGTGCAGCCACGTTCCTGCTGAAGCGTTTGGCGGATGCCGAGCGGGATGGAGACAAAATTTACGCGGTCATTCGTGCAATCGGAGGATCCAGCGACGGCAAGGGAAAGGGAATTACCGCTCCAAATCCTCTGGGACAAAGGCTCTGCATCCTGCGAGCCTGGCAAAACGCCGGGATCACGATATCCCCGGGCGATATGATCGAGGGACACGGAACGTCAACCCCGGTAGGCGACGCTGCCGAGCTTGCGGTTCTAAGTGAAGTCTTCAAGGATGTGAACATGCCCGTCGGCTCTATTGCGCTTGGATCCGTGAAATCCAACATCGGGCATCTGAAGAGCGCGGCGGGTGCTGCCGGCATCTTCAAAGCGGCATATGCTCTTAAGGAGCGCGAGCTTCCACCAAGTCTGAATTTCCACAAGCCAAATCCGATTTTCGATATCTCCAAATCGCCTTTTTATGTAAACACCGAGCTGCGGCCGTGGAACGTGAGCGCCGGGCAGGTGCGCCGGGCGGCCGTCAGCGCTTTCGGTTTCGGCGGCACCAATTTCCACGTAGTGATGGAGGAGTATATCCCGGGTCGAATCGCCGGTGAGAGCAAGGCATCCGTGGCAGTCGGAAATATCGAGGTTGCAGCAAGTCCGGCGGCAAATCTCAAGGCACCATTGCGCGGCGCCCTGGTTATCGGGTCAAATTCCGAGGCAGGACTGCTCAAACGCCTCCAGGAACTGCAAAAAGAGGCATCTGCCGGCAAAGCGCCTGTCCCGGCGCCTCCAAAGGAGTCGGACCTGCGCGCAGAAGTCCGCCTGGCCATCGACTACGGCAATGCCGTAGAGCTGGCGGACAAAATAGGAAAAGCAATCAAAGCTTTTGAAGAAAACCAGGCCGCACGGTGGAAGGCTTTGCGGCCCAAAGGCATTTACTTGGGTAAAGGGCCGGCTCCCAAGGTGGCGTTCCTGTTTACCGGGCAGGGCTCGCAGTATGTCAACATGCTTCGCTCGCTGCGCGAAACAGAGCCGATCGTCACGAAAACCTATGAAGAAGCCGATCGCACGATGGAGCCACTGCTCGGCCGGACTCTTGCCAGCTGCATCTACCTCGATGAATCCGACGAAGCGGCGCTCGCGGCCGCCGAAAACGGCCTGAAGCAGACAGCCATTACGCAACCGGCCGTGCTCGCGACCGAAACGGCTCTGGCGCGCCTGATCGGCGCCTATGGCATCACTCCGGACATGGTAATGGGACACAGCCTCGGCGAGTATGGGGCGCTAGTGGCCTCGGGAGCGATAACCTTCGAAATGGCGTTGAAGGCGGTAAGCGCACGCGGCAACGAGATGACCCGTTGCGCGCTCGACGACAATGGCATGATGGCCGCGGTATTCGGGCCCATCGACAAAATCCAGGAGGTTTTGAGCACCGTCGACGACTACGTGGTCGTTGCCAATATCAACAGCACCAAGGAAGCCGTTATCGGCGGCTCCACCGTCGGTGTCGAAAAGGCTATGACCGCCGTTCGCGACGCCGGATATGTTGCGCGGCCGCTGCAAGTGAGCCACGCATTTCATACCCGCATCGTGGCTCCGGCAGGGGATTCACTGGCAAAAATCCTTGGTACAATGGGGCTTCGTCCGCCGGAAATCCCGATCATAAGCAATGTTACCGGAGAATTCTATCCCATGGGACCGGGCGTCGTTCCCGAGATGATATCCCTGCTGGGCAAACAGGTTTCCTCTCCGGTGCAATTCATAAAGGGGCTGAACACACTGTACGACGCGGGTGCGCGAGTGTTCGTCGAGATGGGCCCGAAGAGAATTCTCTACGGATTCGTGGAAGACGTTCTGGGACATCACGAAGGAGTCGTTTCCCTTTTTACCAACCATCCGCGGATTGGGGATGCCGCATCTTTGAACCTCGCGCTCTGCGGCCTATACGCCGCAGGCCTCGGCTTCGGCGAATCCATAAAGGAGACCGCACCTGAAGTCCGCGCAGCACGGCCCGTTACGGCTTCTCCTGCGCCGGCGGCCACCGTTGCATCACCTGCGCCGGTGCCTTCCTACAGGATTGAAAAACCGGCAGCCCGGCCGGTGGGACCTCTCGACACAGGCGATACCCGGTACAACGAACTCGGCAAACTTTTTGTGGAATTCATGGACAAAGGATTCCAGATCTACTCCGGCGGCCAACGTTCACAGGCGGCGGTAGATATTTGCATCACGGGTGCTTCGCTTGGATTGCCCGGAGTGGACGGTGTCTTCAGCGATTCTAACGTGGATCGCATGCTGCGCGGCGACGTTTTTATCAAGCCTATTCCCATGAACATGCGCCAGCAGATGGTGGAAAAGAACATCACGCGGTTGGTTAAGACCGAGAGCGGAGAGGGAAGGTTTGAAACCATCGAAAGCACTGCCGACGTGATTAAACTTGCAGCCCGGGCTAAAGGATTCGACCTGATCCGCGATTTCGGTTTCCCGGAAGACCGTCTTCCCGCGCTCGACATCGTTACCAAGCTCGCCATCGGCGCGGGTATCGACGCGCTGCGCGACGCCGGAATCCCGCTGGTCATGCGTTACAAGACCACAACCAAAGGGACGTACCTCCCCGACCGCTGGCAATTGCCCGACGAAATCAGGGACGATACGGGAATACTGTTCACATCCGCCTTCCCGGGATGCGATGCATTTGCGCAAATCATCTCCGGCTACTACGAGGATCGCATCCGGCGCGAGCGCCTCGAAGAATTGAAGCGAATGTATGACACGGCTCTCCGCTCCGGCGGCGGCAACGGACTCTCACGTGAGATCGAGCAGCGGATGAACGAGCTGCGCGGGGAAATCGAAAAGAATGCGTATCATTTCGACAGACGGTTTCTCTTCCGGGTTCTTTCGATGGGCCATTCGCAGTTTGCCGAGTACATCGGCGCGCGCGGTCCCAACACGGCGACCAACGGCGCCTGTTCCAGCGGCACGCAGGCCGTCGCTCTCGCCGGCGACTGGATCCGCACCGGCCGCTGCCGGCGAGTGATAATTGTTTCCGCCGATGACATCACCTCGGATAACCTGCTGGGGTGGTTCGGATCGGGTTTTCTGGCATCCGGATCTGCCGCAACCGGCGAAGTCGTCGAAGAAGAAGCTACCCCGTTCGATCGCCGGCGCCACGGCCTGATCATTGGCATGGGCGCTTCGGCTGTCGTTCTGGAAAGTACCGAAGCTGCCCGCGAGCGCGGCGTCCGTCCCATCTGCCAGGTCCTCGAGTCGGTGGTCGCAAACAGCGCCTATCACGGAACACGGCTCGACGTAAGCCACATCCGTCATGTCATGGAGAAGCTGGTATCCAGCGCCGAGAAAAACTGGGGCCTGAACCGTTATCAGATGGCCCCCGAGACTGTCTTCGTGTCGCATGAGACCTACACACCCGCCCGCGGCGGAAGCGCTTCCGCCGAGGTTCACGCATTGAGGTACGTCTTTAAGGAAGCGGCAGACCAGATCCTGGTGGCCAACACCAAGGGCGCCACGGGACACCCGATGGCCGTCGGCATAGAGGACGTCGTAGCGGTCAAGATTTTGGAAACGGGCATCGTTCCCCCGGTGCCCAATTTCAAGGAGGTGGATCCGGAGCTGGGCTTGCTGAACCTTTCCAAAGGCGGGACTCACCCCGTGCGCTATGCCCTACGGCTTGGCGCGGGATTCGGATCCCAGATCTGCATGACACTCCTGCGCTGGACGCCGACGCCCGACGGTAGAAGACAGCCTCCGTCGGCACTTGGATACCGTTACCGCATAGAAGATGCGCAGGCCTGGGATACCTGGCTGAAGAGGCTCACCGGCTATGAAAAGCCTGAATTGGAGGTCGTTCAACGCACTCTCCGCGCCAAAAACCAGGGGCCTACGGCCAGGATCGAAAACGGCAATGGCATAAACGGATTCCAGACGGCCGTGTCATCGACTGCTTCCATTCGCCAATCTGTCTCGGCCCCCGTCGCCGACACGAAACCGGCTGCCGTTCCTGTGGCCGCTGCTCCCGTTTCCTCTGCATTACCCGGCAAGGACGCCGTTCAGGCGGAAGTGATGAAAATCATCGCCGAGAAGACCGGCTATCCGCCGGACATGCTCGATCCGGATCTTGATCTGGAAGCGGATTTGGGAATCGATACCGGCGGCTGCCGCAGAACCGGCGGTTGTCCATAAGGCGGCGGCCGTGGACGCGGTGCAGGCGGAAGTAATGAAAATAATCGCTGAGAAGACCGGTTATCCACCGGACATGCTCGATCCGGATCTTGATCTGGAAGCGGATTTGGGAATCGATACCGTGAAGCAGGCCGAAATGTTCGCGGCCATCCGCACGGCATACGACATTCCGCGCGAAGATAGTCTGAAATTGCGCGATTTCCCGACACTGGCGCACGTTGTCAAGTTTGTGTATGACCGGCGGCCGGACCTGTCGCCTTCGCAGCCTTCGGCTGCTTCGGCGCCTCCGTCGCGCGAAGGGCCTGTGTCGGCTGAAGCGTCTGCACCGACGGTTGCTCCATCACCGGCGCCCAAGGCTCAGGCTGGGGAGTCCGATGGCGTCAAAGAAACGGTGCTCAAGATCATCGCCGAAAAAACGGGCTATCCGCCGGATATGCTCGACCTGGATCTTGATTTGGAAGCGGACCTGGGAATCGATACCGTAAAGCAGGCCGAAATGTTCGCCGCGATCCGCGCGGTATACGACATTCCGCGCGAAGACAATCTCAGGCTGCGTGATTTCCCGACGCTGGCCCACACTATTCAGTTCGTTTACGACCGCAAGCCCGGGCTCAAAAAGGGTACGGCAGGCGATGCGGCCAAGCCGGGAGCGCCTGCGGAGACGGCAGCGCCCGATGCGATCGCCGGCAGCATGGAGGCGGCCAATGCGGTTCCGCGCCGCATTCCGACGCCGCAGCTGCGTCCGCCGCTTGCAATGTGCAAGCCTACCGGCATCAGCTTGAAGGCCGGGAGCCGAATCATCGTCATGCCGGATCAGAGCGGAGTAGGCAAAGCCCTGATCGGCAGACTGGAAAAGCTCGGCGTGCAGGCACTCGTCATCGACGGCGCGCCGGATGCGGAGCTTTTGACGAAGTGCATCGCTGGCTGGAAGGCCGAAGGCCCGATTCAGGGTGTCTACTGGCTTCCGGCTCTCGACAGTCAGCCGGACATTGCGGGCATGAGCTGCGCGCAATGGCGCGAGGCAACCAGGGTCCGCGCAAAGCTGCTTTTTGCGACCATGCAGGCCATAGACGACCTGATGGGAGCTCCGGAGACATTCCTTGTTTCGGCCACGCGGCTCGGTGGATTGCACGGTTATGATGCGGAGGGTGCAGCCGATCCGCTGGGCGGCGCGGTGACGGGATTTACCAAAGCCTATAAGCGCGAAAAGGCCAACTCAACCGTCAAGGTGGTCGACTTTGAACAGAGTCGCAAGACCAGCGCCCTGGCCGACCTGATTCTTGATGAAACCCTGCGAGACCCGGGCGCCGTGGAGATAGGATACAGAGATGGACAGCGCTGGAGCATCGGTCTGCGGGAGCAGCCGGCGGGTGAGGCGGTTCCCGCGCTGCAACTGAATAAAGACTCAATCTTCGTCGTGACCGGAGCGGCGGGCAGCATCGTTTCCGCGATCACTTCGGATCTTGCAGCCGCTTCGGGCGGTATCTTTTACCTGCTCGACTTGACTCCGGAACCGGATCCGCGCAACAGCGACATCGGACGACTGGAGACCGACAAAGAAGGACTGAAGCGCGATATTTTTGAACGGCTGAAACTCCGCGGAGAGCGGGCGACACCGGTCATGGTCGACAAGGAAATTGCTGCTCTGGAACGTTCGCACGCTGCGCTGGCGGCTATCAACGCGGTGCGCAACGGCGGAGGCACGGCGCATTACTTCAGCCTCGACTTGAAGGACAATGCGGCCGTAGCGCGCGTTATAAAGGAAATCGCCGACCGTCACGGCCGAATCGACGTCCTGGTGCATGCAGCCGGACTCGAAATCAGCCACAATATCCCCGATAAAAAGCCGTCGGAATTCGATCTCGTCTTCGACGTGAAGAGCGACGGCTGGTATAACCTTATATCCGGCATCGGCACTATGCCCGTCGGCGCAGCCGTTGTCTTCAGCTCCGTGGCCGGCCGCTTCGGCAACATGGGCCAGACGGACTACAGTTCGGCCAACGATCTGCTCTGCAAGTGTATTTCGAACTTCCGTACGAGCCGTCCGGGCACTCGGGGCATCGCCATCGACTGGACTGCTTGGAGCGGAATCGGCATGGCGGCCAGGGGATCGATCCCAATCATTATGAAGCAGGCCGGGATCGACATGCTACCACCGGAAGCAGGGATTCCCGTTGTACGGCGCGAATTGACGACCGGCACCTGTGGCGAAATCGTCATAGGGCAAAAGCTGGGAATCATGATGCAGGAATTCGATCCGCATGGCGGGCTGGATGCGAGCAGTGACGGACCGCTTCAGGCGCGTGGAGTAATGACGAGCGAAGTAGCCGGTATGGGACTGTTCAGTGGATTGATTGTCGAGACGGTGCTCGATCCCGCAAAACAGCCGTTCCTGCACGATCATCAGATCAGTCAAACCCCGGTGCTCCCCGGTGTCATGGGGATTGAAGCAATGGCCGAAGCGGCAAAACTGATCTTTCCCGACCGTTTTGTCGGTGCCGTTGAGGAAGTGCATTTCCTGAGCCCGTTCAAGTTCTATCGCGGCCAACCGAGAACGGTTACCGTGCGCGCCGTTTTCAGTATGGACAAGGAAGATATCCTCGCGGATTGTGAGCTGATCGGGTCGCGGATGCTCCACGGCCAATCCGAGCCGGAGGTGACAAAACACTTTGCCGGGCGCGTGCGGCTCGTGATAAGCCCGTATGCCGCCGGCAAGGAAAGCAATGTCCCTGTGCCGAATGCCGATCCAAAAGTTGAGGCCGCTCAGGTATACCGTCTGTTTTTCCATGGACCTGCCTACCAAGTGATCGACAGCGCATGGCAGAAGGACGGCCGCGTGATCGGTTTATTCAGGAAAAACCTCCCGCCAAACCACGAGCCGGCCGACCTGCCGCTCGTTGCCGCTCCACGCTCTATCGAAATGTGCTTCCAGACGGCAAGCCTGGCGGGTCTTGCTCTGCAGTCGCGCCTTGGACTGCCCCATGCCTTCCGTGAACTCAAACTCGCTCCGTTGCCCGAAGGCTCACAGGACGCCGACCACTTTGCGATAGTCGTTGCCAATGCGGATGGGAGCTACGATGTGAAGATGGTGGACAGCAGGGGAAACATTACCATGGTCCTGCACAACTATCAGACAATGGAACTCCCGGACCCGGTTCAGACAGACCTTCTCCAGCCGATTCAAGGCGGCCTTCGGGTGGAGCAGTAGGAATAAGCGGCTGTGTAATTCGAGATTCGAGACAAACCTCGAATCTCGAATTTCGAATTTCGAATCCCAATGAGTCATTCCCTATATTGGATCGCCCGAAAAGCGGAAGACGTCCCGGAAATAGATGATTGGCTGAGTGAGGCTGAAAGGAACGTCCTTGCCGGCTTCCGTTTTCCCAAGCGGCGGAACGAATGGCGTCTGGGGCGCTGGACAGCCAAGCAGGCCGTCTGTGCCTGCCCGATGCAGGACATCGCGGATTTGACGACTCTCGAAATTCGCGCCGCGGCGGATGGCGCGCCGGAGGTTTTTCGGGATGGTGCTCCCGCGGGAGTTTCCATATCGATCAGCCATAGCAACGGTCGGGGTTTCTGTGTTGTAGGCTCTCGGGAGATTTCGGTCGGATGCGATGTGGAGCTGATACAGTCCCGCGAAGTGCGATTTTTCCAGGACTACTTTGCGCCGGAAGAGATCGCGCTACTGCAAAATCCGCCCGCGGAGCGAAGCCTCGTTGCGTATCTGATATGGTGCACCAAAGAGTCCGCCCTGAAAGTGCTGCGGGAAGGATTGCGCCTGGACACGCGCAGAGTCATAGTTAATCCTGATTTCAAGCGGCCGGACGGTTTGTGGAATACCTGGACAGGCCGCTGCATTGATTCGCGGAGGGAATTTCAGGGCTGGTGGCGTTCACAGGACGGATTCGTCTATGCCATAACAGCGGATCAGCCGGCACTCTCCCCGATACGGTTGTCGATGGATTAACCCGCATTTCTCACGGGATTTCGTAGCGAGGCGGCGCAGACGCGCATG
>JAEAME010000887.1_pt1 | contig 25241 bp, 18 predicted proteins | sample 8958731 | NCBI WGS metagenome assembly JAEAME01 (sample SAMN16933194, study PRJNA681113) | bioreactor sludge metagenome | isolation source: anerobic bioreactor sludge (Control) | place: India:Bengaluru | collected 2018-10-24 | reverse complement strand
GGGCGCGGAAAACGCTCAGCAGCACCTGGTCAAGGAGTTCCCCTGCCGAGTCGGTTACCTGCCCAAAGTAGGTGCGGTAGCCTTCGCTTTCCCTCAGATCCGGACAGGCAGCGGAATGGAACACTTTTCCTGCGATCTCCAGCGCCTGCTGTCCGCTCATGCGGATCAGGGCCAGTGCCCCCACGGCGTGCGGGGTAGCCGGCGCGCAAATGGTGGTTATGGGTCCTTCTGTCTTCATGATGCATGCAAGATTTTTTCCGCCACAACAATATTTTCCACGTGGTGCGTGTGCGGGAACATGTCCACGGGTTGCACGTGCGTGATCCGGTACGCGGGTTGCAGCAGGGCCAGGTCGCGGGCCTGGGTAGCCGGATTGCAGCTCACGTAGATGATCCGTTCGGGGGCCGTTTCCAGGAGCACTTTGAGCACGTTTTCGTGCACCCCGGCACGTGGCGGATCCAGCACCACCACACGGGGAAGACCTTCTGTTGCAATGAAATCCGCCGTCAGCACATCCTTCATGTCCCCGGCAAAAAAACGTACGTTTTGAATGTGATTTGCCGAGGCATTTATCCGTGCATCGTCGATGGCTTCGGGGACGTATTCAATGCCTGTCACCCGACGGCAGTGCCGTGCCAGGAACAGCGCGATGGTGCCGGTGCCTGTGTAGAGGTCGTAAACGGTCTCGTCTCCCTGAAGGTCCGCATATTCCCTGATCTTTTGGTACATACGCAGGGCCTGCAGGCTGTTGGTCTGGTAAAAGGATTTGGGGCCGATGCGGAATTCCAGGTCTTCCATGGTTTCCACAATATACGGTTTTCCGGCGTAATGGATCACTTCCTGGTCACCCAGGCTGTCGTTGCGTTTGGTATTGATCACGTAATGCAGGGATGTGATCTGCGGAAACGCTTGTTTCAGATAGTCCAGTAACGCAAAGCGAGCCGTATGGTCTTCCCCGGTATCGGGGTTGTCGTGGGCAAATACTACCACAACCATTACTTCACCTGTCAGGGTGATGCGTATCATAAGAGTACGCAGGAAACCGGTCTGCTGCCGCAGGTCAAAGAAGGACAGCCCTTTATCAATGGAGTAATCCCTGACAGCCAGACGGATGGTATTCGAGGGCTCTTCCTGCAAATGGCACGTTTCAATGTCCAGTACCTTGTCAAAACGGCCCCGGACGTGAAATCCCAAAGCCGGAAGCTGAGTTGCCGGAGCAGACCCGGAAACCGGCAGGGGAGCACTTTCGGGTGCAGACTGGTGGCCTGCCTTGGGAGCGGGACTCGGTGGTACTTCCCGGGCGTCTGCTTCCTGCCGGAGGGCTTCAAAGGGTACCCAGCGGCTGTTGGAGAAGGTGAATTCCAATTTGTTGCGGTAGCGGACGGTGTTTTCTGAGGCCATTATGGGGGCAATCACCGGCAAATCCAGTTTGCCTATGCGGGTTAGCTGGTCAACGACTTGCTGTTGCTTGAATTCCAACTGTTTTTCATAGGGTATGGGCTGCCAGCGGCAACCTCCGCAATCCCCAAAGTGGCTGCAGAACGGGGCCAGTCGCATGGGTGACGGGGTTACGAGTTCCAGCATGTACCCCTCCATATAATTTTTCTTCTTGTGTGTCACCTGGACGTTCACAATGTCACCCGGCACACACAGCGGTACAAACAATGTTTTGCCGTTTACATGTGCCAGCGCGTTCCCTTCGGCGGCCACCGATTCTATGCAGATGTTTTCCAGTATTTCCCTGTCTCTTTTTCCCATACCTGTTGGTTACAAAAGGCAAAAATGCGAAAAAAAAAGCGTAAATTAGTGGAATTATATAAACAGCCAGACTATGAAAACAAACATTATCACCAAAAAGACAGTCAAAATGCTGACATTGAGCATTTTGTTTGTAGCCGGAGCTGTATTTTCATTACAGGCCCAGGAGAATACACTCAGTGTCTCCGGAACGGTCGTTGATTCCGAGACAAGACGTCCGATGATTTTCGCATCGGTGAGTATACAGGATATAGGCATCAGCATTGTAACCAACGGGGAAGGGTACTTTACCCTGAAATTTCCCCGGGAATATGCAAATAAGTCTATATCTGTGAGCTATTTAGGTTATCATACCGGTATTATTCCCATCAGTCAGTTCCAGGCCTCGAACAGGCCGCTGACCATATCCCTGATCCAGGCAGCGCTTCCAATACCTATGACTACGGTCAGGCCCATGGACCCGCTCCAACTGGTGCAGGATGCCTTCAGGAATATCAGGAAGAATTATTCCCAGGAAAGTATGCAAATGACCGGTTTTTACCGGGAAATGATACAGAAGGGCAATACATTCGTGACGCTTTCAGAGGCAGTAATTGACGTGCACAAATCGCCTTATTCACCCACGTTTTCGGTAGATCAGGCGGGTATTTACAAAGGCAGGGGAAGCATTGACTGGCGGCGTATTGACACCGTTTTTGTCAAATTCCAGGGAGGGATTCGTTCAGCCCTCGACATTGATATTGTCAAGAACCTGTTCCTGGGAGTCAACATGACAGAGATAGATCAGTATTACAATTTCAAAATGGAACATCCGGTTCAGATGCACGAAAGGATACATTATGTGATCTCTTTTGACCAGAAACCTTACGTGGAGGAGATCCTGTTCCGCGGTAAGATTTATATCGATATGGAATCCATGGCCATTTCACGTATTGAGTTCAATATGAATGTGGAGGAAAAAGATCAGGCTGCAGCCATTTTCATTCGCCGCAAACCGCTGGGATTGCGTGCCCGTGTGGAATATGCCGCCTATATGGTACAATACCGGCAGATTCCCGAAGGATTGTGGGTGTTCGATTATTCCAGGACCGATCTGAAATTCAATGCCAAATGGGACCGCAAACTTTTCAGCCAGAATTATACCATTACATCCGAGATGGCCATGACCGAATACAGCCGGGAATCATACAAGATTCCCAGGGAGAGCCGGGTCAGGACCACGGACATCACGCTGGACCGGGTAGCTGATTTTGAAGATCCGGGTTTCTGGGAAGACTACAACATCATCGAACCAGAGTCTTCCATAGAGAATGTCATATCACGTATCATCCGCCAGCTGAGACGTCGTCAGCGGTAAATACCGTAAAAGGCACACAATTTATATTATGTTAAATAGCTTTTTTCATGTTGCATAGCAGTGTTCCCCTGGCCGAACGGATGCGCCCCACTACATTTGACGATTTTGTGGGCCAGGAACATCTTGTGTCTCCCCAGGCCGTACTGCGCAAGATGATTGAAAGCCGGAACTTGTCTTCTTTTATTCTCTGGGGACCTCCCGGTGTGGGAAAAACGACCCTGGCCCGCATCATTGCGCAGGATCTGGAACGCACTTTTTACAGTTTGTCCGCAGTAAGTTCCGGCGTTAAGGATGTACGCGAAGTAATTGAGCGTTCCCGTTCCAACAAGATGTTCCAGAAGAACCGTCCCATCCTTTTTATTGATGAGATCCACCGCTTTAGCAAATCCCAGCAGGACGCCCTGCTGGGAGCTGTTGAAGACGGTACGATAGTGCTTATTGGCGCCACCACGGAAAATCCTTCCTTTGAAGTGATCGCTCCCCTGCTTTCCCGGTGCCAGGTTTATGTGCTTAAATCACTGTTGGTTAATGATCTGAATACTTTATTTGAACGTGCACTTAAAGAAGATGACTACCTCCGTTCACTGGATATCCGTGTGGAAGAAACCGAGGCGTTGTTCCGCCTGTCAGGCGGGGATGCGCGTAAATTATTGAATATTATAGAAATAGTAGTTTCCAGTTACAGTGAAGGTGAAACAATCCTATTCAATAACGAGGAGGTACAGGGCCGTTTGCAGAAAAACATCGTGCTCTATGACAAAAACGGGGAACAGCATTACGATATCATCTCGGCTTTCATCAAAAGCATCCGCGGAAGCGATCCCAACGGGGCAGTTTACTGGATGGCAAGGATGATCGCAGCCGGTGAGGATCCCCTGTTTATTGCCCGGCGGATGGTCATTCTGTCCTCGGAAGACATCGGGCTGGCCAATCCCAATGCCTTTCTGATGGCCAATGCCTGTTTTGACGCCGTGCACAAGATCGGGATGCCTGAAGGTCGCATTCCCCTGTCACAGACAGCTATTTACCTGGCCACCAGCCCCAAAAGCAACTCGGCCTACAAGGCCATAGAGGGAGCCTCGGCAACGGTCCGCGACAAGGGCGATCTGAGCGTTCCCCTGCATTTGCGCAACGCCCCTACCGATCTGATGAAGGAACTGGGGTACGCAAAAGACTACAAATATGCGCACGATTTCCAGCAGAATTTTGTAGACCAGGAATTCCTTCCGCAAGAGATAAGCGGTACCCGTTTCTATACCCCGCAGGACAATCCGCGCGAAAAGGAAATTGATAAGTTTCTTTCCCGCTGGGGCGAGAAGTATAGCCGCAGGAAATAAAAAATTGTACCTTTGAACTTCAATACGCTCTGTTATGGATCTCAACAACTTTTTTCTGATCTCTGGCCCCTGTGTCATTGAGTCGGACAAACTCTGTATGGAAATTGCCGGAAAGCTTTGTCAATTGACCCAGAAGTATCATATCCCATTGATATTCAAAGCTTCTTATCGAAAAGAAAACCGCACCAGGGTGGATTCCTTTACCGGCATAGGCGACCGCCAGGGACTGGAAGTGTTGCAAAACATCAAGCATTACTACCAGATTCAGGTTACCACGGACGTACATACCCCCGATGAAGCCCTTATGGCTGCCGAATACGGCATTGATATCATACAGATTCCCGCCTTTCTATGCCGCCAGACCTCTTTACTTAAGGCAGCCGCGCAGACAGGCAAAACCGTGAACGTGAAAAAGGGACAGTTCCTCGCCCCCGGCCAGATGCGCTTCGTGGTGGAAAAACTGCTGCAATTCGGGGCGACCCGGGACAAGATCATGCTGACCGAGAGAGGTACGCAGTTTGGTTACAGCGATCTGATATTTGATGTGCGCAGCATCCCCAAAATGAAGAAACTGGGTGTGCCTGTGGTACTGGATGTTACCCATTCCCTTCAATTACCCAATCAGGAGAAAGGTGTTGCCGGAGGAGAACCCGGACTGATAGCCTCCATGGCTGCAGCCGGTGTGGCGGCAGGCGTTGACGGTATATTTGTGGAAACGCATCCCCGGCCGCAGGAAGCGTTGTCGGACGGGAGCAATATGCTGCCGCTGGACCGGATGGATGATATGATCCGCCGGATAGTCGCCTTTCGCCAGGCTTATGTAAAACTCAACAAAGAAATTCAAGAAACAGCCCAATGACACTGACGCACGATTTCAGCAGACGGTACGAGAACCTGCCGGTATTCATTTATGACGACCAGGTGGAAGCATCGACGTACCTTGTGGACAACATACTGACACTTCTGACCCTTAAAGAGTCCCAGGGTAAAAAACTGATTCTGGGATTGTCTTCCCGGCCGGCCATGATACCTGTTTACGAATTGTTTGCCAGGGCCTTCTCCCAGGGAAGAAGTTTCAAAAATGTGGTAGTATTCGGGATCAATGAATATTATCCGCTTCACAGGGATGAGATCCAGTCGCATTACCGTTTTCTGAAAGAATACGTTTTTGATGTACTGGATATCCCCCCTGTCCAGATCCATTGTCTGGACGGAGATGTCGCCCGTTCCCAGGTGGCCCGGCACTGTGCCGATTTTGAAAAAAAGATCGCATCATACGGAGGAATTGACGTCTTGATCACTTCGGGAATGGGATCCAATGAGCCCGGCTCGCCTTACAGCTCCCGGACCCGTCTCATCACACTCAATACAAACACCCGCATTTCTGCAGCCAGCGAGTTCTTCGGGGTGGATTACGTTCCCAATTATTCCCTTACCATGGGAATCCAGACCCTTCTGGAAAGCAAGACCATTTATTACCTTGCCTGGGGAGAAGGCGAATCCAAAGCCGTGAAGAACCTGGTCGAGGGAAAGGTGGACGAGACGAATCCGTCCAGTTACCTGCAGAACCACACCCAGACCGAAGTGATCATTGACAGGGCCGCTGCCGCCAATCTGACCCGGATAGCGACTCCCTGGCTGACAGGACCCTGTGTCTGGAACGAAGAACTTACACGCAAGGCCGTCTTCTGGCTTTGCCGACACCTGGAAAAGCCCATTTTAAAATTAACCGCAAGGGATTACAACGACAACGGAATGAGCGACCTGATCACCGAGCGCGGTCCTTTCAGCAAGATCAACATAGACACGTTCAACTTCCTGCAGCATACCATTACCGGATGGCCGGGCGGGAAACCCAATGCAGACGATGCTACCCGTCCCGAAAGAGCCCTCCCCTATCCCAAACGTGTGATCGTATTCAGCCCGCACCCCGATGACGATGTGATCTCCATGGGAGGGACGGTGGCACGTCTTTCGGAACAGGGACATGTTTTGCATATTGCCTACCATACTTCAGGCAACATTGCCGTATTCGATCATGAAGTAACACGTTTCCTGGATTTTCTGCGCGAAATATCTCCCGTTTACGGGCTGGACATGGATAAGACCAAAGCCATATTTGAACAGGCCCGTAAAGACATGGCGCAAAAGAAACCGGGAGAACCCGACACGCATGCCATTCGCCGGGTAAAGGCGCTGATACGCCGGGGGGAAGCCAAATCGGCCTGTGACTACCTGGGAATCCAGCCCGAAAACGTACATTTTCTGGAAATGCCTTTTTACGAAACGGGAGGCGTCAAGAAAAATCCTTTGTCAGGGGAAGACATAGACATCATCTGCAAGCTGCTGGAAGAGGTGAAACCCCACCAGGTATTTGCGGCTGGCGATCTGAGCGACCCCCACGGGACACACCGTGTTTGCTACATGTCCATTTTAGGGGCGCTGGAAAAGCTCAGTGACCAGCCCTGGATCAGGGATTGCCGCCTGTGGCTGTACCGCGGGGCCTGGCAGGAGTGGGATGTGGCCGATGTGGATATGGCCGTTCCCCTGAGCCCCGAGGAGGTCATTATCAAACGCAACGCCATTTTCCGCCACCAAAGCCAGAAGGATCCCGCGATGTTTCCCGGGAATGACCCGCGTGAATTCTGGAGAAGGGCCGAGGAGCGGAACCACAATACGGCGGTGCTGTACGACAAGCTGGGCATGGCCGAATACCAGGCAGTAGAATTGTTCAGGTTGTACAAACAGGGGATGAAGATCTAAAACGGGTACCCTACCCCAAACTGGAAAGAATAATTGTCTTTTTTAAGCCACCTTGAAAGCGGGATCCATGCCTGCCTGACGGGATCCCTTACGATCATGCCCAGGTCCAGACGCAGGATCACAAAATCCAGGTTGACACGGATCCCCGCCCCGGCATCCATGGCAATGCTTTTATAGAAGTCCCTGAAACGGAACACGCCGGCATCGGCTCCGGCTTCCCGGGGCAAAGTCCAGATATTCCCGGCATCGGCAAACAACGCACCCTCCAGTTTCCAGAACAGGGGAAACCGGTATTCCAGGTTTACTTCCAGACGGATATCTCCCGCCTGGTTGGGAATACTGAAAGTCGAGTCCACGGGCATGGAGCCCGGTCCCACCGTCCTTGCCTGCCACGCCCGCAGGCTGTTGGCGCCTCCGGCATAGAACATCTGCTCCAGGGGTAAGGAAGTCGCATTACCGTAAGGGACCCCCACACCGGCATAAAACCGGCCCGCCAGTTGGTGTGTGTGCCTGATCAAGGTGTACCCTGCATTCAGGTCTGCCTTGATATACTGGGTATAGGCAATCCCCCCGATGGTATGACTTCCGGTAGTGTCGGTCCGCATCAGGGAATTAAAGGCACTCAGCAGATTCCCGGCCGCCTCCAGTCCTACCCTTACATAATGCCAGGACCTTTTATGTACCGCTGAGTTGTCGCTCGTGTAATAGAATATGGATGACATCCCCAGATCAAAGTGATCCCTGTAGGTGTCAATCAGGAACGGATCGTTCAGGGAAGCCAGGAATCCGGGGCTCATATTGTATAGCTTGACCAGTTTGAGCCGGAGCGGATTTACCGTGTAATGGAAATTATCCCCCATGCTCCAGGTATAGCCGAAGGTGGTCGAAGCGATGTTTCGCGTATATTCCGGGCGGGACTGGTAGCTGTAACTTGCCAGGACGTCCGTCCGTGGAATACGGTTGCGGAACAGGACCTGACTCACCGGGAAGAGCATTTTCGGAAACGAGAGGGAGAGCGATGCGCCCAGTTCGGTAGCCCGGATGGGGTCCCTTAGCTTGAACTGGAAGTTTCCCATGAATCCCAGGGTAAGCCACTCCCCTCCCCTGAATATGTTTTTGTGGTAATACGACAGGGCCGGAGATACACCTATGAGTCCGTTCGAATTGCTGGACGCCTCGAGGTTCAGCTTGTAACCCTGGGAATTACCCGGACTCAGGCGAATGGTACAATCGACCAGGGCGGTGTCCAATTGCATGGAAGAAGGTACCTGGTCAAACAGAAGCGTAACACTGTTCAGCAGGCGTATATGGGAAAACCTGTCGTAGGTGGTCTTTACCCTGGATTCGTCGTACAGTTCCCCCTGCCTGAGAAAACTCATGTTTCGGATCACCCGGGGTCTTAAAGCGGATTTTCCTTTGGAATGGAATGTCAGCCCGTCGTATTCAGAGGTCTCCATAGATTCGTAATAGGAAGAATCCATAACGGCCTGGATGGGATCAAATCCGGGATATACGTTAATTTGTCTGATCCGGTAAGGTTTCTGGCTACTGTCGTCGGGCAACTGTACCTGCAGGGAAGCTTTCCCTTCCCCGGCCAGCGTATCGGCAAGGAAAGAAACATGGCTGCGGTTGAAGCCGTAATAGCCGTTATTCCTCATGTAGGAACTGATACGGGCGGCTTCCTGTTCCAGGGTCAGCGATGAAAGGCGGCTTCCGGGAGTTATCAGGGACCGGTTCGCAAACCTGTAATACAGATCTGACAGCGCCGTGTCTGCCTGTCCCAGGATTACGGTATCAATCATATATGTTTTCCCGGGCATGACCGTATAATGAACGGTGGCTTTACGGTTGTCGTAGAAAACTGTGTCGGTAATGGTGTTGGCGTAATACCCCATGGAAGTAAGGTAATTGTCCATGTTCATTTTACTGAACCCGATCAGTCCCGGATCAAATACTACGGGGGGTTCGCCCAGACGGCGCAGGAAGCGGCTCCATCCGGTATCCCGGTCCGGGCTCAGGCTGTATATGTTCAGAAACGCCTTCCATCCGAAGACTATTGCAGTATTGGGTTTTTGACGGATATACGGTTCGAGCGATGAAGGTGGCACTACCTTATCCGGGACTACCTTGACAGTGTTCTTTCGTAGCAGGAACTCGCCTTCCGGCACGTAACGCGTAGTGGCGCATCCCGGTAACAGGAGGATCGTAAGGACGATGACCGGGGAGAAGAGCTGCAGGTAATTACGCATAATACAAAAGTAGAAAAAAAGCACCAATACCATACTACATATAAATATTCCTCTATATTTGCAATCTGATTCACTTACATTGAAGTTTTTTTAACAAAGTAACTCACTTACATTACAGTAATGAAAAACAAGTACATCGATTTGATCCAGCAAAGTTTTGACTTTCCGCAGGAAGAGTTCAGGGTGGAAGACGGGGAACTTCTGTTTCACGACATCCCCGTGATGGATTTGATCCAACAATACGGAACGCCCTTGAAATTCTATTATTTACCTCAGATAAGCAAACAGATCCAAAAGGCCAAGAGGTTGTTTAATGTAGCCATGGCCAAGGTAGATTACGACGCGGAATACCATTACTGCTACTGTACCAAATCGTCACATTTTTCCTTTGTAATGGAAGAAGCACTCAGGAACGACATCCACATAGAGACGTCCTCTGCTTTTGACATCAACCTTATTGAAGCGCTTCACGAGCAAAAGATCGTTGAAAAGGACCTTTACGTAATATGCAACGGATACAAAAAACAGCAATACATTGACAACATTGCCAACCTGATCAACTCGGGCTGGGAGAATACGATATCCATTCTGGACAACATGCCCGAAATTGAAGCCCTCGACAAGGCTGTTAACGATACGTGTAAAATTGGCATCCGCATAGCGGCGGAAGAAGAACCAAAATTCGAGTTTTACACCAGCCGCCTGGGCATCCGCTACAGCGACGTAGTCCCCTTCTATCACAAATACATCAAACGAAATCCCAAGTTCAAACTTAAAATGCTCCATTTCTTCATTAATACCGGGATACAGGACAATGCCTACTACTGGAACGAGCTGGCAAAGTGCGTGAACGTGTATTGTGACCTGAAAAACTTCTGTCCCGAACTCGATTCTCTGAACCTGGGCGGAGGTTTCCCGGTGCGTAACTCTTTGTCGTTCGATTACGATTACGAGTACATGACAGAAGAGATCATTGCCCAGATCAAAAGTATCTGTACAAGCCGCAACGTCAAGGAACCCGACATTTTTACCGAGTTCGGGTCGTTCACGGTAGGTGAAAGCGGCGCCAACATATACCAGGTCCTGGGAGATAAACAGCAGAACGATCGCGAAAGATGGTACATGATAGACTCTTCCTTCATGACGACTTTACCCGACACCTGGGGTATCAAGCGCCGTTTTATCCTGCTGCCCATCAACAAATGGAACGAACCTTACCAGCGCGTTTTCCTGGGCGGGCTTACCTGCGATTCACAGGATTACTACAATGCCGAAGCGCACGCCAATGCAGTTTTCTTACCCAAGAACGAAAACGGCGAACCTCTCTACATAGGCTTTTTCAATACCGGGGCCTACCAGGAATCCATATCCGGTTTCGGCGGCGTGCAACATTGCCTGATGCCTGCTCCCAAAATGGTGATCATAGGAGAAGAGAACGGGGAATACTATACCAAGCTGTTTTCCAAGGAACAGACATACAAGTCCATGTTGAAGGTTTTGGGCTATTGACACGATGTTGGCCATATCAGACATAAAACACATCAAATCCCTGGAGCAGAAGAAATTCCGCCAGGAATTCAGGGAGTTTGTCATCGAAGGACCCAAAATGGTGTCCGAGCTGTTGCATGCCGACAGTCCTTTCAGGATCAAAAGGCTCTATCTGCAGGAAGGCGTTCCGGTACATGCCCCGGCGCCATTGGCAGAATACGTTTCGGCAAAAGAGATGGAAAGGATCTCGTCCCAATCCACCCCGTCGGGCGCTCTGGCGGTAGTGGAGATCCCCCGGGTCCCGGTAGCCGGTCCGCAACCGGGGAACCTGTACCTGGCACTGGACGCCATCCGTGATCCCGGCAATTTCGGCACCATACTGCGCGTGGCAGACTGGTTTGATTTCCAGGCTGTGTACGCATCGGCCGATTGTGTGGAACTGTACAATCCCAAGACGGTCCAATCTACCATGGGAGCCATTCTGAGGGTGCCTGTATATTACACCTCCCTGGAAACGCTGCTCAGCCGTTGTACCCTGCCGGTCCTGGGTACCGTGCTGCGGGGCGGAACGGATATCAATACCACTGACCTCCCTGCTGAAGGGATCGTGGTCATGGGAAACGAATCACAGGGTATTGGAGAGCCGCTTCTGGAACATATCCGGACCAGGCTCTATATCCCTTCTTACCGTGAAGGTTCGGAATCCCTGAATGTGGCTACCGCTGCTGCCGTAGTCTGCGCAGCTTTCCGAAGAAACCTTCCACCCCTGCCCAGATAGCCGCGTATCCCAGGATGATGGCGGTATTGACCGCCAGTTTTGGGACTATGGACAATTCTTTGAACAGAAGGGAAAAGAAGTATAGCCCTATGCCGCAGAAAATGTAGAATCCGTTTCGTCGCCAGTTGTATGGCACCGGATAATGTTTACGACCCATCAGGGCACAGACAACCGTCATGGTGAGGTAACTGGCCAGATGCCCCCAGGCAGCGGCCATGTAGCCGAAACGGGGCATGAAAAGCACATTCACCAAAAGGGTCACTGCCAGGCCGGCCGAGGTGATCAGTACCGCATAGCCTGTTTTCCCCGACAATTTGAACCAGATGCTGATGTTGAAATAGATGCCCAGCAATACGTAGGCAAGGGCCATAATGGGAACCACCACGATCCCTTCCCTGTAATTTTCTCCCAGGATCAGGCTGAAAAGATCAATATACAGCAATATCCCCAGGTAAACAAGCATGGAGAAACCGGTGAAATAATCGAGCACGCGGGCGTACGTTCCCGGGGCTTTCTTGTCTGCTGACTGTCCGAAAAAGAAAGGTTCGGCTGCATAGCGGAACATCTGTATGAACAGGTTTATGAGCACGGCCAGCTTGATTCCTGCCTGATAGATTCCCATTTGTGCCCTCCAGGAAACGTCTTCCGGGATCAGAAAACGGAACAGGATCCTGTCACTGAAATCGTTCAGTATCCCTGGCAATCCGGCGATCATCAACGGCAGGGAATACAGCATGAGCCGGGTCCAGAGTTTCCGGTCAAAGGCAAAACTGCTTCTTTTTACCAGGTCCGGGAGAAAAAGCAGCAAAGCCACAATGCAGGACAGGAATATGGAGAAAAGCACGTAATTGAAATCGGGAACCGCCGGGATAAAACGCCCCAGGAACGATTCCGGAGCGGAGGCAAGAAAACGGGGAGCCCAAAGGAAAAAAAGCAGGTTGAACCCCAGTTCGCAGCAGATCTTGACGGTTTTGAAGACTGCAAAGCGCCACGCCTTATGTTCATACCGCAGACGTGCGAACAATATGGCAGTAATGCTGTCCAGCAAAAGGATCCCGGCCACGTAAAACAGGGCCCGGGAATCATTGCCGTAACCCAGGGCCCCGGCAATGGGATCTCTGAAAAGGATCACTGCGGCAAAAAACAACCCGGCTACAAAAGTTACCGTTGTAAGGGAGGTGGAAAACACACGTCCCGCTCCCACAGGGTCGTTCTTTTGTCCGGCCAGTGATGCAAAACGGAAACAACCTGTCTCCAGACCCAGTACGAGCACCACCTGCAGGACGGCTATATAGGCCATGAATTCGGCCACCACGCCATAGGCCGCCTGGTCTGTTAGGACCCTGGTGTACAAGGGCACGAGCAGAAAATTCAGGACCCTGGCCAGGATGGTGCTCATCCCGTAAACAGCGGTTTCACCCGCCAGACGTTTGATGGCAGAATTTTTCAACATCATCTCAGGTGTTCATTCGCTGTCTTACGGCTTCATACAACACTACGGCAGCAGCCGCAGATACGTTCAGCGATCCGATCTCACCCAGTTGCGGGATGGAAACCAGTTCATCGCACAATTCCAGGATCCCCCGGGAGATCCCTTTTCCCTCCGCTCCCATGACCAAAGCAACGGGACGCCGGAAATCGGCCTGGTATATAGTCCGGGGCTGGCCTGCCGAGGTGCCTGTAACAGTGTAACCGCTCGCTTTCAGATAAAAAATGGCCGTCCTCAGGTTGGGGACCTTGCAGGCGGGAATGCGCAGCAGGGCCCCTGCCGAGGTTTTCACGGCATCCTGGTTCACCGCAGCACCTCCTTTGGCCGGAAGGATCAGCGCCCCTACCCCGGCACATTCACACGTACGTGCTATGGCCCCGAAATTGCGGACATCGCTTACCCCGTCCAGCAACAGTATCGTGGGAAAACCCGGTCTGGCCGCGGCAGCTTCCACAGCCTCTTCCAGCGAGACGTAATCCAGCCGGGCCAGGATGGCGATAACGCCCTGATGGTTCCCCCCTTTTGCCAGGTGGTCCATCTTTTCCCGGGGAACGAATTGTACCTGAATGTCCTGTTGCCTGGCAAGATCTGTAATCTGTACGGCCACAGGACTGTCGATCCCTTTACGCAGGAGTATTTTTTCCATTTTCTTGCCGCCCAGCAGCGCTTCCATGACGGGATGTATCCCGTAAATCCGGTCTTCAGGCATCTTTTGTATTATTAATAAATGTATCCAATTGGTTATGAGCTTCTTCCCATGCTCTCATGGCATGATCAAGCTCTTTTTTCTCTTTCTCGTACAGCTGGTAAAAAGCGGTGCTGAACCCTTCGGCCGGCGGAGCAAGCAATTTTTCATCCATAATGGCGAGGCCTTTTTCGTGCTGTTCTATGCGGTTTTCCCAACGCAACACGGTCTGCTGCAATTTTTTCAACGTCTTGTCACGTTCTTTTTTCTGCCGGTAAAGAGCCGGGGCATCTGTTTCCTTCTCCGGTCCGGCAGCACTTTTGTTATCCTTTGTTTCAATGCATTTTTCCAGTTCCCTGAGACTTTCCAGTTTCCTTCTCTCCATGAAATCCCTGATTCCGCCCAGGTGTTCCTTCACCCTGCCGTCCCTGAATTCATATATCTTGTCAGCCAGCCCGTCCAGGAAGGTCCTGTCGTGAGAAACCAGGACAAGCGTCCCGGGATACTGCTGCAAGGCTTCCTTCATTACTTCCCTGGAACGTATGTCCATGTGGTTGGTCGGTTCATCGAGGGCCAGTACGTTGTAGGGCTGCAACATCAGTTTGGCCATGGCCAGACGCGACCGTTCCCCGCCACTCAGCACACCCACTTTTTTCTCTACGTCCTCCCCCCTGAACAGGAAAGCTGCCAGGATCTCACGCAACCGGGTGCGCATGTCTCCCACAGCGATCTGGTCCAGAGTCTGGTAGACGGTCAGCCCGTTGTCGAGCAATTCGTCCTGGTTTTGTGCGTAATATCCGGTCTTCACGTTGTACCCTGCCTCGAACGTCCCTTCCATAACGGTTTTCTGTCCGGTCAGCAATTTCATCATAGTTGTCTTGCCTTCGCCGTTCCTGCCTACAAAAGCCACCTTTTCCCCACGTTCTATGACCATCCCGGCTCCTGTAAAGATAGGCCCTTTATCGTAACCCAGGGCCACATCACGGCATGTAAACACAACTTTTCCGCTGCGCTGCACAGGAGGAAACGCGATCCTGATCTGACTTTTGTCCAGGGGATCTATCTCTATCCGTTCCATCTTCTCCAATTGCTTGATGCGGCTTTGCACCTGGTTGGACTTGGTCGGCTTGTAGCGAAAACGGGCAATGAATTCTTCAGTTTTCTCAATGGTCTTTTGCTGGTTTTCGTAAGCTGCCGTCTGTTGTTCCACACGTTCGCGGCGGAGTTCCAGGTAATGGGAATACGGGGCTTTGTAATCGTATATCCTCCCCAGGGATATTTCTATGGTCCTTTCGGTAACGTTGTCCAGGAATGTCCTGTCGTGCGATATGACCAGCAGCGCTCCCGTGTACGATTCCAGGTATTGCTCCAGCCAGCGAAGACTTTCAATGTCCAGATGGTTTGTCGGCTCGTCCAGTAAAAGTACGCCCGGTTTGGAGAGGAGCAGTTTGGCAAGTTCAATGCGCATGTTCCATCCCTCGGAAAAAGTCCTTGCCGGCCGTTCCAGGTCAGATGCCTTAAAACCCAGTCCTCCGAGGGTTTTCTCTGCATTTCCCCTGGGATTGTCCGAAGCAAGTATATGCAAACGGTCGGTCACTTCGTTCAGGTCTACCAACAACTTCTTGTAAGCCGCACTATCGTAATCATTCCGTACGGCCAGTTCCCCGTTGATCCGGTCCAGCCGTATGCGAAGCGCGTCCATATGGGAAAATACGGTAAGTGTTTCTTCCAGGACCGATTTGTCACGGGCGTGTTCCATTTGCTGGGGAAGGTAACCTATGCGGCAGTCAGCAGAACGGACGACTGTTCCGGATGATGGTTCCAGCAACCCGGCCATGATCTTGAGCAGGGTAGATTTTCCGGCCCCGTTTTTTCCCACCAGGGCGATCCTGTCCCGCTGGTTTACGGTAAAACTTACATCGGAAAAAAGCTCCCGGTGTGCGAATGAAACTTGTAAGCCCGATACAGATATCATTTCAAAATTCTCCCCTGTGTATCTATGGTCAGTATCTGACCATGGTAAACGACCTGCGACTTTCCGTGTGAAAAGACGGAAACGGTGTCGTACAGGAACGGAATGATCCTTTTCCCACTCCTGTCAATGAACCCCCAGCTCCCGTTAAACCTCACTCCGGCCAGTCCGTTGGAAAACAAGCGATGCCCGTCCTCATATACAAATGGGATCACCGTGTTGCCTTTCTTATCTATGAACCCATATTGTTTCCTGATCCTCGTGGACATCATGTTCAGCTGGGCGGCCAGGGCCATATCATCGCTAAAATCGTAGATCTCTACCAGTTTCAGTGAAAAGGGAATGGTAAAAGCCCCTTTATCGTCAACCACCCCGTACTGTTCGTTGTGGTACACGACGGCCACACGGTGGCTGTAATTCCTGATGGAATCGTATTGAGGTGTGACCACTACCTCTCCTTTTTCTGACAACACACCGTATCCGTTGCCGTTGCGCACAATGGTCATTCCTTCACGGCAGGGTCCTATGTAATCGAAAAATTCCGAAGGATACTCCAGGTTCCTGGTGTGTCTCAGGGCATAACGGCCGTGATCTCCTGTCACGATCCATTCCCTGTCGTGATGAAAGTATATGGTGTCATACACGGGTTCAATAAGAGAACCCGCATTTTTATCGAGCAAACCGTAATGACCGTCAAGAAGCACACGGTATGTTGAGGGAGTGCATACATCAGCTTTTTCGTACCGCACAGGGATCAATGGTTCTGTATGGCCCGGCAGATGCAGTCCTTCCATACCGTTTTTCCGGACAGTGTAAAGATCCGGCTGGTATCTGCCGATACTGTCGTACACCACCGGAATGACCAGCGTCCCGTCGCCGTCAAGCGCTCCCCAGAGTCCCTTACGGCGAACGAAGAAGGAATCGTCTCTCAGGACCAGGGTATCGTACGGGCCCCCACCCTTATGCGTTCCTCTTCCGTCAATGACCTCAAATGAATCGTCCGGAAGGGAACGTACCAGGAAGGGAATCCGTTTTCCGTTATAGATAAAGGTAATGTTACCCGGTGACAAGGGGATTTTGATGTGCCCTTTTCTGTCTGTCACCGCGTGCTCATTTCCCCGGACGCCAATGATGACGCCGGAAAATGTTATGAGCGTATCGTAAGCGGGACGGACCACCCAATGGCCCCGCCGGTTGATCATCCCGTAAAGGGAATGTTCCATGACCAGGGCCAGCCCGTTGTCAAAGGGCCGGGCTTCTTCATAAAAAGCTTTCGAGAGGATCAGCCCAAGGGAATCAGTGTAGTTATATCCTTTTCCCGGAATCAGAACCGGACCGGGACGGAATGTCACGGGTCTGACCCCGCCGTTGTACAAGTGAACGTGCTCGCGTATGATCTGTGGAGAAGCAGGTCTGTACAGGCGGATGATTCCGGCTTTGGTGTACCCGCTGAAAAGATCGCTTTTGAGAAGCATGAAAACCGGAGCTCCCCAGAAAAAAGGGACCAGGAACAGGATCAGGCACAGCAGCACCGTACCCGAGGCGATCCATATGAAAAGGCTATGCTTCCGCTTTTTCATCTTCTTCTGCAGATTTACTGAAACTTACCAGTATGCTTATCTCGTAAAGAAGATACAAGGGCAATGCTACTATGAACAATGTGAATGCATCCCCGCTTGGTGTAATGATGGCTGCCAGTACAAGCAGGATCAGGATTGCGTGTTTCCTGTATTTTTTCAACATCTCCCTGGATATGATCCCCATTCTGGACAAGACACGCAGAAGAACGGGCATTTCAAAGACGATGCCCATAATGATCACCAGCCAGGTGAACATGTGTATGTAGGATTGCAGGGTGATCTGGTTTTTAACCAGTTCGCTTACCTGGTAACTGCCCAGAAAATTGATGGTCAGGGGAAATACAAAAAAATACCCCACAAGGACTCCCAGGAAAAAAAGCAGCGAACACCAGCCGAAAGCTCCGACTACCGATTTTTTTTCGCTGGGATACAATGCCGGTCTTACAAAAAGCCAGATCTGGTATAGTATGAAGGGAGTGGCAATTACAAAAGCCACGCTGAAAGAAACGCTTATATGTGTGAAAAACTGTGCGGCAAGTTCTATGTTCTGCAGATCGAGCATGAAAGGTTTCGGACCCAGGGAAGGTATTCCTGCCAACAGGGCAAGTGATTCCATCCACCTGTAGAGGATAAAATCAGAACTTCGGGGGGCAAATATGATGGTTTCAAAAACAAAGTTCTTGTTCACAAAGACAACGACCATGAGTAAAATCAGAACGATTGCCGAGCGAAAAATCACTTTGCGGAACTCATCAAGATGTTCCCAGAAGGTCATCTCTTCTTTATTCCGTGAAGCACCGGCCACCGTTACTCCTTAAGATCTTTGTCCAGGTCTTTGCTCTCTTCTTTAAGATCGTCTTCAATGCCCTTGACGCCTTCTTTGAAAGACTTAACGCCTTTTCCGATCCCTTTCATAAGTTCAGGTATTTTGCGGCCTCCAAAGAGAAGCAGAACGATCAAAGCAATGATGATGATCTCGGTGGCACCCAGGGTGCCGAACAACAACAATTTAGTCATATTGCAGGTCTTGAATTTTTACAAATTTAGGTATTTTTCCAATACTTCCGTAAGAAAACCGGGAGCTCTTACCGGAACTCCGCGTGAAACGTCCACAAAAGCCAGTGTGACGTAACCTTTTGCGAGCAGGATCCCCGAGGGATTGCATATCTGGTAGCGAAAGGTGATGCGTGAGCGGGGCATTTCTTCCAGTCGTGTGACAACGGAAAGTACTTCTCCGTAACGGGCCGGCCGGATATAGTCACAGTGAACGGCATGGACAGGCATGATGATCCCGCGTGATTCCGTTTCCGAGTAAGGGATCCCGTAATGCTGCATCATTTCTTCCCGTGCCGTTTCAAAATAACGGATGTAATTGGAGTGGTGTACCACCCCCATTTGGTCTGTTTCGTAATACCTTACCGTGATCTTTGAAGTATGTTCCATTATGGTCATTCCAATATCCGGGCTCCGGGACCGGGCAAATAATAGATAAGTCTGAAATTGTCCACGGTAAGGCGGCTGCCGTCGGCACCTTTGAACTCATCCCCCTGGTAAGAGGAAGACATCCGCACTACCAGGTGCGTCATCTGCAGGTTTTCCTTCCCGGGAACCTTGCTGAATACAAGGCGGGCACGTGTCCACCCGGCGGTTCCTTCCGTGATTATCTCGCTTTCAGCAATCAGGGTGGGCCTGTTTTTCAGGTCATACGACCAGGCGCCCCCCGCATTGTAATGCAACTCAGTTGCGATGACTGCTTTGTCAGGGCCGTCTATCTTTTTGGGATCCCTGAAGGCAGGCATACCCAACGCCCCCCTGTATGCTTCTGTATATACCCGCTGTCCTCCCGATTGGTACTGGTAATCTATTTCAAAACCCACGGGGTTCGTATCGGTGGTAAAAGGTATGCCGAAATCGGACATGCTGGTGGGATTCATTACCGCATCCACATCCATGCTGAAATTGAACTTACCCAGCATCACGGCCCCGGCTGCCAGGCTGGTTACCTTGATGACCACCAGGTTGACCGTTTTGAGCTGGGTGAGCATCTGGGCGGCATAAGGACTGTCTTTTCCCTGTACACGCGTTGTCCCGATCACCTGAACGTTGTTTCCGGTAGTCCATCCGCTCCCGTTGGAGGGCAGGATGTTCATCACATTATCCACTGTCCCCCATTCTTCATAACCGCTGTTGAATACCTGCGGGGCATAAATAAGCCGTATCTGCCATTCCCGTACATTTTCGTTTGCGGCCATTACCCTGAAGACAAACGGTTCGCTGAAGGATAAGGCAAGCGGGGCGCCCGATGTGATTCCCTGAAGCCGGGCCCCTTCACTCACCGTAATCCTGGGCTTGATGGTCAGCAGGGCCTCTTTTGAAGGACGGGTGCTGACCAAAAGGGTGATGGCAGAGACATCCGGTTCAATAGTTTTCTGATCGAAAACAAATCCCGAAGAGGGACTTCCCGTGACAAAATCCACTACTTCCGTACCGGATAGCCTGACGGGAGAACGGTCTTCCAGTTTCAATGTCCAGTGGGTGACGTTGGTACCGCTCTCGGAAGTGACGGAGAAACGGTATTGCTGTTCCGTGGTGTAGAAAACCAGGCTGTGTTGCAAAGAAGAAATATCCCCTTCCAGGCGGGCGTTCTTTGACAGGTTCATTACTCCGTTTACCGTAACGGGCATTTTGGATGACCAGTCACTGATGACCAGGGTGACCGTTCTGTTGAGCGTGTCCGTTATCCCCTGCTCCAGGAAAGAAATATTGTTGGCCGTCTGGGAGGTGCCCAGGTAACTTTCAATACGGTAATCCAGTACCAGCGCTTCCAGGTTTTCGATCCGTTCATCGGCCAGCTGCAGCATCCATTCCGTAATATCCCCGCTTTCGGCCCTTACGGTCAGCGGAACCACATCCCCGATGGTCATAAAGGTGATGCCCCCGCTTACGTCTTCCTGTAATGAAGCCCCCGGCGATAATTCGAGGGTAAAGTCTTCCAGCACCAGGGGAAAGTCGTATCCGGCTTTCAGCACCAGTGTAAGGGTCTTATTCTGTTGATCTATAGCTGCCAGGGGACTTTCCAGCCTGACCAGGTTTTCCTGCGAATGAAATGCCTCGACGGAAAAATTCAGAATATCGGATCCCGTCTCGAACCAGGGATCCAGTTCCACAGTCCACTCCCGTATATTCCCCGACTCGGAGGTTACCCGGAAAGGCACACTACTCTTGTAAGTTTCAAAAACTACGGGACCCTGCAGGTCCGTTACCGCTTCTTCAGAAACGACCAGTTCATACCCGCTGATCTCCAGCGGAAAGTCATTTCCCGCGGTCATCGGAATCCGGATCCCGGAACGGAGCGTATCGACCTGCGCAGCTCCCAGGACCATTTCGTTCCGGGCCGAGGTGTACTCCAGAATACCGAAGGACAGTACCTCGTTGGCCGGGTTCAGCCATTTTTCCCAGCAAACGTTCCAGGCACGTGCCTGCAGGGACAACACATCGGCCAGGTAAAACACCTTGTTGTCTTCCCAACGGCTGACCGAAAATTCTTCTTCAGGCGTCAGCCCGATCTGCAGGATATACGGTTGGATGCCGTACAGGAAACGGGCGTTCCAGGGAAAAGGGGTGGCGAAGTCCTTTACCAGGACGGTAAAACGGCTTTCTGCCTGATCGGGAAGTATGTGTACCGTCTGCAACGCATCCTGCCGGAACGATATGCCAAAGGGAGACAGAGGTGTCATGCGTTCCCAGGTGTCTGCGTCTGTCTGGGATGCATCGTCCAGGACCGTAACCCCGGTCAGGGAGAGATACCACGTTTCTTTCTTCCCGCTTTCGGCGACCAGTGTCAGGGGGACTTTGGTATCGTAGGCATCCAGCACAAATGTATGTTCATTCTTCGTGGTTTCAATCCGTGCTCCCGGACTCAGTTCCAGTGCCAGACTCACGGTCAGGGGAAGGGTTTCTCCCGTAAGGGCATATATTCCTATCACGTTTTCCACCACATCTACGATCAGCTCCCGGGACAGTAAAAAACCCTCAGGCCGGTAACCGGTCATGGATGCCTGCAACACGGAAGCTTCCTCGCTGCGGGGAGCCACTTCAATACGGATCTCGTAAGTGTGTACCACACCGCTCAGGGCTATCAAATGGATCCTGCGTACGGTTCCTTCATTCTCAAAAATGAGCGTATTGTCAGCATCCGGGCCCAGGATCTTGTCGATGGGCTGCCCGGTCCTGATATCGAGGGTCACCGATACGGGAAACTCGTACTTTCCGTAATCCATGGGCAATATTATGGTTCCCTCTTCCACCACTGGCTCGCCAAAGATCACGGCTTCAGGCGAATGGGCGGAAATGGTACAGGAGGCGACGGTTGCATTGTCATCCAACTCCTTGACGTTTACGCAGCCGGAAAAATGCAATAATGAAAGAAATGCCAGGATTAGAAATCTGTATTTCATTGTAATAATGCTAATTGCTGCTCCAAAGCGGCAATTTTTGCGAGGGCGTCGGAACGTTTCCTGCGCTCTGTTTCCACTACCTGTTCAGGAGCACGTTGCATAAAACTTTCGTTGGACAGTTTTTTCTCAACCCCTGTCAGGAACCTGCGGAAATATTCCAGTTCCCCTTTCAGTTTGGTGCGTTCCTCATCCAAGTCCAGAAGGTGTCCCAGCGGTATGTAACATTCGGTAGTACCGATCAGGAAAGCAAACACATTCCCTTCTTTCGGAGGTTCCCCAACCGGGATCACTTCTTCCAGTCCTCCCATGCGTCTGGCCACTCCGTACAAATGAGAGGGAAAATTTCCCCTGATAAAGAGTTTCAGGTCCGTTTTACGGGGGATCTGCCTGTTCTGGCGGATACCCCTTACGGCGACGATCAATTCCTGAAGACGGGCAAAATCATCCAGTTCCCGGGTATCGTAGGGTCCGGTACGGGGAACCGGGGAGACCATGATGCTTTCACCTTCCCGGCGTTCTTTCAGGTTTTGCCAGAGTTCTTCCGTAATGAAAGGCATGAACGGATGCAGCAGGTGCAGCAGTATGTCAAAAAATTCCAGGGTTTTATCGTACGTCCTTGCGTCAATCCTTTTGTTCGATTCCCCTGCGGGTTTGATCATTTCCAGGTACCACGAGCAGAAATCGTCCCAAAAACGCTTGTACAGCAGCATCAGGGCCTCGGAAAGACGGTATTTTCCAAACAGGTCCTCCACTTCTTCCTGAGCGGCTGCCAGCAACTGGCCAAACCAGCGTACGGCTTCCCCTGCGGTCTCTTCCTGTTTCATGTCAGGGTCGCGTTGCCAGGAACGGACAAGGCGGAAGGCATTCCATATTTTATTGCAGAAGTTCCGTCCCTGCTCTACCTGTGTCTCGTCAAAGAGGATATCGTTCCCGGCAGAAGTACAGAGCATCAGCCCCATACGTACGCCATCGGCTCCGTACCTGTTCATCAGTTCTATGGGATCGGGTGAATTCCCGAGTGATTTGGACATCTTCCGGCCCTGTTTGTCGCGCACCATTCCGGTAAGATATACGTTGGAAAACGGCTTCTCGTTGCAAAACAGGTCTCCGGCCATAATCATCCTGGCCACCCAGAAAAAGAGGATGTCCGGAGCCGTGACCAGGTCGTCAGTGGGATAATAAAAGGCCAGCTGCGCATTAGGTGCTTTTTCGGGATGACCGGGTTTTTGGGGATCGAATACCGAGATGGGCCACAGCCATGAGGAAAACCAGGTGTCCACCACGTCGGGATCCTGCGTCAGGTCCCCGTCGCACAGAGCGGGATTGTTTTTCCTTGCCAGCTGCAGGGCTTCCCCGCGGGTCGGGGCTACCACCACTTCTCCGTCAGGAAGATAATAGGCCGGTATTTGCTGTCCCCACCACAATTGCCTGGAAATGCACCAGTCCCGGGCAGTTTCCATCCAGTGGCGGTAGGTGTTGCGGTACTTGTCGGGAATGAGCCTCACGCGTCCGTCCTCTACATACCCGAGCGCCTTTTTTGCCAGCACGTCAAGCCTGACGAACCACTGCTGAGAAAGCCTCGGCTCGATAACGGCATCGGTGCGTTCGGAAAAGCCCACCTGGGTGATATACGGTACTTCTTTTTCCAGACAACCGGCCTTTTCCAGGAGGGAACGGATCTTTTTACGGGCCGTAAAACGGTCCTCCCCCACCAGGATCTGTGCCGCTGCGTTCAACGTTCCGTCCAGGTTCAGAATATCGATCACGGGCAGTTTGTGACGCAGCCCTATCTCGTAGTCGTTGATGTCGTGAGCCGGGGTGATCTTCAGGCAGCCCGTCCCAAAGTCCATGGTGACATACGCATCGGCAATGATCGGTATTTCCTTGTCTATCAGAGGAATAAGCACCTTTTGACCTACCAGGTGCACATAACGCTCGTCCAGCGGATTGACGCAAACGGCCACATCGGCCATGATGGTCTCGGGCCTGGTGGTGGCTACGGACAAAAATTCACTGCCGCGTTTGCCGTCCCGGCTGAAATAATATTTCAGGTAATATAGTTTTTCATTGACTTCACGGTGGATCACTTCTTCGTCACTAACGGCCGTTCCTCCCTGCGGATCCCAGTTCACCATGCGCACTCCTCTGTAGATCAAACCTTGGTTGTAGAGATATACAAACGAATCGGTTACCGCACTGCTCATTTCCGGGTTCATGGTAAAACTGGTCCGTTCCCAGTCGCAGGAAGCTCCCAGTTTCTTTAGCTGTTCCAGTATGATATTACCGTGTTTTTCTTTCCAGGCCCAGGCATATTCGAGGAATTCCTCGCGGGAAATGTCCGTTTTGCGGATCCCTTTTTCCCTGAGCAATGCCACTACCTTGGCTTCCGTGGCTATGGAGGCGTGGTCGGTACCCGGCACCCAGCAGGTATTCTTTCCCTGCATACGGGCACGCCGTACGAGTACGTCCTGGATGGTATTGTTGAGCATATGGCCCATATGGAGTACACCCGTGACGTTGGGAGGGGGAATGACCACGCTGTACTTGGGTCTGTTGTCGGGCGTAGAATGGAAAAAACGGTGTTTCAGCCAGTAGGCGTACCATTTGTCTTCTGTTGCCGAAGGATCGTATATTGCAGGTAGTTCCATATACTTATTGGGAATAAGTCGCAAATATATAAAAAATACTACTTTTGTGTCATTAAATTACATAGTTATGGAAGAGAAACCCAAGAAAGAGATCAATATTGAACTGCCCGACGAAGTAGCCCAGGGGTGCTATTCAAACCTGGCCATCATCACCCATTCGAGCAGTGAGTTCGTCTTCGATTTTATTCGTATGATGCCGGGCATTCCCAAGGCAAAGGTACAGAACAGGATCATCATGACACCGGAACATGCCAAAAGGTTCTTCAATGCCCTGCAGGACAACCTGAGAAAATACGAAGAACACTTCGGGAAAATAACATTATCCGGTAAGGGAATGCCCAACATCCCTTTACATTTCGGAGATGGAACCCCGGAAGCTTAAACTGGAGCTGATCTTCTTTTATTCCCCTTTACAAGATTTTCAGGTATTGGTGGAATCAAGAAAAACCATGCTGGAGTCGCTGGAAGAGCGCTTCAGGGTCTCGGTGATATCATACCGCAGCATTTCAGTGGACCATTTTTCGGATGACACCAAAATCTATATTCCTTTCATTGCATCGGGCGGCTGCGAGGAAATCTTTCAGAGTTACGCCTACATGCTGCCGCTTCCCCTCATTTTCCTGTACGATCACCTCCACAACTCCCTGCCCGCTGCGTTGGAACTGACTACCTATTTTTCA
>JAEAME010000884.1_pt1 | contig 25316 bp, 29 predicted proteins | sample 8958731 | NCBI WGS metagenome assembly JAEAME01 (sample SAMN16933194, study PRJNA681113) | bioreactor sludge metagenome | isolation source: anerobic bioreactor sludge (Control) | place: India:Bengaluru | collected 2018-10-24 | reverse complement strand
CATGGGCTTTACGCGTTCGGGTCAATTCGAATTCGATGGGAACGGCAACCTGATCAGCTCCGATGGATTCAAGGTGATGGGTTATATGGCCGTCAACGGGGAAATCGATAGCACGGGTGCCGTAACCGCGATCGAGATCAACAAGGGGCAGCTGATCCCCGCGAGCCCGACAACGACAATGAGCATGGCGGCAAACCTCGACGCCCAGGCAGCGAACGGCGATTCGTACTATTCCGCGGTGCAGGTTTTTGACCGCCTTGGACAGTCGCACACGGTCAGCGTGACTTTTACCAAGACGGCGACGGGCATCTGGGCCTGGTCGGCCAGTATTCCGGCAGAGGATGCGGGAGGCGCTGTCGGTGATCCTGCCATCGTCGTCGGATCCGCCAATCTGGAATTCGACAATACGGGGCTATTGGCGTCTCCTGGCGCAAATCCGGTCATGCATATTACCGGCCTTTCCAACGGCGCAGAGGATATGGATGTCGAGTTTAACCTGCGCAATGCAGCAGGCGCTCCTATCATTACGAGCTATGCCAGTGGCTCGGCCGTATCCTCGACGACACAGGATGGGTACGAAGCAAGCGCCCTGAAGAGCATAAGTATCGATAACAGGGGCGTCATAGTCGGTCTGGCCGAAAACGGAAAATCCATCGCGCTTGCTCAAATTGCGCTTGCTGATTTTCCGAACGAGGAAGGACTTCAGAAATACAAAGGCAGCACCTTTGTGACATTTACGAGCACCGGAGAGCCCTCGATCGGTGTCGCGGGCACCGGAGGGCGCGGCTCTGTTACAGGAGCTTCACTTGAGCAATCCAATGTGGATATGGCCCAGGAATTCATCGACCTGATTGTGGCTCAGCGCGCATATCAGGCGAACTCCCGGGTGATTATGACGACTGACGAGTTGTACCAGGATTCTTTGAACCTGAAACGATAATGCCGGAAACCTTGCTGGGGAATAGACAGCCCGGCGGGTAATCGCGCAAGTTCTGAGCCGGCAGGCTTTTCCTTTAAAGGGAATTCAATGGCGATTGCAGCGACGCCGATCACTCACAGCAGAAATCTTTACGATCTGCTGCAACAAATGGCTCCCCCTCAGGAGAAAACAGGCGAGCTCTATCGCCGCCTGCTGGCCATAAACGAGCTTTCAGGATCAATGAACGCCGCCAGGGATTTCGTCAGTGTGACACAAGCCCTGGCGGCATACTTTCATGAATACCTGCCCGGAGATCGGGTAAGGCTATGTATTCTGGACGGCGTGAAGTATCGCGGAATGCAGTTGTCAGGACTGGAAACGGAATCCGGAGAAACCATCGGCTTCCTGAATGACGGAATAGCGGGCAGCGTTATAAAATCAAAAACTCCGCTCTGGATCCCCAATACGAATTCCACACGGAAGATTCGCAAATTCTCAGGCACCGCCGCCTATTCATCGGTTCAGTCCATACTGGCACTGCCGTTTTCGGCCATGAAGAGAGTTGTTGGATGTCTGGAAATGGTCTCCAATAAGCCGAACCGGTTTGATGAGGTCGAATATCACATCGCTCTGCTTGTCGCCGCGCACCTTTCGTCTGCCCTGGAGAACATCATGACCCGGCAGGAGCTGGCCACAGCCAATGCGCGCCTGAGAGACCATGACATCCGTCTCACGGAGTTGAATGAAAAGCTTCGGCAGTTGGCCCACACCGATGAGACTACGGGCCTGTTCAACAAAAGGTGTCTGTTCGAGCGGCTCGATATGGAAATCGCTCGGGCGAGGCGGTATGGGGAGACGCTGGGTTGCTTGATGATTGATGTCGATGATTTCAAAAAGGTAAACGATACGTATGGGCATCAGGCCGGAGATCAGGTTCTGGGGCAAATCGGGGATTTGCTGCGGTGTTCTTTCAGGGTGACGGATTTCAAGGCGAGGTATGGCGGAGAGGAATTTACCGTTTTGCTTCCCAGGACCAACAGCGCCGGAGCATTTCGCGCTTCCGAAAACCTGCGAACCAAATTCATGGCACATAATTTTGCCGTTCAGGCGACCAGTATTCGGCTAGCCGTGAGCATCGGCGTGGCCTGCTGTTCAAATTTTCACAACCTGAATTCCCGGCAGGTGATCCAGTTGGCCGATAGTGCGCTGTATCGCGCCAAAAGAAGCGGTAAAAACCAGGTCTGCTTTGCCGACGAAAATGAGATCCACCAGATTGAAGAGTCAGGAATTTGTCAAGTCGGTCTCACGGGTTTGACACAAACTCGGGACGGGACTGTAAACGGATAATCCGCAAGAAAACCTCATTTTCCCACGGTTCAATGCCACGGTTGCCCGGCTGCCATGAGGCAGCCGGAAGCGGTTCTGTGTTTGCGGCATGACCCTCCATTACCCCGAAATAAATACAATATAAGCCTTTATTAAGCAACAATATGGCGTTAGCGTAACAAGTCCTTTCGCCCTTCTGAGATCACAATCCTCCTTGTCCCTAAGGTTCACGCGTAGGACTAATCCGGTTTTGGAGAATAGCGAATTCTTCTGGGGCTGGATTATGCCGTTTTGTTGTTGGCATATGAGTTGCATTAAGACAGTTTTTGGGAGTGGAGTCAGGCAACGGAGGAGTGGTTGATTATGGCACCTGAAGCGCAAAGCAAACAAAAGGTTGAGAGCAAGCCGATCGTAGAAAACAAACCGGAAGCGGAACACACCGCGAAGTCGGGGAAACGATGGATTCTGATCGGAGCCGCAGCATTTGTATTAATTGCAGCCGGCGCTGCATTTTGGGCTATTCCTCACTTCAGAGGGACGGGCAAAGCCAGCGCCGACGGAAAAGCGACCCACTCCGAAAAACCATCGATAGAACAAGTCAAGGGGACGCTGGCATTGGAGCCATTCCTGGTAAATCTGGCGGATACGGAGGAAAGCAGGTTCGTTAAGAGCACTTTTCAGCTGGGTCTGGCTGAAGAACCCAGCGAAAATGAAAAGGATGCCGTGGCGATAGCGGCAATGCGTGACTCGATCATTACACTCCTAAGCTCTAAAACCGCAGACCAGATACTGACTCCTCAGGGCAAGGATAAACTGCGCGAAGAAATTCGTATGCGCGTCGCTTCCGTTGCTCCTCAAATCAAAGTAGTGGAAGTCTATATTGTCGATTTTGTCGTACAACTCTAATCCCGGAGCGGTAGCGAAACATGTCCGATATTCAAAACACAAACGAGTCATCCTCCCTCGAAAAAGCGATGGAGGAAGCGCGCCATTTCCTCGACATTCCGATGAAGATCTCCATCCAGCTCAGCAGCCGAAACATAAAGGTTCGCAACATTCTTCAGCTGCAGACGGGCTCTATAGTGGATCTGCCGAAATCGGCCGGGGAAAACGTAGATGTTCTGGTAAACGATCGGATCATTGCCTTCGGCGAAGTGATAGAACTTGAGGGCTCCACCGGAATCCGCCTTACCGATCTGAACACGCTGATATAGAGGAGAAGACGCAATGAAAATTGTTTTGCGAGGGCTTGCGCTTTCGGCGCTTTTGTTGATACCCGGCTTCGGGCAGACACAGGCAATACCTAATCAGGAAACTACAGCCGGTAACAGCTGGGAGGCATCGGTTGCAGAGCCCATCCGGCAAAATCTGCAGGCAGAGAAAACGGAAGATCCCGCCCCCAGCCATTCCATGTTCCGAGCAGTTGGGGGCCTGGGACTTGTGACGTTTCTAATGATTGCGGTGTATTTTGCGTTCAGAAAATTTGGCCCGCGCTGTTTTTCCAAAGGTGCTTTGGAGCGAAATCTAAAAATTATCGAAACGCTGTCCATGGGCGACAAACGGTCCATTTCGATGATTCAGCTCGGCAATAGCCGGCTCCTGGTGGGCAATACGGCACAGCAGATCAACCTCCTCATGACACTGCCCGATCCGATCTCCATAGTTTCTGAACCTGAAACCTTAGCGGGCGCCCCAAAGATCGCATCAAAAAAGGATTCTACGGTTCCATTCAAGAAGCTTTTTGAATTCGAAAAGGGCCGGTCAATGCAGCAAAGGACGCATCCGTTGCCGGAAGACATTCGAGCCAAAATGCGGCAATTGAGAGAGGCTTTGGATCGGTGACTGGATCTGTGTTTTCTCAAAAAATTTGTACAAGGATTTTGTTTCCACGCAGGAGGTTCCTGATCAGAGTTGCCGTTTTTATCCTGCTGATCGTCGCGGCGATCTTGCTTGCCTCGGTGCATTCGGTTCAGGCAGCGGACAAAGGCTTTTCGGGCGTGGAGATCCGTTTTGGCGGCGGCACGAATAAAGAAGGCTTATCGACGCCGATACAGATCATGTTGTTGTTGACCATACTTTCGGTCATCCCTGCAATCCTTGTATCGGTCACTTCCTTCACGCGCCTGATCATCGTCTCCCATTTTCTGCGGCAGGCTTTGGGAACGCAAACGATGCCCCCGAACCAAGTGCTTATAGGGCTTGCCCTCTTTCTCACCTACTTTATCATGCAGCCCGTGGGAGACCAGATCAATCAGCAGGCGATTCAGCCGATGTTAAGCGGAAAAATAACCGAGATGCAGGCACTGGATCAAGCCAGTATCCCGCTTCGGCAATTTATGTTGCGCTACACACGCGAAAAGGACCTGGCTTTGTTCCTCAACATAGCCAAGCAACCCAAGCCTCAAAACCGCCGGGATCTGCCGATGCGCATTGTAATCCCGAGCTTTATGATCTCAGAGCTGAAAACGGCATTTCAGATCGGATTCATCCTGTACGTGCCGTTTATGGTCATAGATATGGTTGTAGCCTCGATTTTGCTGTCACTTGGGATGCTGCAACTGCCGCCGGTCATGATATCCACTCCATTTAAGATCCTGCTGTTCGTAATGGTGGATGGGTGGAATCTTGTCATCGGTTCGCTTGTTAAGAGTTTTTATTAGCGGGAGATCTTCAGGATGAGTCAGGATTTGATCCTCAAGCTTGCTAAGGACACTTTGCAGATCACTCTGATGATCAGCGGCCCGATGCTTGTCGTATCGCTTGTGGTTGGAATCCTGATAAGCATTGCCCAGGTTGTGACCTCCATTCAGGACATGACGCTTTCGTATGTTCCGAGAATTATTGCCGTATTTGTGGCATTTCTGATCACATTTCCCTGGATCATGAACATTATGCTGGCATTCACAGCGCAGCTGTTTGGTCATCTCGAACGATTCGCTCGCTAGGGCAGGCAATGTTTGAAGAATCATTCCGGGATCAATGATCCGCTTGCAGTGAATCAACCGATGCAGGAATCGTCTGCCCGGTTGGGAAATTATTGGTCTGATAGCGTGGATTAATGGAGTTCCCGTTTGCCCGCAGGTTCAGGTGAAAAATGGAGCCTTCCCTCATCTCGACTGCCGAGATTATTCGTTTTGTCATCGTGCTGCTACGGATTTCGGGAATAATGCTGTTTGCTCCTTTTTTCGGCAACCAATCTGTCCCGCTTCAGATTCGAGCCGCATTTGTCCTCGTTACAGCTTACGTGCTCGCCCCCTCTCTGCCGATCAGCGCAATCCCCGAAGGAATAGGTCTGGGCGGCATTACGGGTCTGGCGGCCGGCGAAATCCTGTCCGGGATTCTACTGGGTTTCGCCGCATCCTGCGTTTTTGCCGGGATGCAATTCGCGGGGCAGGTGATTTCCTTTCAGCTTGGCTTCTCATTGATCAACCAATTTGATCCTCAGACGAGTGTCCAGGCGCCCGTCTTTTCCTTTCTGCACAATTATGTCGGGCTGCTGTTTTTTCTCCTTATCAACGGGCATCACTGGTTTTTGCTTGCGATTAGCGAAAGCTTCGGGCCTCTGCCGATTGGAGGATTCAGGATCCAGGGATCCTTTCTGCAATGGATGATAGAGTTATCCGCGCAGGTTTTTGTCATAGGGTTGAGAATTGCGGGCCCTGTCATTTTGGTGACGATCATCGTGGACATAGTTTTGGGCATTATCGGGCGTGCAGCTCCGCAAATACATATCATCATCGTCGGCATGCCGCTCAAGATCCTGGTCGGATTAGGCTGTTTGAGCTTTAGTTTTTATTTCCTCCCACGCTACCTCTCGAGTATTTATTCATCACTGCATAAAACACTGTTTTCTCTTGTGCAGGCAATGAGCTGAGGATGATCCATGGCGGGCGGCCGCGACAACAAGACAGAAAAACCCACACAAAGAAAGCTGCGGAAAGCCCGTGAAAAGGGCCAAATAGCCCGCAGCAAGGAAGTATCCTCGGCAGGCGTGCTGTTGGGCGGCATTCTATTGCTGGTGTTTTTCGGTCATACGATTCTGCAGACCCTGGAATACGAAATGAAACACCTGCTCGCCTTTAATGTTCCTTCCGAAATAACGATTCCCTATTTGTCGAGCATCGCAAACGGGGTTGGGGTGCGCGTGGCCATTGTGGTACTCCCCGTACTGCTGGCGACACTTCTGTTTTCCATAGCCGCCAATGTTATGCAGGGTGGACTGGCTTTTTCAGTGCAAGCCCTGGGCTTTCATTTTGAAAAGCTGAGTCCCAGCAAGGGAATGGAGAGGATCTTTTCGAAGAACGGCCTGATCGAACTGCTAAAAAATCTGGTTCTGCTCGGCGTCATCGGCTATATCAGCTATCAGGTTGTAAGCTCTCATTTGCCTCTTTTCCCGAAACTGGTGCTGATGGATGTCCGAAAGCTTTTTTATTGGACGGCCGTTCTGAGTTATGAGGTGTTTATCCGTGTTGCGATCTTTCTCGCTGTTTTAGCCTTAGGCGATTATCTATTTCAGAAATATCGCTTTACTGAACAGTTGAAAATGAGCAAGCAGGAGTTAAAGGAGGAGTATAAGGAAACGGAAGGCGATCCCATCACAAAAGGCCGAATCCGAAGGCTGCAGCGCGAAATGGCCCGAAAGCGCATGATGGCAGATGTTCCAACAGCCGATGTTATCATAACGAATCCGACTCACTATTCCGTTGCATTGACCTATAAAGCCGAAACCATGGACGCCCCCAGGGTTGTTGCCAAGGGTGTCGGATTTTTGGCGCTGAAAATCCGGGAGGTGGCACAAGAACATGACATTCCTTTGGTGGAAAACAAGCCGCTGGCCCAGACACTCTATAAAACCGTGGAAATAGGAGAGTCCATCCCCAGCAGTCTATATAAAGCAGTTGCAGAGATTTTGGCCTATGTTTACAGGGCCAAAAATGCCTTCTCCCGATAGCCGCACCGCATCTCCCCACCGCCAATTACTCCCTTCTTTGGAAATGCTTTTGCACTGGAATGCAAATTGCATCTTTACCTGCCCGAGCGATAGAGACGCTTTCAGGAGACCGAGAAAAGATGAGCGTTGCAGGCAATTCCGCGATGACAAACTCTTCAAGCATCCTCGTTAAACTCCCCTTAGCTCTCCCCATTGGAGTGATGGGAATTCTGCTGGTCATGGTCCTGCCTATGCCGACTATGGCCATGGACATCCTGATAAGCCTTAACATTACACTTTCTATCGTCATCCTGCTGGTTTCGATGTATATCCGCCAGCCGGTGCATTTCTCGGTATTCCCATCGCTTCTTCTCATCATCACTTTGTTTCGATTGGCCCTGAACGTGGCGACCACGCGGCTGATTCTTCTACAGGGTTCAACCGGTGATGATGCGGCGGGGAAGGTGATCCAGTCGTTTGGCCAGTTTGTCGTCGGCGGCAACTACGTTGTCGGCATCGTTGTTTTCCTCGTCCTCATAGCGATCCAATACATAGTAATCAACCACGGCGCCGTGCGTATTTCCGAGGTGACCGCGCGCTTTACCCTGGATGCAATGCCAGGCAAACAAATGAGCATCGACGCCGATCTGAATGCCGGGATCATCAATGAGACGGAGGCGAGGCAACGCAGAGAGCAGATTTCCCGGGAAGCGGAGTTTTACGGCGCGATGGACGGAGCCATCCGGTTCACGTCGCGCGACGCCGTCGCCAGCATCATCATCCTCGCGATCAATATCATCGGTGGATTCCTGATCGGGATCATACAGTTTGAAATGGAACTGGCGGAAGCCGCCAGGCGATTCACGATATTGACTATCGGAGACGGCCTGGTAACCGCCATTCCGTCGCTGCTTATTTCTGTGGCCGGCGGCATCATCACCACACGCGCCGCTTCGGAGTCGAACCTGGGCGAAGATGTTGCGCGGCAGTTGTTAATGAATCCAGTTCCTCTCGCGATCGGCTCCGGCTTCCTGTTTTTCTTCAGCCTGATCCCGGGATTTCCGTTTGTGCCTTTCTTTGTGCTGGGCTCTTTGACAGGACTAATGGCATATCGCCGGCGCAACGAACAAAAGAGTGAACAACTTGCCCTGGAGCGAATAAAGGCTGAGAAGGCGGATGCAGAAAAACCCAAGGACAGAGTGGAAGGGCTTCTAAAGATCGACCTTCTGGGCATCGAGATGGGCTACGGCCTGATCCGGTATGTGGACGCAAGCCAGGGCGGAGATTTTCTTGAAAGGATAAAATCCATTCGCCGGCAGATTGCTCTGGAGATGGGCCTGATAGTGCCGCCGGTCCATATCACGGACAACCTGCAGCTGAATCCCCGGCAATACGCAATCCTTCTGAAGGGCGTGCAGATTGCTCGCGGCGAGTTGGTGCAGGATCATCTTCTGGCCATTAATCCCGGAACGGCGCGCGAGGAAATCCAGGGATTAGCGACAGTAGAACCGGCCTTTGGCCTCCAGGCGCGGTGGATTAAAGCGCAGGATCGTGAGAGAGCCCAACTGGCTGGATTTACGCTGGTGGATCCGGCGACGGTTCTGGCGACGCACCTGACGGAAATCATCAAATCGCAGGCCTACGAACTGCTCGGAAGACAGGAAACAAAGAACCTGCTGGATACTGTCGCAAAGACACATCCCAAGGTTGTGGAAGAACTGGTGCCGAAGGTCCTGTCCGTCGGGGAGATCCAGAAGGTTCTCCAGAACCTCCTGAAAGAGCGTGTCAGTATTCGGGATACGGTAACAATTCTGGAAACGCTTGCGGATTTCGGAGCATACACAAAAAACAGCGCTGCATTGACAGAATATTGCCGCCAGGCTTTGGGCCGATCCATATGCAGGCCCTACCAGACCGACGACGGAGATCTTCAGGTGTACACCGTCAGCCCGGATCTGGAAAAAAACATCGGCGACGGAGTGGTTCATTCGGAGCAGGGATCCTATCTGGCACTGGAACCTCGCCAGGCCAAGGACATCATGACCCGATTTCGCCGGACGGTGGAGACGGCCGGCGCAGCAGGAAATCCCGTGATTTTGTGTTCCCCCAACGTCCGCATGTATGTGCGACAGCTGCTGGAACGGTTTCTCCCGAATGTTGCGATACTGTCGCACAGTGAAATACCTCCTACCGTGCGCGTCCTTTCATTAGGGATGGTGACCTAGGATGAAGATTAAGACATTCCATGCCAAGACCATGGCGGAAGCGCTTCAGGAGATCAAGGTCAGCCTGGGGCCCGATGCGCTTCTGTTATCGACAAAGGAAATAGCGCGCCGATCGGGTGTCTGGAGCAAGTCGTCGGGATTTGAAGTGGTCGCTGCTATTGATGATTCTGACGATATTGATGTTTTTTCAAGCGGTGCATCGGAAGGATCGGAGAGCGATGGGCTCTATGAATGCCTTCGAAATCCAGCCGGGAGCTTTGGGGAAGAGACGATTCAAGTGTACTCCCCGGCGACTCTGGTAAGAATGGGCGCCGGTTCCCGGACTGAAAACAGGACCGCGACACGGGACGAGGCCTCCTTCCGGCCGCAGTTGGCTGACGAAATATCGCCGGAAGACACGATCAATCCATTTAGGGGCGTAATATCGCACAACTTGTACCGGGAGCTTGTGCAATCGGGCGTGGAGGATCACCTCGCGCGAACGCTGTTGTTGATAGCCCAGGGTGCTCTGAGCGCCGGGCAGCGAAACAATCGTGCCGCTCTGATCCGGTCTCTGTCGCGCGCAGTGATGGACCGGATATCTCTTCCATCAGGCAACGACGGCGTGCCCGAAAAAAGGGTGGTCGTTTTTGTCGGCCCGACCGGCGCGGGAAAAACGACTTCGCTCGCCAAGCTTGCAGCCCGCCTGGGCTTGCAGAAGAAGCGGAAGATCGTGCTGATGACGCTCGACGGACAGCGCGTCGGGGCAATAGATCAGTTGCGGTCCTATGCGGGCCTCATGGGAATCCCGTTCTGTTTTGTGGAGGATGTGTCTCAGTTGCCGCAATCCATTCGGGAAAACAATCAGCGCGACTATATCCTGATTGATACAGCCGGACGCAGCCCCAGGGATCTTGCGAGCATGCAGCCACTGGCGGAGTACCTGCAGAAAGCCGAACAGGTCGAGCGGCATCTGGTCTTGAGCGCTTCGACCAAGCCGTCGGATTTGCGCAAAATAATGGATCAATTTGAAATATTCAACCCTGACCACCTGGTGTTTACCAAGTTGGATGAAACCTGGTCAGCCGGTCCGATATTAAACGAGCTGGTCCGCACCCGCAAATGCTTTTCCTATTACACGGACGGCTTGCGTGTTCCCGACGACCTTCATGCAGCACCCGGGGAACACTTCATGGAAATGCTTCTCCAACGGAATGACATCGCATTCAAGGAATAGACTATGACTTACTATCGACTCGCAAATACAGCAGGGAATTCCGAATCAAAGATGCGTGGCGCAAGGCTCGCAGATTCCAATGGCGCAGTCCTCCGTCTCGAAAACCAGGGGCCCAAGATTCTGGCCGTGACCAGCGGAAAGGGCGGCGTGGGCAAAACCAACGTGGTTGCAAACCTGTCGGTTTGCCTTTCCGAATTGGGCAAGAAGGTTGTCGTGCTGGATGCTGACTTCGGGCTGGCGAACCTGGACGTACTTCTCGGGCTGACTCCCCGATACCACCTCGGCCATGTCCTGTACGGGAACAAAAGCCTCACCGAAATAATGGTGCAGGGGCCCCAGGGGATACGAATTATCCCGGCAAGCTCGGGCCTGCAGCGCATGTCGGAACTGACGCTGGCGCAACGAAATCACCTGGTGGAAAGTTTCGCAAACCTTGATGCGGATATGGACTACCTCATCATTGATACCGCGGCGGGAATTTCGCGCAACGTTATCCACTTTTTGCTTTCGGCGCAGGAAGTCATTGTCGTCAGCGCCCCGGAGCCGACAGCCATCGTCGATGCGTACGCCGTCATCAAAATTATCCTGGTTGAAGACCACAAAAAAGACATCCGGGTATTGATCAATTCGGTGGAGCGCGCCGAGGACGCGCAGGAAGTGTTCTGTCAGATTAATTCCGTGGTGAAGCGTTTTCTAAATCGTGAGGTGGACTATCTCGGCCATATAGAACGGGACTCCCATGTTCCCCAGGCTGTCAGAAGCCAGATGCTGGTGACTCACCGTTTTCCCAATGCCGCGGCAAGCCGGAGTTTTCGCAATCTTGCACGCCGCATCGTACAGCAGGAAAGCGCGGCGCAGCCGCCGGAAGGTCTTGTATGGGAAAAAGTTCTCAACGATTGGATCAATTGATTGCTTTGCACGCTCCAGTCAAGGAGGCATCTATGAGCGAAACGCCCCGTTGCAGATCAAGGGCGGGAACAAAAACAAGGCCGGGGCGCTTGCTTGTTTCAGCCGACACCGGCGCGCCCGCGTGTCGATCAGCCGCCACCCTCAGAGGGAGCGACTTTGAAGATTTTTACGCAGTGTACTGGACAAACTCGAATAGAAACCACGTCTCCTAATCCTCTTTAGGGAGACCTTTCAATGCTGATGAATAGCCGGCGGGGCCGACGTGGATACGGAGGCCTTAAGCAAGAGGATATACCAATGCAGGAATTGTTGAGCCAACACAAAACTCATGAACAAACCATCCCCTCCAATCCGGAAAGGGATGCGCTGATTTTGGAACACCTTCCCCAAATCAAGTACATAGCCCAGCGAATTTCCACAAAACTTCCGTCCCATGTCGAATTGAACGACCTCGTAAGCGCCGGCATCCTCGGGCTGCTGGACGCAATTGAAAAATTCGATCCGCACCGCGGAGTCAAGTTTAAAACATATGCGGAACTCCGAATCAAGGGGGCAATCCTGGACAGCCTGCGCAACCTGGATTGGGCGCCGAGATCGCTCCGGAAAAAGAGCAAGGACCTGGAGCGCGTCTACCGGGAATTGGAGCAGCAGCTCGGGCGTCCTGCAACGGATAAGGAGGCCTGTGACGCGATGGACATGCCTCTCGAGGAGTTCTATGAACTGGTGGACCAGATCAAGGGACTGAATCTTGGGAGCTTCCATGAACTGTCGGGTCAGGATGACGACAAGAACAGCGAGCCGCTGGTCAAGTATGTTCCGGATGCTCCGCAGATGGACCCGTTCTTTGTTTTTCATAAATCCGAGATCCAGGGCATTCTCAGTTCCTCCATCGATGCGCTTCCCAAGAAGGAACGCCTTGTAGTCTCCCTGTACTACTACGATGAGCTTACAATGAAGGAAATTGGAAAAGTGCTTGGCGTCAACGAGTCGCGTGTGTCGCAGTTGCACACCAAGGCAATGCTGAGGCTGCGGACCAAACTCCGGAAAGTAAACGGACAGGATTAAAGGTCGGAAGTCATTATGGATAAAGTTCTGTCACAGGAAGAAATAAACGCCCTTTTTTCAGCCATGTCCTCCGAAGAGCTGGGGCTCAGGGGACAGCCTGACAAAGACACCATCGGACGCAAGATTGCCAGCTATGATTTTCATTGCGCCGACCGGATCTCTCAGGAGCAACTGCGATCGATTCACCTGCTGCACGAATATTTCGGACGCAGCTTTGCATCTTCCTTGTCTGCCTATCTCCGCGCCTTTGTCGACGTGAGCCTTGCGTCGCTCGAGCAGGTGTCGTATGCAGCCTTTATCAAGGGGCTTCCGGACCCTACCCTTTTCGCAAGCATCGGCATGCGGCCGCTTGAGGGTAATATTGCCCTGGAACTGAATCCGTCTGTGGTTTTTCCAATGATCGACATGATCCTGGGAGGACCCGGTCACCCTTTGGAAGAGAACAGGAATCTTACCGAAATCGAGCTGAACATTGTCGAGGGGGTTATAAAACTTGCCATGCGCGACCTTTGCGGCGCGTGGCGCCCCATTATGGAACTTGACCTTTCCCTGGAAGGCAAGGGAACAAAAGCACAGATGTTTCAGATCGTATCTCCGGCAGAGACCGTGATAGCCGTTCATCTCGAACTGAAAATCGGCGACAACTCCGGGATGCTGAATCTCTGCATTCCATCGCGCATGCTCAAATCTCTGCGGGGAAAATTCGACCAACAATGGAATACCCACCGGCAGAAATCCTCCGGTAGTGAAACAGAGAGAATTTTTGAACTGCTGAAGCCGGTGCCGGTCTCTCTCAGCGGCGAAATGCGCCGATCCAGAGTTACCCTGGACGATCTGCTGAAGGTCTCCGTGGGCGACATCATTGAATTGAGCGAGCGCATTCATGATCCCGTTTACTTGTGTGTCGGCGGAATGACCAAATTCGCCGGCAAAATCGTGCAGCGGCATGGGAAAAGGGCTTTCGAAATAAGCGCTGCCTGTTCGGATTGATTCCCAGGACGCGATTTCCCGGCGGCGCATGCGGCCGGATTATGAAAGGATGACCATGACTGAATCCGTGGAACAAAATCAAGCAGCACAATCCACTGCCCCTCCGCAGGCAGTTGCGGGCGGAGTGCGGACGGGTGGAGCATGGAACATCGACCTGCTTCTTGATGTCGAGCTGCCGATCAGCGTTTCCTTCGGTCAATCCGAAATGCCGCTGAAAGACGTTCTGAAGCTTGGCACAGGCTCCGTCATCGAGCTGGACAAATCCGTCAATGATCCGGTGGCAATCATCGTCAACCAGAAACCTATAGCCAAAGGCGAAGTGGTCATGGTGGACGGCAATTATGGAGTTCGCATTTTGGAGGTTGAGAGTACGGCAGACAGAATCCGTTCGCTGGGATGAGCTTCGCATCGCATTCAGCGGCCATCGTTTGATGCCCGTGTGGTTTAGCTGCCAGCGATGGTGCCCACGGAGGCGGAATCCGGGGAGATTCAGAGAGGAGTCTGGGATGCTTTATATCCTTCTTGTTGTTGGATTGACGCTGTGCACAGGGATCTACTGCAAATACGCATCCAAAGGTTTGGATGCACGGATTCGTATTATGGAACGGGATTTGCATAACATCTCGGAGATGGTGGCGGAGATGGTGGAAGTTCAGGTCAAAACCTTTCAAAAACACTCGGCGGGCCTGGAAGGACTCGAGGAACGGATCATGGAGCTGTGCGTTCCTTCCCACGACTCGACCTTGCCTCTGGAACGCCGCCATCAGGTACTTGCTTTGGCGCGCCAGGGCGTGGCGCTGGAGGACATTGTGAAACATTTGAAGACTCCGGTCGGAGAAGCGGAGGTCATTTTAAACCTCCAAAAATACATGGGGGCCGGGAACGCACGATCTCTAGCTACACAGGGACAGGTGAGACATCATGTCTAGGCACAATTGTCATCGCAAGGAATGCACACGAATCCGCTCTGAGTTCAGCTTCTTTCTGAGCCGGCGGTGCCCCCCCTGCTATGAGGGGAACGCATTCTGCAGCGATTCATGCCTGCAAATGCATTTCGAATATACGCTTGCGGAAAAGTGGCGCAGGCTGCAGATGGAGAAAAATCGCCGAATCCCGCGCCCGAAACTCGGAACCATTCTGATGCAGACTGCGTTCATCACGCGGGACCAGCTGCACGAGGCGATCCGGCTCCAGGAGCAGGCACGCGAAGGCCGCATCGGGGAGTGGCTGCAGCGCCTCGGCTTTGTAGAAGAGCATCAGATTACCGCTGCGCTTGCCAGGCAATATGGTCTTCCTTTGATCAATCTCAATATTGCGGATACGAATACCGCTGCCGTCCGGATGATTCCGGGGAAAGTGGCCAGGTGTTCCGGTCTTGTCCCCGTGGGATTTGATGATAATCAGACGTCGCTTCGTGTCGCGGTGACGGCTCCTGTGAATTTCACTTCGCAGGAAGCGGTCCGGCGAATGGTCGGCATGGGAATCGTTCCCTACGTCGGCGACCAGTCGGCCATTCAGGGGCTGTTGGAAAAGCTATATGCGCCGGAAGAACTGGATCTTTCGGATCTCCCCACGTTCAGTTCGCTCGAAGACCTCATTGAAGTGGGCAACGAGATCATTGCTATCGCCATCAACAACAGGGCTCAAGACATCAGGGCGGAGTTGGTACAGGACTTATTCTGGATGCGTCTGGATATGCCCACGGAATCGCACCATCACCTGTTTCGCTATCGGGCGGTTCAGGCCGGCACTTCTGAACAGGCGCTGGAAAATGAGATGGCCGTCGGCTATGGAGCAGGGCAAATGTGAATGCCTTTTTTACCCGGTCTGGTGGGCAATAATTTCCAGCGAGAATGGAAATTTCTACCGGAAGGTCGCACGTGGAGACAGAAATGAACGAAAAAAAGCGTCACCAGGGCAAAAAGGCCCGGTATGAGAACTGCTCTGCAACGGTGATTTCCATGGACCTCAATCATTGGAGAGGCGGAGGCAATCGATAATGAACAGCGGAATCTATACGGCCTATTCTGGCTTGAAGGCTCAGTCGGACGCGCTGGAACTGCTTTCCAACAACTTGGCCAACGCCAACACCACTGCGTTCAAAGAAGAGACTGCGTTTTATACCTACCTGAACCAGGCAGCGGAATCGACGTCGCGGAAATCCGATTTGAACAGCACGATCAACAGATCCATTCAAATCGGCAGCGCCATGAACTTTGAGGGCGGTGTATTGAGCGCCACCGGGCGCGACCTGGACGTGGCCATAGAGGGAAATGGATTTCTTGTCGTCAATACGTCGCGCGGAATTCGATACACCCGCAACGGCAACCTGAATCGGAATGCACAATCCGTCCTTGTCGCGGGAGACGGTTCTCCCGTCCTCGGAGATAGCGGCAAACCCATCACATTGGGACCCGGAAAGATCTCTATAGGCGAAAAAGGGGAGGTATTTCTGGAAAACGCCCAGGTAGATCGCCTGAAGGTTGTTACTTTCGACAACATCTCCTCTCTGGCAAAAGAGGGGAATTCGCTGTTCAGGTCTCAGGGGGATCGCGGCCTGGAAAAAAGCTCTGACGCACGGATAAAGTCGGGATATCTGGAACAGTCCAATGTTAATCCGGTTTCCTCGATAGTCCGCATGGTTGAGATCATGCGGCACTTCGAGGCTATCCAGAAAAGCATCCATCTTGTAATGAACGATATCAACGCCAAGGCCATTGAAAAACTCGGCCGCTAGGAGACAGCATGCTACGCGCAATGCATACCGCTGCAAGCGGAATGGAAGCTCAGCAACTGAATATCGACACCATCGCTCATAACCTCGCAAACATCAATACGAGCGGCTTTAAAGCCCGCAAGGCCGAATTCCAGGACCTGTTGTATCAGAACATGCGACAGGCCGGAGCTTCAAATACCGCAACGACGGAAATCCCTGTGGGCCTGCAGGTCGGATTAGGCACGAAACCGGTAGCGACTGAAATAATTTTCACTCAAGGCGATTTTGTGTCGACCGGCAGCCCCACCGACCTGGTGATCCAGGGGCAGGGTTTCTTTCAAATCCGACAAACCAACGGGCAAACCGCCTATACACGCAACGGCAATTTCCATCTTAATCGCGATGGGAATATCGTCACGACGGAAGGCGATTTGCTGGATCCGGAGATAAAGATTCCGCAGGAGCGAACAAGTATCACGATCGGCTCAGACGGCACCGTATCCGTACAGGTGCCCGATCAGACGCAGCCGCAGGTAGTTGGAAGAATTGAATTGGCATATTTCCAGAATCCGTCCGGGCTCGAAAATATCGGCAAAAGCCTTTTCATGCCGACGCAGTCGTCCGGGGAAGCCACGACGGGAACGCCCGGCGAAAACGGGCTGGGAACCCTGCTTTCAGAGTACGTCGAACAGTCGAACGTAAGCGTAGTTGAAGAAATGATCAACATGATCGTGAGCCAGCGGGCTTACGAGGCAAATTCAAAAGTCATCCGCACCGCGGATGAAATGTTCACCCAGGCAAACAACATAGCTCAATAAGCGATATCCATGAACCGAGCTTCGAATTCTCTCCTCACTTGTTTTGCAACCCTTTTCGATAGGATGCCGGATGCCGGGGATTGCCGTGAGGCAGGCCCTGCATTCGTCCGCCGCTTAACCCCTTTCTTCGTTCACCGGGAGAGGGTGCGGACATTCCGCTTTTTTCTCCCGGGCTTCTCTTGTACGCCGCGCAGTATAGTCCGCTCCGGGTTGGGTGAGGGGAGGATTCGCCGCTCGATTCCCGGATTCGCTTGCATGCTTATTTTTCTGCTTTTCGGGCAGGGATGCGGCGCCGGCCTGTTGGCCGGTGAAGCGACGCGCATCATCGTTAAAGAAGAGGCGGCGGTCGTTTCCGACAGCGTTATCCTTAAAGACATAGCGGATCTACGGGGCCCGGACGGACGCTTGCTTGACAAACTGGGTCAAACGAAAATGATCGATTCCCCGGTGTTCGGGGAAACGGCAATACTGAATCACAGTCAGATAGCCCAATTGATTCGGGCTTTTGCCGGGCCGCTCCCAGCCGGCACGCTCGTCGGCGCTCCCGCCGTGCGCATCCGGTTGCAGGGCAGGCAGATTACGGCCGCGGAGATATGCCCAATGCTTCGGGCCAGCATCCTTGAAGCAACTTCGTGGAAAGAATCGGAGATTGAGATCGGATCTATTGGAAATTTGAATGGAATCGAACTCCCTCCGTCAAACGCGGATTTCAGGGTGTCTGCATCCGGCCCTGTTTTCGGCACAAGAAATATGCTGGTTCCTCTGGAAATACTGCAGGACGGCAAAAACCTCCGCAGCTATTGGATTACGGCCGGAATCAGCATAAGAGCCGAGGTCCTGACGGCGGTCAGAAAAATATCGTCAGGAAGAACGATCACGGCCGACGACATCGTAAAAAAATCAATCGAGATTCCGGATATACGCGCTTCGTATTTTCGGAGTCCGGAGGATGTCGTTGGAAAAATATCGCGCCGCGCCCTTCTTCCCGGCGCTCTCCTCACCCGTGAGACTATTGGAGACCCGTTCCTGGTAAAAAGCGGCGAGACCGTCAGGCTTCGCCTGCAGAGAGACGGGATCATGCTCACATCCTTGGTTAAGGCCGAGCAAGACGGACGTCTTGGCCAGTATATCAAGGTTCGCAGCATCGACTTTTCGACTTGCGTTAAGGCCCAGGTGACGGGCAGGTCGGAAGTAAGGATGCAATAAAGGAGTCCCGGTATCTATGAAACATGCCGCATACGGCTTGGCCGCATTGATATTCGCTGCCCTCGTTTCCACCGGTTGCCGTCCGACGAGCGCAAAGGTAAACGATCCCACCGAGCTTCGCGCATACATCGAAAGCGCTAACAGGGCCAGAACGGAAACGGGCAGGAACGAAGGATCCCTTTGGACCGGCAACGGATACCGCAGCAACCTTTTTCGCGACTCAAAAGCCCGCTACATCGACGACGTCGTGACCATAAGAGTATCGGAAACCACCCAGGCCGTCGCCACGGCGGACGCCAAAAACACCCGGGCAACGGCGGCGTCTGCCGGCTTCGATAATCTTTTCGGAATGGAAAAGGCAATCAAGGAACTGCCGACGATGGTTTCCGGCAAAAGCGACTCCAGTTTTCAGGGAGCCGGCTCAACGAGCCGTGAGACCACTCTGCAGACCAGCCTGACGGCGCGCGTCATCGATGTTTTGCCAAACGGGTATCTGGTCGTTGAAGGGAAGCGCGAAGTCCGCGTCAATGATGAAAACCAGAGCGTCTATCTTACCGGCGTCGTGCGTCCGGAGGACATCAGTTCGAACAACACGGTCCTTTCTTCTGCCGTGGCGCAGATGTCGGTGCGCGTGCAGGGCAAGGGCATTGTCAGCCAGCCCATAAAGCCGGGATGGCTTTTCAAAATACTAAGCGGCATTATGCCCTTCTGAAACGGATAGAGCATGAAGCGGAAACTGCTTTATATGATTTGTTTGGCATTCTGGGGGAGCGGACTCCTTTCGGATCCGCTGGCCGCGGCCAGCCGCATAAAGGATATTGCTTCATTTGAGGGTGTACGCGTAAACCAGCTTGTCGGCTACGGACTGGTTGTGGGGTTGAATGGAACCGGAGACCGCAGCCAGACCTACTTCTCGACGCAGACCCTCGCGAACATGCTGGAACGCAGCGGAATATCCATCAACGCAAACCAGGTGCGGGTGAAAAATATCGCCGCCGTGATGGCCACGGCGGACCTGCCTCCGTCGGTCCATCCGGGCAGCCGGGTGGATGTGACCGTGAGCTCGATCGGAGACGCTCAGAGCCTTCAAGGCGGCGTGTTGATCATGACGCCGCTGTTTGCCGCCAACAATGAGATTTACGTTACCGCCCAGGGGCAGATTGCACTCGGCGGTTTCAGCGCAGGAGGCAGCGGCAGCCGGGTGCAGATGAACCACCCGACCGTGGGAAGAATTCCCAACGGGGGGCTGGTGGAGAAGGATGTTAATGTCGATTTCAACGGGAAGTCCAAGCTTGTCCTGGTGCTGAACCAGAACGATTTTACGACTGCCGCCCGCGCGGTCCGGGCGATCAACGAGACGTCGGGAACAGAGATCGCCAGCGCCGTGGACGGGCGCACGATTGCACTACAGGTCCCGCCTTCCTACAGCCAACGCATCGTCGAATTCATTGCCATGGTGGAAAACGCGAAAATGGAGGTCGATTATCCCGCACGCGTTGTTTTCAACGAAAAAACAGGAACCATCATTTTAGGCAAAGACGTCAAGATCGCTGAAGTGTCGATCATTCACGGCAGCCTGTCGCTGCAAGTCGGCACGACACACGTGATTTCACAACCGGAAGCTTTTTCAAGGGGCGAGACTACGGTCATTCCGGAAAAGACCATTTCGGTCCAGGAGGATAAAGGGCGGACAGTCATGCTGCGCGAGAACGCCAGCGTGGAGGAAGTTGTACGTGCCTTGAACACAATCGGCGCCGGCCCGCGTGACATCATTGCGATACTTCAGGCGATCAAGGCACAAGGAGCGCTGCAGGCTGAACTGGAAATCATTTGATTCGAAATTCGATATTCGGGATTCGAGATCTGTCGAGGTTTGGCTGAAATGAACGATACGTCGGTGGCAGTTCCGTTGAACCAGATCCCCGTGAATATGCTTGCTTCCCCGGGAAACCGGCTCCAGAACAGGCTTTCGACGCTGCAGGGAGCATCGGGGGACAGACAGAAGGCGGAGCTGAAAAAAGTCTCGCAGGAATTCGAGGCGATTTTTCTAACTCATTTGCTGAAAGTGATGAGGGAAACCATTGAGGACTCAGGATTGCTGGAAGGCGGTTTCGGCAAGTCCATATACACAGAACTATTTGATCAGGAAGTTTCGCTCAGCCTTGCCCGCAGGGGAACCCTCGGAATTTCGAACCTGCTGTATCAAACCCTTTCGGAGCAATTGAACAGCAAGGATGGGAAGGAATCGGGCAAATCGACGGCGGCAGGGCAAACTGTGCAGCCGGTCACCAGCCCGGAAGGGCGTGTCCCGGATATGCGGGATGAGGAAATTTCAGATCTGCAGCTTCCGGTACGGGCACCCGTAAGCTCCTCCTTTGGAATCAGGCGGGATCCGTTTTCACACGAAGCGAAGTTCCACAAGGGGATCGACCTGGCTGCCCCTGAAGGTACAAGGATTGTTCCCGCCCTGCAGGGCAAGGTCGTTTATGCGGGATATATGGGTGGGTACGGCAATACCGTCGTCGTGCAACACTCCGGGAAACTGCAGACAAGGTATGGCCACCTGGGTTCCATCGCCGTTAAGATCGGCGACATCGTAGATTCGCAAGATATTTTGGGGACTGTGGGCAGCACGGGACGGAGCACGGGGCCCCATCTGCACTTTGAGGTTACCCGGAGCGGCGTGGCCGTCGATCCTGCTGAGAACCTCAGCGTTTCATTTCCGGATACCCGAACACGGGATTCGAAAGAAGGCGTTTAAGGGCGCCATGTGTCAAACAATGCTTAAAGTGCTATTATCAAAGGGACGATAAGCATGTCGAGAGTAATCTCTTGAGGAGAGTATGGAGATTAACGGTACGAACCCTTTGATAGTTTCGAAAAACGGCGTGCAGCGGCTCGAGTCTTCGCAGCATTCGGAGAGGGCTCTGAAGAGCGGAGGAGAGCAGCCTGTGTCCGATCGAGTGGAGTTGTCGAATCGGAGCAGGGAGATTGCGCATCTCAATGAATTGATTCAATCGACTCCGGATATCCGGGAAGGCAGGGTTGAAGAGATTCGGCGGGAGCTCGAGAGCGGCACCTACAATGTGAAAGCGGAAAAGATTGCTGCAAAGATTCTTAAAGGCAATCTGCTGGATGAGGTTTTTTAGGCTCGACTAGGTGGAGATGGCCATGTCTGAAGACTTTGGTCTACCGAATCTTGTCGTTTCACCGGTTCTCGAAAGGGTCGCGCAGGAAGACCGTTTGAACGGCGATCAGACGCGCAAACAGAGAATCCTGAAATCCAAATTGGCTAAAAAACCTGAAGACGGCGTTCCGCCGGATGAACCAGAGGGAGCGAACGACTTCATGTCCTCGAGCCACATAGATCTCAGGATCTGAATCATGAGCGATCAGATTTCAGATCTCCTGGGAATTGTAAGGGATGAGATCCGCCTCTACCGTGATCTCATAGAGCACGCGCGGCAGAAAACGGCTTTGCTGACGCAGGGCCGCGTAGAAGCCATCCTGGAAAGCAACAAAACCGAAGAGGAATTCAATGCCAAACTCCGAGCGCTGGAATCGGAGATGGCTCGCCTCTGTCGGGATTTGAGCCGCACTTTCGGGATTCCGCGCGGGGAGTTTACTCTCATGAAACTCGCCCAAAACCTCGAACAATCGATCGCCCTGGAGCTCCAATCACAGACGGCCCTTTTTCGGAATATCGTGAAACAGCTTAAAACCGTCAATCAGCGCAACATACGCCTGATTGAACAATCGATCCGTTATTCCGGCGCAATATTGTCCCTGATTTCCAACGCCAGGGGATCATACAAGCCAACCGGATTGTTTGAGACAATTTCCGATATACAGCCGAAATTTTCTCAGAATGTGTGAAGGAGCGGTTTTAAAAATCGCCTGAATGTTGAACCGTTGTGGCGAAAGGAAGCAAACCGGAACCACAGCGGCTGCCTTCAGGAGCCGGCTGGGAAGGTGGCGATATGACATCAATATTGAGTGGCTTGGATACCGTTCAGCAGGCGCTGGCAGCGCAGCAGTTTGCGCTGTCGGTGGCGCAGAGAAATGTGGCCAACGTCAATGATCCCAACTACACCCGCCAGGAGGCAGTTTTTTTGCCCGCAGGAGAGGTATATACCTATGGTGTTTCGGGCGTTTCGATTCAAGCCAACCGGGAGCGGTTCCTCGATTACAGTATCAGCAAAGAACTCCAGTTGCTGGGTGAAAATACGGTTGCGTACCATGCGTTGGAGCAGGTGGACGCCATTTTCGGCACAAGCGGAGGAGAAAGCCTTCAGCAAGCGCTTTCCGATTTCTTCAATAGCTTCAGCGCTCTGACCGGCGCGCCCGAAGATGCATCTCTCAGGCTGGAGGTGATCTCCACTGCCGACGCGCTTGCATCCCAGTTCCGAAGGATTTATGAATCCGTCCAGCAGGTTCAAGCTTCGGCAGACAGTTCCGTGGAGTATGCGGTTGACGACATTAATGCGATCACGGCGCAAATTGCCGATCTGAACCGGAAGGTTGCAGTTGCGCAACAAACTCATTCCGAATTTGAATCCATGCTCCGCGACGAGCGGCAACAGCTGATAGAGCAGCTTTCTAGCCTCATGGATGTTTCGTACTACGAAACCGAATCGGGGGCAATCACGGTGACAACAAAGCAGGGCAACCTGCTTGTGCTGGAGAATGAAAGCCGGACGGTTCTTTGCACACGTTCCGCCGATGAGACCTTTTTGAGAGTGCAGCTGAACGGCGAGGACGTTACGGAACAACTGGAAAGGGGCGAATTGGGCGGATTGATTCGGCTGCGCGACAATACCCTTTCCGGATACCTCACCGCTCTTGACGATATGGCCGTGACGATTGCCGCGCGGGTGAATGAACAGCACGCACAGGGAACGGACCTCAATGGCGCGGCGGGGGGAGATCTCTTCACCCCTTTCATTGAATTGATACCGGGCTCAAATGCAGGCGCGGCGAGAACCATGAGTGTGGCAGTGGGCGATGCAGCACAAATAGCCGCAGCCGCCGCGGGAGCCGGTGTCGGAGACAATACAAACGCGAAGCTGCTCGCGGGTATCGGTGGAGAGAAGCTGTTTGCCGGTTTTACGCAAACGGCCAGCGAATACTATGCCCAGTTGCTGTATCGGATTGGAGCCGATGAAAAAAACGCAGAAGATGCAGTGACGACTCAGACGGACCTTCTGGAGCAGCTGAAGAACCAGAGAGCTTCCTCTTGCGGCGTCAATCTGGATGAAGAGGCCATCCATATACTTCAATATCAGAAAGCGTATCAGGCGAGTTCCCGCTTGGCGAACGTGCTGGATCTGCTGAGCGCGGAAATCCTGGATCTTTTGGGAGCATAGCGTATGCGTGTCGCACAGACGGAAATATGCAATAGTCTATTCTCGGATCTCGGAAAGCACAACGAAGACCTGGCAAAATACAGCAGCCAGCTTTCCCGCGGCAAGATCCTGAACCATCTGCGCGATTCTCCCTCGGGCAGCGCAAAACTGGTTGCTCTTGCCAAAATCGATGCCGATATTGATCAATACATATCCAATACCGATACGGGTAATGTGTATCTCGGCGTCGCGGAATCCGTGCTTAATGAAGTTAACAACCTGGTTACATCCATATATTCCAAGGGCAGCCAGGCAGCTTCTGAAATCCTGGGCGAGGATTCCCGTTCCGCGCTGGCTTACGAAATTCGCTCTCTGCGCGATCAGATCGTCTCGCTGGCCAACACGGAGGTGCGCGGCCGCCATATTTTCGCAGGCTCCATGGTTGCAGAGGCTCCTTTCCTGCTCGAGGGAGATGCTATCACATATCGAGGGGATGACATTGTAAACACTCTCTCCGTGGATTCCGGAACCGAAGTCCAGATGAATTATGCCGGCGATACGATGTTCAATCCGGTTTTCGCCGCGATTGATGGCCTGCTTGCTGCCCTGGACGCAAACGATGTCGGGGAAATTCAATCGGCGCTGAGCGGAATCTCCCCCGCGCTTTCGGACCTATCCAAAGTGCGCGCGCAAATAGGCTCGAATATGAGCTTGCTGGAAAGCGTCGAGACACGGCTGGAGTCCCGGGAAACGGCGGTGAGAGAACAGAGAAGCCGGATTGAGGATGCGGATATGGCGCAATCCGCCGTGCTGCTGAAACAGACGCAAACGGCTTTGGATGCAGCCGTGTCCGCTGCGGGTGCAGTCTTGACGCAGCGCAACTTGTTCGACATTCTCGGCTAGACACGCTACAATAACGGCGGCCCGTTTTGCCGGCCGTGAAGCAGGGAGGAAATTGCCCGGAATACTGCAATTGTCCGGGTGTTTACCGCAATTCCAGGCGGTTTTCCGGGATATGATTTATAGATTGAGGCATTATGCTGGTCCAGACGGTAAATTTCGGAAACCTGGAAATCCCGGACAATAAGGTCGTCACATTCAGGGAGGGCCTTCCCGGATTTCCTCAGATACGCAGATTCGCAGTCATTGAAATGGAAGCGCTGCAACCCTTCCGATATCTTCAGTCTCTGGATGAACCTCCTATTTCTCTCTTCATCATAAACCCATTCCTCATAGATCCCGGCTATGAGTTTCGCCTGACGGAGTCGGATATGGAGGACGTTAACAGCACGAACTCGGCTGAACTGGCCGTTTACGTCGTGGCCACCATTCCCGAAAATCCAGGCGATGCGACGCTGAACCTCATGGCTCCAATAGTCATCAATGACAGGGAGCGGTGCGGGAAGCAGGTTATTCTTCATGAAAGCAAATATTCCGTGAAGCATCCGCTGCTTCACGGCGCGGGCAATGACGTAGTGAAAGCACCGAAAGACTGAATGGTGCCCTTTTAGCAGCGGGATCAGGATTGTCCCGCAGGTGATGACACGGATGCTGGTATTTACGCGAAAAAAAGACGAAAGCCTTATTATAGGCAACGATATTGAAATCACGATCCTCAATATCGGCACAGGCAGCGTAAAAGTGGGCATCC
>JAEAME010000879.1_pt1 | contig 25349 bp, 20 predicted proteins | sample 8958731 | NCBI WGS metagenome assembly JAEAME01 (sample SAMN16933194, study PRJNA681113) | bioreactor sludge metagenome | isolation source: anerobic bioreactor sludge (Control) | place: India:Bengaluru | collected 2018-10-24 | reverse complement strand
GATCAAAACGGGCGGCGAATTCATCTCCACAATCGAGCTGGGAGCCAACATATTTGCATATCCCAAAGTAGCCGAGGCGGCAGTGGTCGGTGTGTCACATCCTAAATGGGGTGAACGCCCTCTTGCGCTGGTGGTACCCCAGGTGGCAAATAAAGGAGATATCACGGAAGAGGAAATACTGAAATTCATTCAGCCCAAGGTGCCGGGCTGGTGGTTGCCCGATGAGATAATTTTCGTAGATGAGATACCTAAGACCAGTGTCGGCAAGATCGATAAATCGGCCATCAAGTTCAAGTACAAGGACCACAAGCTACCAGAAGTACCTTTGCACAAGACGCTTTTTGGCAAATAACCTGAAATATTGCGGTGATATCTCCAACCTCTTAACCAAAATCCGCCGGCCCCGCAGTTGACCGCCTGTGGGGCCGGCGAAAGATACCCGTCTCTTAATATCCAGCGATTACGGCACAACGCTCCAGTCGTAGGCCACACCATTGGCGATGGTAAACGACACCCTGCGCATGGACTCCAGGTCCTTGAGCGGATTGCCGTCCACGATGTTGATGTCGGCGCGCTTGCCCGCCGCCAGGGTCCCGGTATCCTTCAGCCCGATCAACTCAGCGTTCCCGGTGGTGGCCCTGTGAAGCACCTCGGCGGCGCTGACGCCCAGGCTGTGCGTAATCACCAGCTCATTTACGATGGAGGACATGGGACTGAAGGCCCCCGAGTCCGTGCCCACGCCCCAGCGCACACCGCGCTTGAGCACGATCTTGAAGCTCTTCTTTTTTGCCTCATAGACGAATCTGGCCCGGTCGCTAAGTCCGGGCAGGCCAAGATTGGCGATGGCAGCATAAACGGAGAAGGTGGGGACAATGAAGGCCTTTTTCTTGAGCATTATCTCGGCAACCTCTTCGTCCAGCAGCGAACCGTGCTCGATGGAGGTGACGCCGGCCAGCAGTGCCTCTTTCATGGCGCGCTTGGGATGCGCGTGCGCGGCCACCACCGTGCCGTTGTCGCGCGCCACGCCCACGGCGGCCTGTATCTCATCCATGTTCAGCTGCACAGCATTTATCGACTCGTCCACTCGCTCTACGCCGCCGCTGCACATGACCTTGATGAAATCGGCGCCCATTTTAATCTGCTCCCGCGCGGCCTTGCGCACCTCGTCAGGTCCGTCGGCCTCCCGAGACACGTAGAAAATATGTCCACCCGTGGTGGAGATGACCTTGCCCGAGCAGAGCAGGCGGGGTCCGGGCACCTGCCCCGCGGCTATGGCGTTGCGCAGGTCGATATCTGTAAAACAAAATCCTCCCATATCCCGCATGGTGGTGATGCCCGCGCGCAAGGCCTGCCTGGCCAGGAAGGCGCCCCGCATGATAGCCTTGCCCACGCCTGCAGCGCTGAGCAGCGCCGGGTCCTGGTAAACGGTCAGATGCGTGTGCGCATCTATCAGTCCGGGCATGACGGTCTTACCGGCGGCGTCGATGACCTTAGTCTTCGGTGGGATTACTGCCCGCTCGCCGACGGCTTTGATGGTAGCTCCCTCAATCAGCACATTTCCTTTGACCAGCTTCCCATCGGACATAAGGAGATTGCCGTTATTAATGGCCAGCATAAATCCCTCCACGAAATAATTATCATCGCTCCACTATCTGTGCCCAATATTTATTTTAGATAATATAGGAACGTCCCTCTATTCATCAAATCCAGACTAAAATCACAGCGCACCAGGTGGAGTGCCAGGTTATCCGTATTACAGCCAAACTGTGCACTATCATCGTTTACGCATATCTAAAATCGTCCATAAATGCATCAACCGGACTATTGTACTATTGACATTTATGTGCAATGTGTTCTATCCTGCATGAAAATCATAAAGGGAGGACTGTTATGCAAGCATACTGCATGAAATGCCGCAAGATGAGAGAGATCAGTAATCCCAAAGCCGTTAAAATGAAGAACGGCAAACCCGCAACCAAGGGAACCTGCGCTAAATGCGGGACCAAGGTCTACAGAATAGGTAAGAGCTAAATCCCTGACGGTCGAATAAGGAGAGCAGGTTATTAATTAATAGCTGCTCTCCTTATCCCGCGTACCTTATATCGCCGATAACCATCACTCTGCGCTGCAAAGCCCGGCAGATTGTTTGCCTGTGCCGGTCCGCGTTTTTGTCTTCTATCAGGCTGTGTATAAATTTTGCCTGATTCAAATCCCTTTTGATATCCTTCCGGATGTATAAATTGTGAGGAGAAGCGGAATGAAGTCACCTTCCATGATAGCAGCAATCATACTGGTGTTTATTACGGGACTTGCCGGATGCATTATGCCCATCACGCAAACCCGGCAGGAAGAGCCGGCGGCGGCCGTCGTGCCACAGGCCGACATCAACCTGACTATCGGTAGCCCGACGGGTGAGACGATACGTCCCCTGCTGGGCGTCAACATAGGCCCTATTCCGGCCGGTACGGACCCGGCCAACGCCGATCTGACGTCCGCTTACAAGGAGATCGGCGTGAACCTGATACGCACACACGACTATTACGACGCGCTGGACATGAGCGTGATGTATCCAGCCATGACAGCCGATCCGCTGCTGACCCAGTCCTACGATTTCAGCCGCAGCGACCAGGTCTGGAGGTCGATCGTCTCCGGTGGATTCGAGCCCTATCTGCGCCTTGGTGACTCGTACAACAACTCCAGGCCACCCTCTAACCCCACCGAAAGGTCCAACTGGGTCAAAGCCGGTATAGAGGTTATAAGGCATTACCGCACAGGAAGGTGGAATGGATTTATAACCCCCTTCCGTTACGTCGAGATCTGGAACGAGCCGGACAACGCACAGTTCTGGCCCAGGCCGCATACGCCGCTCGAGTACTTCCAACTATACAGCGATACGGCGCTGGCAATTAAAAGCCAGTTCCCCGACCTCAAGGTTGGTGGCCCGGGCGTGACGCCCGCTGGATCGCTGACACCCCAGGGGAGGAAATGGGTGCAGGACTTTTTAGCCTTCGTCAAACAGAGCGGAGCACCACTGGATTTCTTCTCCTGGCATATGTATTCCAACGAGCCCCGGCAGTACGCCGAGGCGGCCGCGTTCTACCGCTCAGCCCTGGACAACAGGGGTTTCAGCGGGACGGTCAAGCACATAACCGAGTGGAACACCGAGATAAAGCGCAGCCAGGAAAGCAGTGCCGATGCTCTCGCGCTGCGTACCGGCGCTAAAGGCGCCGCGATTCTAAGCGCATGCTGGATCGAGCTGCAGCGGCAGAATGACCTGGAAGTCTCCACCTTCTACCGCGGCCCGGACCCAGATATCAAGGCACCCACCTTCTACGGCCTGTTCTACGCCGACGGTAGGCCCAAGTCCATAGCGTCCGCATTCTCTCTCTGGTCCAGAATGGCCTCTTATACACAGAGGCTGGACACACAGATGCCGCAGAGCAGCCCGCTGTACGTGCTGTCGGGGAGGAACGGCGCCGGACAGACGGCCCTGCTGATCGTCAATCCGGGCAGCGAGACCATAACACCCCTCATCAACTTCTCCGATGGGCGCCAGATCAAACAGGTTTCACTTTACAGGGTCAGCGGGTCAAACCAGCAGGTTCAGACAGTCTCGTCGGCCGGCACCGTGCTGGAGATAGTCCCGGAGAGCGTACAACTTCTCATCATAGAATAGAGGGATTAAACAGGCTGCGGGCTATTGCGGGTGGAACAGACAGCACCATTATTAAGGCAAACACTCGCCGGTAAAACAAATCCGAAGGTCCGGACAGACCACGGGTAGTATAATGTGAGTGTCGGGTATTCAGCCTGACCGCACAGGGATAGCTTACATGCGCAGCACTCCCATGAGGCCTGGAAAATTTACCTATTCGCCCCATGCGCCTGTCGAGAGGACGAAAATCACTCTGGGCTTGATCAGGCGTGTTTTCGGCTATGCCCGCCCCTACCTGTGGTTGCTGGTGGGGCTTCTGTTCATTACGCTGGCTTCCACCGGTGTTTCCCTGCTGACGCCACTGATCCTGCGCCAGTTGATCGACCAAACTCTCCCGGCACGGGATCTGCAGCAACTTATCTGGCTATCACTGGGCCTGCTAGCAATACCACTATTGAACGGCGGGCTGCACGTATGGCAAAGGCAGATCAACGCCCGGGTGGGCGAAGGCATAGTCTATGATTTGCGGTCTGCGCTGTTCTCGCACCTGCAGCGGATGTCGCTCAGTTTTTTCACACATACTAAAATCGGAGAGCTGATGAGCCGCCTGAATAATGATGTGGTAGGCGCGCAGAATGCCATCAGCAACACATTCATCAACTTCATCATCAGCCTGATCCAGGCGGTGCTGGTGCTGGCCGTGATGTTTACACTGGAATGGCGTCTGACACTGATCAGCATTGTGGTAGTACCTCTTTTCCTGATCGCGGCGCGCAACCTGGGCAGCCGATTGCAGGATATTGCCCGTTTACAGCTGAATCTGATAGCCAGAATGAATGCCGTGATGAACGAGCTGCTGAACATAAGCGGATCTCTGCTGGTCAAGCTTTTCGGACGTACTGCTGAGGAAGACAAGCGTTTCCGGGAGCGTGCGGGGGATGTCCGCAACATCGGTGTGCGCCGCGCAGTTACAGGTACGTTGTTCTTCGTGAGCGTGGGGTTGCTGAGTTCGGTCGGCGTCGCACTGGTATACGGTATAGGCGGCTTCCTGGTCATCCAGCAGGAGCTGACTATCGGCACCATCGTAGCTCTTTGCGCATACCTGGGCAGCCTGTACAGCGCTCTGCAGGGCCTGACCAACGCACCCGTTGATTTTGCCACCTCGATGGTCAGCTTTGAGCGCGTATTTGAAGTGCTTGACCTGCCGCTGGAGATTGAGGAGAAGCCCGACGCCTGTGTTCTGAGGAATATCCGCGGTGTGTTGGAATTTGAGGATGTGAGTTTCCGCTATAAGGTTGAAGATAAGGGGCTTCTGAAGGATGTGCAGCGTTTCGGTCAGATCCAGGATGTTCGCGCCGTGCTGTCGGGCGAAGCTTCCGATAAAGCCGGGGGCGATGAAAACGGCATGGAGGAGCAGATTGAATCAGCGCTCTCGCAGGCGCGGGAGCAAACGCTGGAGCATATATCATTCCGGGCTGAACCCGGCCACCTTGTGGCGCTGGTCGGGCAGAGCGGGGCAGGGAAAACGACACTGACTTATCTTATCCCCCGCCTGTACGATCCGAATCAGGGGCACATATCGATTGACGGGTATGACCTGAGAGACGTGACGCTTGCGTCGCTGGCAGCGCAAATCGGCATGGTCACGCAGGAAACCTATCTGTTCCACGATACCGTTCGCGTTAACCTGCTTTACGCCAGGCCGGATGCCACGCAGCAGGAGCTGGAAGCAGCGGCACGGGCAGCCAACATACACGATTTCATTATGGAGTTGCCGGACCGCTATGAGACGATTGTCGGTGAACGAGGTTACCGTTTCAGCGGCGGCGAGAAACAGCGGTTGGCGCTGGCACGCGTGATTTTGAAAGATCCGCGTATCCTGGTGCTTGACGAAGCGACCAGTTCGCTCGACAGCGAGTCTGAAGCACTGATACAGGAAGCGCTCAAGCGCGTAATGGCCGACCGTACCAGTATCGTTATCGCCCACCGTTTGAGCACCATCTTATCGGCCGATTTGATACTGGTAATGGACCGCGGCCGGATTGTTGAGCGCGGCACGCACACAGACCTGCTGGCGAAAGAGGGGCTGTATGCCCGGCTGTATCAAACCCAGTTCCGGACCAGGCAGGGGGAAAAAGCCGAATAATGAAACGGACTTGGCCGGTATACCCATGAAATATGGCTCGGCTATTCACGGGACCGTCCGTAGCCGGCATTCCCTTTCCGTGGGAATGGCATTCGTCACTCTGCGGTGTTAAGATAGTCTTAACGGTGCCGCATATGAAAAAGACTGTCGCGTACTGGAATATATACGATTCTGAGAGCAAGGCATTGATACAGAAAGAGAAGGCCATGACGCATGATCCCATGCCGACCGCGGGGGTACTGATAATAGGCATACCGGGCAAATATCACGCCATTGTGAGACATTTCAAGTTCAAGGGTATCAGGGACAAGCTGCCCTGCTACGACGTTTACGTATGAAACAGCAATTTATCCTCATAGGTGGAAAAGGGGGGCTGAAGCTTATCAGCTGGATACTGGCCTACATGGTCTGGATATTCATCTTCCTCATCCCCATCATAGGCATAATACTGATACTCATGTACCTGTCCAAGAACAGGGCTCTGCCTCAGGGCACGGTGGTGATAGACAGGACGGAGTCCCAGCACAGGAAGCTTAATTCGGGCCGCTGAGGCGAGGTTTAATGCCTTCCAGTATGAAATCGCAGATCATATCCGCGATTTCTCGCGGTGTGAGCCTGCCGCCGGGAGAATACCAGAAAACGGTGCGCATGATCAGGCTGGCGATCATGAGAACGGCAAAACGGGAATCGATGCCGGAGGCAAAAGCGCCCGTCTTTTTCCCGTCATCGACGATGTTTAGCAATATTTCACTGTAATAGTCGCGCAGGCCGACGATCCTTTTGCGGTGGACGGGAGACAGGTGCCTGATCTCTGAATCGTACATCATCTTGTAACGCCTGCCGACGACCAGCATACGCTCAACGTGTATTTCAATGACCTTTCTTAAACGCTGCTCAGGGTCGCCCCGGCTGTCTGCGGCCACCAGTTCCAGCAATTCCAGAAAGCTCTCCAGCTCCTCCTGCATCGCCTCGTACAGCAGCTGCTCCTTGCTGCGGAAGTAGTTGTAAAGATTGGCGGCTTCGAATCCGCAGGCCTCGGCGATGTCCCTCAGACTGGTCCCCATATAGCCGTTCTCCCAGAACAGGTCGATGGCGACCGAGATGATGGCAGCCTTGTTGGCCGCCTTGTTGGCGGACCTGCTGCCCGCTTTATAGCCGGAACCTGCGCGTTTGACCACGGAAAGTTAATGTACATTAACCGGTTATCATTGTCAATAATCTCTTGACAGCCGTGTTATAATTGAAACATTGGATTAACAACTGTTAACTGAAATAGCCAAAGCTTATAAAAACGAGGGAGGTTGAACAATGGCAGATCACTATGAGGCTAAGCCCTGGCTCAAGTTCTACGACAAGCATGTTCCGTCCAATATTGCCTATCCCGAAAAGTCCTACTGGGAGATAGCCAGGGAGGCCTTTGCCAGGTTCCCCGACCGGGCGGCGCTGCACTACATGGGACACACATTCACCTTCAAGCAGATGGACAACCTTTCCAGCCGCTTTGCCACCTACCTGGTCAAGAACGGCATAAAGAAAGGCGATATCGTGGGAATCAATCTGCCCAACCTGCCCGCGTACTATATCGCCATGCTGGGCATTCAGAAGGCCGGCTGCATACTGAGCGGCGTCAGCCCCCTGCTTACCACGGATGAACTGAGAAACCAGTTGAAGGACTCGGGGGCCAAGGTGCTGGTGACGCTGGACGTTCTGATACCACGTTGGAAGCCGGCGGTGAGCGGGACCGGTGTAAAGCACGTGATCGCCACCAGCATAGGCGACTACCTGCCCCCGCTGAAAGCGAAGCTGGGTAAAATGCTGAAGAAATTCCCCACGGCCGAGCTTGAGCCGATCGAAGGGGTTACGGTAATACCCTTTATGCAGGTCATGCACAAAACGCCGGCCGATAAAGTTGAGGTCAAGGTCGGTGCGGACGATATTTTCGCCATCCAGTACACCGGCGGGACCACGGGCTTGCCCAAGGGCGCCGAGATAACCCAGCGCAACTTCGTGTCGCAGGTGACCCAGTTCACGACGTGGGTGGATATGTCGATGGGCGGCGAGGTCGGACAGACGGCCTTTCCGCTCTTCCATATAGCGGGGCTGATGGTGAGCATGTCGCTTTTCTCCAAAGCCGTGCCGCAGATCGCCATCCCCAACCCGCGCGACCAGAAAATGATCATATCCACCTTCAAAAAATACCGACCCGACATCATCGGCAACGTGCCGACCGTTTACCTGGAGCTGATGAAATTGCCCGAGTTCCGTGCGCTCGACTTCTCCAAGCTGAAGTACTTCGCCAGCGCCGCGGCGCCCTTCCCGCCCGAGTATATCAAGGAGTTTGAACGGATCGTGGGCGGGGCCCAGCTGATCGAGGTCTACGGCCTGACCGAGACCATGATCATCACCGCGCTGCCGCGCAACGGACGAAAGAAGCCGGGGTCAGCCGGAGTGCCCTTCCCCGATACGGAGATTAAGATCGTAGACCCGGCCACGGGCGCAGTGCTCCCCTTCGACGAGCCGGGCGAGCTGATCGTCAGGGGCCCTCAGGTATTCTCCCGGGGCTACCTCAAAAAGCCGGAGGAGAGCGCCAACGCGGTGCGCGACGGCTGGTTCCACACAGGCGACATAGCGCGCATGGACAGCGAGGGCTACGTCTTCATCGTCGACCGTCTGAAGGACATGGTCAACGTGTCCGGCTACAAGGTCTTCACTCGAGAGCTGGACGACGTGATCATGGAGCATCCCGATGTCTTCATGGGCGCAAGCGTGGGTGTCCCGGACCCCGACAGGCCGGGAAATGAGATGGTCGCCACCGCCATAGTACTAAAGCCAGGCATCGAGAAGTCCGACGAGGAAAGAAAACGCATCGTCGAATACCTGCGTGGGAAGGTGGCGCCCTACAAGGTGCCCAGGAAGCTGGAGTTCATGGACCAGCTTCCCACCAGCGCCGTGGGCAAGGTGCTCAAACGCGAGCTGCGCACGATGTTGAACCCCAAGGCGAGGTGAGCGCCGCGAAAAAGCGCTGAAAGATCAAGCTGAGCTATTTAGACAGCTGCGACCATCTGAAGCTAACTTTCCCATGCCGGGTAGCAGACTATATAAATACTTATAACTCAACCGGAGGAAAGAATTGAAGGATTTCGAAGTTATCGTCATCGGCGCGGGGTTGGGCGGCATATCGGCGGCGGCATCGCTGGCCAAAGCCGGCAAAAAGGTGCTGCTGCTGGAGAGGCACAACGTGCCGGGCGGCTACGCCACGTCTTTTATACGCGGCCGCTACGAGTTCGAGGTCGCCCTGCACGGCCTTTCGGGGCTGGGGGACAGGGAAAATCAGGGGCCCATATTGAAGATACTTACGGCCAGCGGTGTGGCGCCCAAAGTCGATTTTCTGCGCATACCCGACGTCTTCAGAGGGTATTACCCCGACTTCGAGCTGACGCTGCCAGTCGGGCGTGAGAAACATGAGGATGCGCTGTGCCGCCAGTTTCCCGCGGAGAGGGAAGGCATCAGGAAGTTCATGGACATCCTGTTCGAGTTCGCCGACCAGGCGCTGAAGGCCAATCGCATCGGCATGAAGGCGGTAATGCAGGACCCCACCCCCTTCTCCACGCTGATGACATACTATGGCAAGTCGGTGGCCCGGGTGATCGATCCGCTGATAAAGGACGAGAAGCTGAGGGCGGTGCTGGGGCAGACCTGGGGCTACTACGCGCTGCCTCCTTCCAAACTGTCCTTCCTGGTCTACACGCTGGGTATGGCCTCGTACATCAGGTTCGGCATGGCCCACATCAGGGGTACGTCACAGGCTATGTCGCAGGCATTCATCGATGCTATCGAGGAAAACGGCGGAAAGGTGTGGTTGAACAACGGCGCCAAACGTATACTGACCTCCCGTGGACGTGTGTGCGGCGTCCTTACAGACGACGGCACCGAGCTGTCGACGGGGTATATTGTCTGTAATGCCAATCCGCTTACAGCGTCGCTGCAGCTGCTGGGGCGGGAAAAAGTGCCGGGCTGGTATCTCAACCGCCTGGGCGCCTGGTCCAGAGGGGCGTCGACCTTCAACATCTACCTGGGTGTGGACTGCGATTCGCGTAAGCTGGGACTGGAAGCGCATGAAAATTTCGTCAACATATCCTATGACCTTGAGAAGCAATACGCCAGCATGAAGAGCTCGGTCGATTTCGAGCCGGACGGCATAGCCGTGACAGCCTACAGCCTGGGTGATCCGACGGTTGCGCCGGACGGGGCATCCTCGATTGTACTTACATCCATCGCCTATGCGGACCCCTGGCTGAAGCTGAGACCGGAAGAATATCAGGCGGCCAAGAACAAACTGGCGGCAAAGATGATCAAGGCCGCAGAAAGGGCGGCACCGGGACTGGGCGAACATATCGAGGCTATTGAGGTAGCCACGCCCCTGACCAACATACGCTATACCGGCAATCCGGGCGGCAGCATCGTGGGTTTCGACGAGAACTACCAGGGCACGGGCAGCGACCACCTGCCGCAGCGCGGACCGGTGGAAGGTCTGTATTTCGCGGGCGCATGGGTCAATCTCGGTGGAGGTTTCGAGCCCTGCATCGCCTCGGGCGCGCTGGCCGCGCGCCAGGTTATTAAAGATATGGAGAAGGGAGGCTGGGATGCGGATGCTATCGAAAAAGTCAGGTCAACCGTGGAGAAGCAGGCCCCTGGCATGCATGAGCTGCGCAGTCCGCTGACCGGACAGGCCAGGGCGGTTGGCGCGGTGCATCCGGGACGACTTTCGCTGAGAGTGAAGGAGGTAATCGATGAGACGGCCAGCGCCAGGACATTGCGCATGGTCTCGAGCAACGGTAAACTCCCCCAGTTCAGGGCAGGTCAGTACATAAATCTTTTCGTAAAGGTGGGAAAAGTGCTGACCTCGCGGCCTTACAGCATCTCGTCCGCGCCGGGCAAAGCGTATTTCGACGTCACGGTGCGCAGCGTGCAAAGGGGATTCGTCTCGGACTACCTGCTAAAGAAGGCGAAGGCGGGTGACGAGTTTGAGTCAACAGGCCCTTCAGGCAGCTTCTATCATGAGCCACTGATGGACTCCAGCGACCTGGTCTTGCTGGCGGGCGGCAGCGGCATCACGCCCTTCATGTCCATCATCCGGCAGGCAGCGTCCAAGAAGCTGCCGCTCAGGATACAACTGTTATACGGCAGCCGCAGGCCGGGTGATATAATCTTCAAAAAGGAGCTCGACCGCATCGCGGCTCGCAATCCCAATATTAAAGTCGATTACGTTATCAGCGAACCGCCCTCCAACTGGAAAGGTTTGAAGGGATTTCTGGATAAAAAAACGATCTCCGGCCTGGTGGGACCGCTCAAAGAGAAGACGTTCTATATCTGCGGGCCGGCGCCCATGTACGCGTTGTGCGAGCCTGCGCTGCTCGAGATGGGCGTGCCTCTGCGCCGCATACACCGGGAGGTCTTCGGCCCGCTGCCCTGCGTGGCGGACGAGAAAGGCTGGCCCAAAAAGGTGGGCCTGGATACCGGGTACTCCGTCTTCGAGGAGGGTAGCGGCCGTACGATCAGTGCCAGGGCCGGCGAACCACTGATGGCCGCGCTGGAGAGGGCCGGCATCGTGGTACCCGCCGTATGCAGGTCGGGCGAATGCACGGCCTGCCGCACCAGGCTGGTCTCAGGCAAGGTGTTCATACCGGAGCGCGTCCGCCGCAGGCTGTGCGACATCAAGAGCGGGTACATACACCCCTGCATGAGCTATCCGCTGAGCGACCTGCGCATCAGGATCCGCTGAGGCGCTTTATTTACGGGTGCAGTCCAGGAATTTGGTGTCCCAGGCCGAGCCGATAAAGAGCCTGCCTTTATAGCTCGCCGCGCAGGTGGAGCCGGACATATCCTCGCCCGTGCTGAGGAAGGCTTCCTGCACTTCGAACTCGTTATTGGGCAGCGGTTTGATCATCAGCACCTGCGAGGGAGCGTATTTGGCGGCGTCTCTGCGGTTCATATCGTAGCTTAACAGCTTGGGGATGCAGCCCGCCCAGATGTTGCCGTCGCTGTCGCTGTTGATATTGTCGACGCCGGTATCGAGGTTGAGGTCTTTGACCATGGTAAGCGCGCCGCTGTCGATATCGCGGTCGTACACTCGAATCAATTTGCCAACGGTCGAGGTCACGTACACTCTTTTTCCGTCCTTGCTCATGGCGAAGCCGTTGGCGCAGGCGATGTTACCCGCCACTTTTCTGAACTCCTTGCCGTCGTAGTAGGCAACGTTGGATATGGGCAGCTGCAGGTACAGCTCCAGCTGCTTGCCCAGACGGTCGGTAGCGCCCGAATCGTTGGAGAAATAGAACTGCCTTGTCCCCACGCCCAGTATGTCGTTGGGGGTCGATATCATAGGATCGCTGAAGGTTTCCAGATGTTTGAGCGTGCCGTCCTGGTACTGGAAAAGCTCGACGGTGCTGCCTGCCTTGGTGTCTGCCAGAGGCTTATCGCTGGCCATGTTGATCACGAACAGCAGAGTCTGGCCGGACGGCGATTTATACAGGCTGATGCCGTGTGGATGCAGGGACTTATCGAAGTCCTGCGTCAGGTTAACCAGCGCGGGCTTTTCCGCGCTGAGAGAATATCCATAGATGGCGCCCTGATGCTCATTTCCTTTCATGGCAGCCCTTCTGTCCGATGACGAGATGTAAGCGATGTCATTCTCAACATCTATCTCGACGTCCTCCGGACCGGCGCACTCCACCTGCATGACAGTGTAATCCGCATGCGGCTGTATCGATTTGAACTCACCTGCAAACCAGAGCGTTCTGACAGCGAACGCGATCAGCAGGACGATGATGACACCGATGACTATCCCGATTACAAGCAATACCTTTTTGAGCATGTCTGCCCCCCTTTAACCTCACTGTAATATTATGGAAACTGCGCCCGGACAGCGGATAAAATCTCGAATACCCGTGTCTAAACCTACTATTATTATGACATTATAATGATAGTAATAATGACCTGTCAACATATATAAAGAAGAGAACTCATTTAAGACTAAAAAAAAGAAGGGGCAACTCGCGAGTTGCCCCTTCTTAGTTGAAATGGTACGAGTTTACTTGTTTTTACCCTTTCCGTTGCCGTTTCCATTCCCGTTTCCATTCCCTTTGCCGTTACCCTGATCGTTATCATCGTCTCCGGCAGTGGAGCTGTTTATGCTGCCCATGTGGGATTTGGGATTAAACGGTTTCTGCAGGCCGGGTGCATTGTCGATACCCTTTCCGGGCACTCCCCTGCTTTTGAGTATGCCGGCTTTAGTCAGGATGTCCTCTATCCAGGTAGCAAGTGAGACCGAGACCTCCGCGCTGGTCGCCGTCACCTGCATTCCCGCAGACGAGGTTGCCGTAGCGGTAGCGCTGCTGATCAGCGGACCGGGCAGGTCTGAGTTCAACACGGTATAAACTCTGGATGCCGTGAGCGAAGACCCGGAATCGAGTGTAGTTGCGCTGAGGCTTACGGCGCCCAGCCTGGAGTCCGTCAGTGTAATATTATCCACTGCAGCCTGGCCGCTATTGGTGACAACATAGGTATAGGTGATATTGTCCCCCACCGAAGCAGAAGACACGCTGGCCGAAATGCTTACCTGGACGGAAGATGTCTGTTCGAGCGTAACGGAAGACACCCCGCTTGCAGTGTAGGTAACGTTGTCGTTCGATACTCCTGTGACCGTGGCTGTGTTGGAGAGCGGGCCGGGGAAGTCCCCCGCCACCACCGTGTAGTCCACGCTGGCGCTGATATTTTCGCCCGGAGCAATGCTGGTCGCCGTCAGGCTGATATCACCGAATTTAGTGTCGGTGAGCGCCAGTGACCCGATGGTGGTATTGCACGTGCTGGTGATCAGGTAACTGTACGAGATATTGTCGCCCAGGGATGCTGCGCCTACCGAGGGCGTCACCGTAACGGCAAGCCCTTCCGCTGAGTCTGCAGCGGCCGTGGCTGGCGCCAGAATTGCAGTCGCCAAGAGGACTGCTGTCAACAGGCCGCCAAGGTATTGATGTCTGATCATTTTGTTCCTCCTGATTCCCCTTTTTCGGTTGATTGCGGGAATACAGAGAGAAACGAAGTTTTTTTAAAAAGGTTTATTCGTATCAGTCAGCCCGAAAAAGCGGGCGGCGCTGCCGCCCAGCAGGTCGTCTATCTCCTTTTGCGAGAAGGAAATGCCGAAGGGGGCGGCGCTTTTATCGGCGTCTTTGATCACCTTCACGAAGTCCCCGTCAGGGACGATCTGGCTGTACATCGGCCCGTCCGTGGCCCACATCACCCTGTGCGAGGGTATCCTGTCCAGCACGATGCGCATGATATTGTAGAACCTCTGCGGGTGCCTGGTTTCGCCCTGCCATCCGGAGATGTCCATAAAGACATTGGGCTTGACCTCGGCCACGCCTATGGCCTCCGGCCACAGCCTGAAGCCCATGTGGGCCATGCAAAAATTTACCTGCGGGAAGTCCGCGGCTATCTCGTCAATAAAGGTGGGAGAGCAGAACTTGCTCTTGAGCGGCGAGGCGATGGCGCCGGTGTGTACGACCACCGGCACATTCAGCCCGGCGGCCTTCTCGTAAAGCGGGTAGCAGATCTTATCGTTGGGGTAGAAGCCCGAGCCGGGGTGGAGCTTGAGCGCGATGGCGCCGAACTGCTTAACACCCTTCTCCAGCAGCTTCACGGCGTCCTTCCGGCGCGGGTCGGCGCTGACGGAGCAGTAGATACGTCCCTTGTGCTGCCGGGCGATCTTCCACATGATCTCGTTCTGAACCTGGTAGGGGACCACAGACTCGGAGCAGCGGTCGGCCAGGCCGAAATCGATGGGGTGTACGATACAGACATCGATGCCGTCTTTATCCATGGCGGCGATGCGTTTCTGGCCTTTTCCGTCCCAGAATGAGGTGAAGATCTCGTTGCGTATAACGTTCCTGTCGATGCCGGAGAGTTCCGCTCCGATCCCGGCCACGCCCTGCAAGAACTCCTCAGGCCGCCAGCCCTCCTCAAGTATATGCACGTGAGCGTCGATAATCATGCTGCCACTCCTTTTAAATTCTACCCGACCGCCTGTATCTTTGCCTCAATGGCCTCGACCTTGCGGGCGGCCCCTGTATAAAAGAAGGATGTGCAGAAGAAGACAACGGCGGCGACCAGGCTGAATACGGGCATGACCGCCAGTGCGATGCCCAGGTTGAACTGGTCCGAGACAAAGCCCACCACGATGGGGGCCAGCGAGCTGCCCAGCAAGTTTTGAATCACGACATTAAGACTGAAATAGGTGGCGCGCAGGCCGGGGTGCGATACGTCCTGGATGATGGCCATGGCGCCGGAGACGAAGGCCACGGCTGTTACACCGGCCACGATGAGCGTTATATACTGGACAGTGCCCTGCAGGACGATGAAGGCCAGGAAGAGTATGGCGGCCGTTGTGATGGAAGACAGCGCGATGAAATAGGAGCGTCCGTTGGGCGACCGCTTCATCCAGAGGTCGGCCAGGAAACCGCCCAGCGGCGCGCCGATGATGGAGGTGAGCATGACCATGCCGCCCATCAGTCCAGCCTGAGCCGCGGATACACCGTGCGTGCGCTGGAAGTAAGAGGGAAGCCAAGTGCTGAGCGCGGTGGTAACGAATACGCTGCAGGCGAATCCCAGATAGACCAGCAAGAGCGTCCTGTTGGTTAGGATATCCCTGATAACCTGTCCAGCGCCCACCTTTCTGTCGGCCCCGCCCCCACCCATGGTGCCCTCCAGTGAGACGGTCTTATAGTCTTTGACCCAGAAGAACATGATGGCGATTATCAGGCCGGGAATGGCCACAATACCAAAGGCGTGGCGCCATCCCCAGAGCTCGGCGATGAGGCCGCCCAGCGCTGTACCGATGGCGATGCCCAGCGGTATGGCGGCGTTCCAGATGCCCAGCATGAGGGCGCGCCTGGCCTTGGGGAATGTGGTGGAGATGAGCGTGGCGCCGCCCGGCGCGTAGCCCGCCTCGCCGATGCCGATGGCGGTGCGGGCGGTGAAGAGCTGTGTGAAGTTCCTGGTGAAGGCGCAGGCTATGGAGGCGATGCTCCAGAAGATGGCCATGATGGAGATGCTGTTTTTCCTGCTCCAGCGGTCGATCAATATAGAGACAGGGAAGGTGAAGATGACGATGGACCAGTAGACGGCGGAGACCAGCATGCCGCACTGCATGTCGTTGAGGCCCCATTCGCTCTTCAGGAAGGGGAAGATGGAGACCACGACCTGCCTGTCGATGTAGTCGAACATGTACAACAGGAAGAGCAGTATATAAGCATAGATGGCGCGTCCTCTGGAGATGATGGGTTGCTTTTCAGGCGGTCGCTGTATCATGTTGCCTCCGTCCTTAGAAATTAGATATGTTCAGCCGGGGCATCGATGGTGCGTCTGTCAGGGCAAAGTCTAACCAAGCCGGCAGGTCATGTCAAACAAATGAAGACGTCGTTGAGAATGTATTCAGCAGGATATTGACTTCATATCACCGCCGCCATATACTTACGACTCACCCCGAGCAAGTCTGAAGAGGCTAGTGTTAGCTATGAATGAAGCTGAACTCATCCGGTTGGCCGACCTGAACCTCGTTGAATTCTGGCGGGAGAGCTCGAAATGGGTCCCGAACACCGAGATCGTTGAGAAGGATGAAACCCTGTTCATAGACTGCGGCATCGAGTTCCCGGGTTGCAGCGTTGCGTTCAATCTATCGGAAGAGCCGGTTGAGCCACCCGCTGAATTTATAGCCCGTGCCAGGGCTTTTTTCCACGGCAGGAAGCAGGGTTTCTCACTCCAGCTGCGAGGCCATCGAGACCAGGACATAATTCAATACTGTAATGACCAGAAAATATTCCTGGTCGGCGATCATCCCGGCATGGTTCTGGAAGAGAAAGCGACGGGCGGAAAGGCCCCGCAGGGAGCGGAACTGTGCTGGGTAAGCAGCGCCAAAGATCTGCAGGACTTCAGATCGGTTGCGGCGGAATCTTTTATGGACCTGCTGTTTCCGCGGAAGGTCAGTGAAGCTTATTTCACACATGCCGAGCGCGTGCTGAGCCCTTTTTCAATCCTGGCTACCGTCTATTACGATGGCGAGCCTGCCTGCTGCGCCATGGCTATGCTCAGCCACGGTATAGCCGGGGTTTACTGGGTAGGCACCTCCAAGAAAGCGCGCGGCAAGGGACTGGCCAAATACTGTGCCCGGGAAGTCAGCAATACCGCGATTGACATGGGTGCACGGGTGGTTGTGCTGCAGGCCAGCCGATTCGGGAGCCCCATATATCCAAAGCTGGGTTACCGCAAATTTGGCACCTATTTTCACTTCATATGCTCAAGCAGTAAGTGAATCATATGAAAAATAAAAGCGCTATTGAGTGGCTGCTGGAGCCCGGCGAAACCGGCGTGCGCTATCTTGCGATGCGGGACCTGATCAAATCCGGGGAAAAAGAGGTCCTGGCCGCCGGCAGGAAAGCGCATGCGGAAGGCCCCATTGCGGTCGTTTTATCAAAGATGCAGAGGGAGGGGTACTGGGAGAAGCCGGGCGCCGGGTACTATCCCAAGTATACAGGTACGGTGTGGTCCATTATACTGCTGGCCCAGCTCGGCGCCTCCATCCCGATGGACAAGCGTGTAGCATCGGCGTGCTTTTACCTAGTTGAACATACAATGGTAAAGGGAGGACAGTTCTCGATTAACGGAGCACCCTCTGGTACAATCGATTGCCTGCAGGGCAACCTGTGCGCGGCTCTGCTGGATTTAGGTTATGAAGGACCTCACCTGGACAGGGCATTTGAATGGATGGCGCGCAGCCTTACGGGCGAGGGCGTGGCCCCCATGATGGACAAGACCGCCGCGGTGCGTTATTACTCGGGAAAATGCGGGCCGGGCTTTGCCTGCGGCGCCAACAATAAACTGCCCTGCGCCTGGGGTGCGGTCAAGGTGATGCTGGCCTTCAGCAAATTGCCGAAGGATAAAAGAACGGGACTGATAAACAGGGCCATAGATAAGGGCGTCGATTTCCTGTTCAGCACAGATCCCGCTAAAGCCGACTACCCCTGCGGGTACGGCGCCAAACCCAGCGGGAACTGGTGGAAATTCGGTTTCCCGGTGTTCTACGTGACCGACCTGCTGCAGAACGCCGAAGCGCTGGCTGGACTGGGCTGCGGACGCGACCCCCGTCTGGCCAATGCTCTGAAGATAATACGTGACAAGCAGGATGCACAGGGCCGATGGCCGATGGAGTACGATTACGCCGGCAAAACATGGATGAATTTCGGCGTAAAGAAACATCCGAATAAATGGGTTACCTTGCGCGCGCTGCGCGTGCTGGGAGCAGCGGACGCCAAAGCCTGAGCAATGGGCAACTGCCAGAAGTGCGACAAGTATAACAGAGGTGCATTATGAGAAATCGGCGCTTGTTCAACATTATACTGTTTGTATTGCTACTGCTCCTTGCTCTTTTACCGGCATGCAGTGCGCCTGGGCCTTCCGATGTCGTGAAGTCGACCACCCCCGGCGAGGCGGTTAAATCAGTCGATTCCCAGCACCCTGTGCAGCAGATCTGGGACGATAACCATGCGCTCTACCGGAAGATAGTCAACCTGCCCTATAACCAGGAGCTGCTCAACGGCAAACTCGATGAAGCGATATTCCGCGAGTATATTATCCAGGATTATCATTTCTGCCAGAACTATAAAAAGGTGCATGCCATTCTGCTGGCCAAAGCTCCCGACGAGAAGTCAGCGAGGTTCATGCTCAACTATATAAAGCTGATAGACTCCGAAATCGAAGCGCTCCACGCGACCTATATAAAGACATACGGGATAGACGAGAAGGAACTTACCGACCCGACGGAATACCCCAGCACCGAGCTCTACAACTCGTACCTGGTCAAGACTGCAACACTCGAGCCGTTTGAGGTGGGCTTAATGGCAACCCTGCCCTGCCACTGGGTCTATTACCAGGTTGGCCTGGACATGAAAAAAGCGGAAAAAGTCCCGGAAAACAAATACCAGGCATGGATCGACCAGTACGGGACAACGCCCTGGGAGAAGAGCGAGGTAAAGAAAGTTGTGGACCTGGCCGAGGAATATATGCTGGCCGCCGATGCCGAAACCAGGCTTAAAATGGAGACGGCCTTCGTGACCGCCATGAAACTGGAATACATGTTCTGGGACGGGATTTACAGCAGGGCAAAATGGGTGCAGTATTAGAGCGCATTGCACTGCTTTTATTTCGAGATATATCAAATGGCAAATAAGAAATCATTTTCGCATTCCGGCCGATCACTGAATAAGGTAGAGAAAAGACCGCCTTCAAAAAGATTTGCCTGGCGATATTATCTGCTTGGTTGTGTATTGGTGGCTCTGGCCACGCTTCTGGGTCATTTTACCAGCGGGCTACTGGCCCCCACCAATATACTCATGATCTACCTTTTGTGTGTCACGGTCTCAGCCATATTCGGCGGACTGGGCCCATCCATCCTCGTTTCCGTTCTAAGCGTGCTAACCTTTGATTTCTTCTTTGTCCCGCCTTATCTCACTTTAGATGTTGAGCATATTCAGTATATATTCACACTTATCGTTTTTCTGCTGGTCGGCATTGCGCTCAGCTATTTTACTTCGAGGTTGCGCCGTCAAACCGAGACTTCGAAAAGACGCGAGCAGGAGATGACCGCCCTGTATGCTCTGGGACAGGACCTGGCTATTGCCAGCGACCTGCAGTCGTATACATTGTCTATCGTCAAGAGGATTAAAGGTTCAATCGGGCAAGATGTGGTAATTTTTCTTCCCGATGCCCGCAATGAAACGGCCCTGAAAGCGTATAGCGACAGCCCGGAGATAGACGTCGATGTAAATATATTTAATGCTGCAATGAGATCTTTTATGCACAGGGAAATAATAGAATGCGGCAGTGATATCATAAAAGGCGCAAGAGCATTGTGCCTGCCGCTGGTTACAACCAGAAGGGCTGTGGGCGTGCTTGTATTGATTAAATCCGACGATGCAAATGATTATTCCGACGAGCAGGAAAGGCTTCTTTCAGCCTACTCCGACCTTGCTGCGGTGGCCATCGAAAGCATCGAGCTGGCCGACGAATTACACAATGCCGAGATATTGAAGGCTACCGAGAAGCTACAGACCGCCCTTTTAAATGCGATCTCTCATGACCTGCGCACGCCGCTTGTCTCGATTATCGGTGTCTTGAGCAGCTTGCAGGAAGAAGGGATGGACCTCAACGATTCCGATAAAAGAAGTTTGATACAGGTTGCGCGCGAAGAAGCGGACCGCCTGAACCACCTGATAACCAATCTGCTCGATGAGTCCAGACTCGAATCCGGTGCTTTAAAATTATGCCTGCAGCCGGCTGAAGTAAACGACCTGGTGGGCGCAACGCTGGAACAGCTTGGAAGCCGTATCAATAACCGCATAATTCAGATAGACATACCGGCAGATCTGCCGTTTATTCAGGTGGACTTCGGACTTTTTGTCCAGGCCCTGGTCAATATTGTAGACAATGCTCTGAAATACTCGCCACCCGACTCTCTGATTGAGATTAAAGCAGAATGCATTGAGCAGGAAGTGCAGATCGAGATAGTTGACCGTGGTACAGGCATCCCCGAACAGGACCTGCCTTATATTTTCGATAAATTCTATCGCATCAAACGTCCTGATAACGTATCGGGCACCGGATTGGGATTATCCATTACCAAAGGGCTGATCGAAGCTCATGGCGGCCGTATTGGAGCTAAGAGCCAGGCTGGCCGCGGAACTGTCGTTAGTATTATACTTCCTGTTAGTGCCGATTCGATGACTTCAGAACGGTTTAATGAGTAACGTAAAGGTACTGGTAGTTGACGATGAGGATTCCATCAGGCGTTTTTTGCGTGTTGCGCTAACATCTCAATCATATACTCTGCTTGAATCAACTTCGGGTCAGCAAGCTCTTTCATGCGTCGCGGAACACAAACCGGATTTGATCATTCTTGACCTGGGGTTACCCGATATCGACGGCGTGGAAGTTACCCGTCTGCTCCGCGAATGGACAAAGATCCCAATCATCATACTGTCGGTGCGGGGTTCTGAGAGCGACAAGATAGCGGCGCTCGATGCCGGAGCCGATGACTACCTGACCAAGCCTTTCAGCGCAGGAGAATTGCTGGCGCGGCTGCGCGCCGCTCTGCGCCGTGCTGCTCAAACGCCCGGTGAGCCTGTTTTCACAATCGGCAGTTTGAAAGTCGACCTCTTACGCAGGCTCGTAACCATAGAAGATCATGAGGTCCAGTTGACACCCAACGAATATGATTTATTGAAGCTGTTTGTGATTAACGCAGGAAAGGTGTTGACCCATCGCCACCTGCTGCGCGAAGTATGGGGCGCGGAATACGGGGACGAGTTACACATGCTGCATGTAAATATCAGTAATCTGCGCCGTAAAATCGAACGCGACTCAAGTCGGCCGCAGTTCATCATTACCGAGCCTGGAGTAGGGTATCGTCTCAGGATAAGCTGAGGCTGATACGGGATTAAAGTTCAGGAAGTGGAGCGACTGACAATGCTATCATCCCGCAGGTGGGTGACCGGCAGATGTTTGGCACGCCTGTAGACCAGGTATATGGCTACGCCGACTACCATCCATATAATGCCGGCCCATCGGCCGTAAGGCTGGGTGACCAGCATAACCACCCAGATAACGAAAGTCATGAGAAAACCGAGTATGGCCGTTACCGGCAGTTCACGTCCTTTGATTTTAATATTGGGCTGTAATTTGAAAGGACGGGGAAGGTCAGGATTTTTCACCCGCAGCCCTATAATTGAAATATGAGCCAGTGCAAAGCAGAGCAGGGAACCGAAAACATATAATGCTCCCAGATCGGAAAAAAAGCTCTCCGAAAAGAAGCCGGGTACAAGCAGGGCGATGGAAATCAGACAAAATAGAACGATGGCAACATAGGGAGTTCTGAAACGATGATGGAGTCTTTTTAATACCGATGGCAGCTGGTAATGCGATGACAGATTGAAGGTTAGACGGGAAATGCCCAGCAATCCGGCATTTGTCGCAGTCAGCAAAATACTGGCGGCAAGCAAGGCAACCAGGATTGGTAAAAAGCTGCGCAGCCCTTCAAGTATCCAAACAATAATAATCACGGGTTCCTTGGCAGATGCAATCGTCGTCGCTATTTTCTCCGGCGATATGGCCAGGGATATATTATGTGCAATTCCGGCTATGGGATCCCTGGCCCATCCGTTTTCCGGGTCGCCCAGTTCCTGGGGTGTCATTGCTGAAAGGGCAACGATGGATATGCCTGCGAATAGAGCAAGGACGGAAACTATCATCAGGATATAGGCCCGGGGTATTCTTTTTGCCGGCTGGCGCGTCTCTTCGCCCAGCTGAGAAACAGTTTCAACCCCTGTGAAGCAGAGGGCTGCAACAGCTACACCGAAAATCAAGTTGTTGATTGATGGCCAGTTCCCCTCACCAAACATATGCTGCAGAAGAATGCCGGGGTTCGGCGCCAGTATCAGTACAGCGCCGATAGCCACTATGGTAATTTGAGTCAGTATGTCAAGACTGATGAACAGGATGTTTATCCTCGATGACTCTCTTACGCCTAATACGTTCATTATCATCAGGAAAAAAATGATCCCCATGGAAAAAGCCGTACCGTATAGAGGTTGCTTTAATATGGGCCAGAAGTAAGCAAGATATGCAGGGACGGTGTAAGCGGAAATCGCCATGGTTACAATGTAACTCAGCATCAGAGCCCAACCCGCAATGAAACCGATCAGGTCGTTATAACCATGCCGGGCAAAACTGGCTGAACCGCCCGCTTCGGGTATCATGGCGCCGCCCTCTGCATAAGTGAGAGCATTGAAAACATAAATTAATCCGGCTATTCCCAGTACGATCGGAGTAGCACCTAAGGCCACAATAGCAACAAGACCCAGGCCATAGTAAATGGAGGAACCAACATCTCCATAGCCGGCGCTGAACAGCCCGGTGACTCCCAGCACCCGCCTTAGACGAAACTGCTTGAGCCTGCGCGGGTGGGCAAACCTATCTCCGGGTTTGGGCTGCCAGCCATTTTCTACAATTTGCTCATAAGGAGAGGCAGCCGGTTCTATATTGGAAGTTTTCACGTAATCAGATGCTCTTCAAAGACGGCCTTGTTAGCAGACTACATAGGCTCACGTTTTAAAGAACATTTTGAATCAGTACGGGTCAAAAATGTGTCAAGAAACAGGTTAAAATAATCAAGAAAGTGTCAAGGTTTGACGGCTCTTTTACAAGCAGGGCTGTTCATTCCTGCCAGCTGAAATGGACTAAGACAATGGTAAAAAGACATTGTCATCACATGCGGTGGATCGCCCACCCGCATGTGCCGTTTGATCAGAGACGACACCGACCTTTGAGTTTACACTACACGGCCGATGGTCGCCCCGTCCCTGATAGCGAACATGATATTGCCCGGGGCTCTGGCATCGCCCAGCAGCCAGGCTTTTTTAGGTACGGCGGCGCTGATCTCCCGATAAAGCCGGTCGTCTGAGCTATATCCGGTCGCCAGGACGACGGAGTCGGCCGGGATGGTCTCCTTTTTGTCCCCGGAAACTACATCGACGCTGCCTTTCCCGATGGCGGCGACCTGCGTCCCGAGCATCACCCGGATCTTCTTATAGGCCAGCATATCCTCCAGCATCTTTTTATTGGCTATGAAAAGGGCCTCTTTGCCGACCGTCATCAGGCCGGGCAGAGCTTCGATAAGTGTAACCTCTTTGCTTTTTTCTTCCAGCCACAGGGCCACCTCGCAGCCGACCTGTCCGCCGCCGATTACCGTCACGCGCTTACCCGCTTCCTTTTTTCCCAGCAGGAGGTCGGTAGCACTGCACACGTGCGGCAGGTCGACGCCGGGGATGGGCGGGACCTTGGCCGTTGCGCCGGTGGCCACCACGATCTCATCCGCGTCCAGTTTCGCGATGCGGTCAAGCGTGATTTCACTTCCAAGCTTCAGCTTAACGCCTGCGCTTTTCAGCTCTTTTTCATACCATTTCAGCAGGCGTTTGTCGGCGTCTTTAGATGGCGGGACGGACCCGGCTAAAACCACGCCACCCAGGCTGCTGTTCCTGTCATAGATGGTAACGTTGTGCCCGCGCAGCGCTGCTATGCGGGCAGTCTCCATACCTGCGACGCCTGCGCCGATTACGGCTATCTTCTTAGGCGTTGCAGCTTTTTGCAGCCCTGCATACTTTTCGTTGAACAGGTCGGGATTGACCGCGCATGTCATGGGCAGACCCGCGAAGTCATGGCCAATGCAGCCGTTGTTGCAGCTGATGCAGGGACGTATATCTTCATCCCTCCCCATTTTGGCCTTGCCGGCCCAGTGAGCATCAGCCAGCAATGCCCGTCCCAGTGCGACGGCATCGACCATCCCTTTTTTAATAGCATCGTTGGCCATTTGAGGCCTGGTTATCTTGCCCGGGCAGATGACGGGGATCTTGAGCTGCGCCTTCACCTTTGCCACGTCTTCCAGCCACAGCCCGTCCTTCTGATACATGGGTGAATAAAGCCAGTACATTGAGTCGTATGTGCCGCAGGCCATTAGCAGGGCGTCGAATCCTGCCTGCTCCAACTCCAGAGCTATAGCGATGCTGTCTTCTATATCGCGGCCGAATTCCTGGAATTTCTCTCCCGGGACGGAGCTCTGCTGTATGCCTTTCATATAATGTTTGGCGGCCAGGCGGGCGGTCACGGGGAAATCAGCCCCGCATACAGCCTTGACGCCCTTCACGATATCGGTAAATAGCTTCGCTCTGCCCTCAACGGAGCCGCCGTATTCGTCGGTGCGGCGGTTGAAAGCGGATGTTCCAAACTGGTCGCCCAGGTAGCCGCCGTAGATTCCGATGAAATCCACGCCGTCGCAACCGGTCATCATGCAGTTGAGAGCAGCCGTGACAGCGCTCTGAACCAGGCGTTCAATCTCTTCCTTGGTCAGCGCCCGGCAGGTGGTGTTCGGATCCCACCAGTTGGGATTTTCGGACGGGGAGATGGGCGTGCCGTTTATCAGAAAGGGCGGCATAAGCCTTCCGTTGCCCACCGTCATCTGGATAAATATCTTGGTGTTGTAAAGATGGACCCGTTCCACCACCTTTTTCAACTGGGCCATAAAACTTTCAGGTTGATCGAAGGGCGAGACAAAGATCGCATTTGCCTTCTCTATGTTGGCATTGAGCGGGAAGGCGCCGGTATAGATCAGGCCGGTTCCCCCTTTGGCGCGCTCCTCATAGTAATCGATGACCTCATCGGTGATATTCCCGTTGGCGTCCAGCCATCCACCGACCATCATAGGGCTCATGACGATCCTGTTGATTAATTCGACCTTGCCGATTTTAAAGGGTTTGAACAACTCGGGATACTTCAACATCTGCATCTCCTCCAGATTATTAAGTGCATCTTCGACGGCTGCTACTCTATGGGGTGTATCCGATCCACAAGCGACCTCCTCTCATATGCGACAGCATAGTAACATGCGATATC
>JAEAME010000883.1_pt1 | contig 25366 bp, 17 predicted proteins | sample 8958731 | NCBI WGS metagenome assembly JAEAME01 (sample SAMN16933194, study PRJNA681113) | bioreactor sludge metagenome | isolation source: anerobic bioreactor sludge (Control) | place: India:Bengaluru | collected 2018-10-24 | reverse complement strand
CGCCGCTCCTCCGCCCGCGGCACGGCCCGACTGTCCGGGCACCGCGGCAAAAAACGTCCCGCCCGGCATCTCGAGGTCCATCCCCTCGTTGATGAACAGCGTGCTGTGTGTGGCCCCCCAATCCGACGTGTTGAAGCCCTTGAAGCCGCTCTCCTCGCGGAAGATCTCCATCACCTCGCCATTGCCGCACGCATACGGACCGTTGATCTTGTTGTACGAGCACATCACCGACGACACACCAACCGCCGCCGTATCGGCAAACGGCGCGATGTAGATCTCACGGAGGGGCTGGGGCTCCACGATCACGTCGTTGCCCCCTTCGTAGGCCACGTAGTGCTTGACCTGCGACATGATGCCCTCGCCCTGGGTCCCTTCAATCTGGGCGGCCGCGATCTGTCCGCTCAGCAACGGGTCCTCCCCGAAGGTGTTGTGCGCGCGCCCAAACGTGAAGTCGCGGACGATGTTGACGAACGGCTGGAGCACGACGTCCTGGCCGAGCGACCTGGCGTCCCGCCCGATGACAACGCCGTTCTGCCGTGCGTCGGCCCGGCTCCACGTCGCCGCGAGCCCCATCGTCGAGGTCATGCCGGTCGACCACACGTTGACCGAGATGCCGGGCGGGCCGTCCGTCAGGCGGAGCGAGGGGATCCCGAGGCGCGGCACCCCCGGCCACGTGCCCGCGCCGCCGATGCCGCTCGGCTCGGCTTCAGGGCCGCCGTGGATGAGGGAGATCTTCTCCTCGAGCGTCATCTGGCTGAGCAGCCGGTCCACGCGCACGTTGCCCGTGACGACCGGAGGACTTGCGCCCTGCGACGCGAGCACCGCTACGAGTCCGACCACAAGGACCGCGATTGCCCACGATGATCGGGAAGTCATCTGTCCACCCCCCATCCGGCAGAAGGCCGCCTCGTGCCGAGCCTCAGAGCCTGGGAGCTGGCGCAAGAAAAGAAACGGCGGAGCGACGCCCTCTGCCGGCTGCAGAGGGTATCGTACTCCGCCGTCATGCGTCACTTGGGGATCACGCAGTGTTGGAGATCACGCCGCGCGGGTGATGCCGTTCTTGATCGTTACCGTCGCTTGACGATGGGCGGCTCCGGGCAGAAGCCGGGCTCGAAGCCTCTGGCCCCTTCCCGTCGTGTCAGCGCGTCCGGCACCGCCGGCGCGGGCGGCAGCACGCCGAGGCGCACGAGCTGGGCCCGGAACTCGTACCGCACGCCGAGCGTTGCGGCCGGCACCTCCTCGAGGTCCATGTGGATGCGCCGGACCGGGTGGCTCGTGGAGTCGCCGATTCCCGTGGCGGCGAATTCTTCGGCCGCCTGGGACGGCACGCTGGACGCCTGGGCGGCGGCGGGCAGGGCCGCCCCTTTCCCCTCGTTCCTGCTGTCCCGTTCGATGGGCGCTTGCACGATCGGATCGATCCGAGCTTGCCGTTCGCGGAAGAAGACCGCCGTGACGACGCCGGCGTTCTCGGTCTTCCCCAGCCACTCGGCGTAAGAGTCCTTCTCGGTCGTGAAGTAGAACCTCCGGGCGTGGTTCATGTCCGTCTGCCACCCCGAGATCGTGATCGTTTCGTGCGGGTCGAGCACCCACTTGCGGGCATCGGCGGCGGAAGTCCGGCGGGCATCAATGGTATTCAGGCCGTCAACGGACAACGCCACCGCGACCCGGACGTTCAGCGGGTTGTGCAGCCGGATCGCGTACTCCTTCCCCTTCAAGGCCTCGATGTAAACGGCGCTGCGGGCCGGGTACTGGCGTACCGGCCGGCCATCAACGAGGATCTCCATACGGAAGGCGGGAGCCTGACCTGGGGCAGCGGCCGCGTCTGCAGAGACAGCCAACAGGGCGGCGAACAACGGTAGAAAGCGGCGCATATCGTCCTCCTTGCCCTGAGAACGGCGCCGCCGGCGTTTCTTGCGCAGAGGGCCCTAACCTGTCGAAAGCCTCGCCCATTCAGGCCGGCTCGGTGCCTCGCGCAACCGGCCTTGCAGGATCGCTGCACCACTCGCTCCAGGAGCCGGGGTACAGCCTTGCCCCTGGCAGCCCGCTCCCCTCCATGACAAGGATCGTATGCGCGGATGTCACCCCACTGCCGCAGTAGCAGACGACGTGGTCGGGGGCAGCGCCGCCGAGCAGCCGGTCGAACTCCCCGCGCAGGTCGGCCGGCGGACGCAGGCGGCCGTCCGGAGCGAGACTCTCCATCCAATAACGATTCCGAGCGCCGGGGATGTGACCGGCCACCGGGTCGATGGGCTCCTCCTCGCCGCGGTAACGGGTTGGGCCGCGGACATCGAGCACGAGCCAGCCACGGGATGCGGCTGCGTCCGCGACGGCATCGGCATCAAGCGCCAGGTGCCGGCGGAGTCCGCCTCTGAAGGCCGCTGGCGCACGCTCCTCCGTACCGCTCCGCGTTGGGCCGCCGGCCTGCAGCCAGGCGGGCCAGCCGCCATCGAGGATCGAAACCCGATCGTGCCCCAGGTAGCGCAGCATCCACCACAGGCGCGAGGCTGCAAGCCCGCCTCCGGCGGAGTCGTACACGACGACATCGTTGTCGTTCGAGATGCCGAGACGCCCGAACCGCGACACGATGGCCGACGGCTCGGGAAGCGGGTGCCGGCCGTTGCGACCTGTCCGTGCCGCGCTCAGGTCCTCGTCGAGGTGGACGTACGTGGCGCCGGGTATGTGCGCCTGCAGGTATTCTTGCCGACCTGCGTCGGGGGCCTCGAGAAGGAACCGACAGTCGAATACCGCCACCTGCGGGTCGGTGAGCCGGTCGAGCAGATCGCGAACGGTCATGGCAGGCATCAGTGCACACCCCCCCGAGCGCGGCGCCAGCCGCGCCTCGGTCAGGTCCATACTACACGGGAGACGGTGGATGAGCCTCACAGAGAGGGAAACCGAGGTAGCACCAGAGCGCGCGATACAGCCAGCCACGTTGACATCGACTGGGTGGGGCTCTAGGGTACTCGTGAAGAGCCTCCACTGCCGATGCCGATGACCCGTCGCGACCTGCTCGTCGCTTCTGCCAGAGTGCTGCCCGTGCTGGGCGGAGGAGGACTTGTCTGGGCCGGCCTCGAAACGCTTGGCGACGGCGCACCGCCGGCAACCCTTGACGCGTTGTCCTCGGCTGCCGGCGCGCAGGAGCTGCTGAAAACGGCACCGAGGGCTCGGTTCTGGACGACCGCGCAACTCGCAGGCGCGGACTGCCTGCAGTGCCACCCGTCGCCGGACGTTCTCAAGAAGGCACGCCATGCACACGACGCGACGACCGTGCGGTGTCTGCTGTGCGCGCGCGGCTGCACGCTCAAGGAGGGACAGCGCGGGACCTGCCGCGCCCGGGTGAACGTGGGCGGCGAGCTGCGAAGTCTCGTCTATGGCCGTCCCGTGTCGATGCATGTCGATCCCATCGAGAAGAAGCCCTTCTACCACTTTCTGCCTGGCGCCTCGGCGCTGTCGTTCGGCACGGCGGGCTGTCCGCTCCGCTGCAAGTTCTGCCAGAACTGGCAGCTGTCGCAGGCCTCGCCCGAGGATTTCGGCGAGCCGTTCACGCCGCCCGCTGCCGTCGTGGACACCGCCGCCCGCTCTGCTCCGGTCATCGCCTTCACCTACAACGAGCCGACGGTCTTCACGGAGTACCTGCTGGAGATCGCTTCACACGCGCGGCCCCGGAAGATCCGCTCGGTGATGGTGAGCTGCGGGTTCATGAACGAGGGGCCGCTCTCCGAGATGTGCCGGTCGCTCGACGCCATCAAGATCGACCTCAAGGGGTACTCGGAGTCGTTCTATCGAACCGCCTGCGGCGCCGAGCTAGCGCCCGTCCTCCGGAGCGTCAGACAGATCGCGAAGAGCGGCGTTCACCTGGAGCTCGTCAATCTGGTCGTGCCGACGCTGAACGACTCCGATGCCAGCCTCCGGGGCCTGGCCCGCTGGATAGCGGGCGAGCTCGGAGCCGACGTACCGGTGCACTTCACGCGGTTCCACCCCGACTACCAGCTGCTCAATCTGCCGGCAACGCCGATCGCAACGCTCGATCGCGCGCGCGCCATCGCGATGGATTGTGGAATCCACTACGCCTACGTGGGCAACGTCCCGGGCCATCCGGGCAACCACACGTACTGCCCGTCCTGCAGGAAGGCGGTCATCGAACGCGACAACTTCTTCGTCTCTTCGATTAACCTCAAGGACGGGCGCTGCGCGTTCTGCCGGCGGGCCATCGCGGGGGTATGGGCGTAAGGAGACCTTCTCATGCTGCTCAAGCGAATCCTGATCCTTCTGGCGGCATGCGTCTCACTGACGTGGTCGGCGGTGGTGCAGGCGGGTGGCACCGCGCAGCGAGCCGTCCGCGAGCCGGCCGTGGCGGGCCAGTTCTACCCGGCAGAGGCGACCGCGCTGAAACAGACCCTGCAGGCCTTGCTGGCCGGGGCTGTCCCCCCGAAACCGGAACGCCCCATCGCGATCGTCGCCCCGCACGCCGGCTACGTTTACTCGGCTCAGATCGCGGCCGATGCCTTCCGCCAGGCTTCCGCGCACCGCTACGACGTCGTCGTCATCATCGGCGTCAACCATTCGGCGCCCGGGTTCAACCGCATTGCCCTGTTTCCGGGTACCGGCTTCCGCACGCCGCTCGGTGTCGCGGACATCGACAGCGCCGTAGCGGATGCCCTGGCTCGCGAGGATGCCGACTGCGTCTATCACCAGGCCGCTCACGCGATGGAGCACTCGGTCGAGGTCCAGGTCCCGTTCGTCCAGCACGTCTTTCCCGGCGTCAAGATCGTCCCCATCGTGGTCGGCACCCAAGACGCGGCCGTCTCCCGGCGTCTGGGCCACGCGCTGGCGAAAGTCCTGAAGAACCGTGCGCCGCTGATCGTTGCGAGCTCCGACCTGTCGCACTACCCCACCGCGCGCGACGCGCCGGCTGTGGATCGCCGCACTCTCGAGGCCATTGCCTCTCTCGATCCGGACACGTTGCAGAGGGCCTCCTCGGCGGAGATGGCGCGGGGGACCGCCGGGCTCTCGACGACGGCCTGCGGCGCGGCGTCGATCGCGGCCGCGATGGTAGCCGCGAGCAGCCTGGGGGCGACGCGCGGCGTGGTCATCAGCTACGCGAACTCCTCAGACGTCGCCGTCGGTGATCCGGACCGGGTTGTCGGCTACGGCGCGGCGGCCTTCACAGGCGGACAGCGCGGCAGCGATGTGTCGGCCCTAAGACCCTCTCCGGCCGCGCCCTCCTCCGATCCCCTCGACCCGGCCGACAAGAAGGCCCTGCTCGCGCTGGCACGCGAGACGCTCACACGGTTTCTGACGACCGAGACACTGCCGCTGGTGCGCGGCTTCAGCGCCCACGCAATGCGGGTGCAGGGCGCTTTTGTGACCCTCAAGAAACGCGGCGAGCTCCGCGGGTGTATCGGCCAGATTACCGGCACGGCGCCGCTGGCTAGAGTCGTGGCAGCGATGACACTCGAGGCGGCGCTGAACGACACGCGTTTCGACAGGGTCCGGGCAAGCGAGCTCAGCAGCCTCGAGATCGAGATCTCGGCCCTCACGCCGCCCAGGTCCGTCGCCGGGCCGGGTGCCATCGTGGCTGGCCGAGACGGCGTGATCCTCCAGAAGAGCGGGCGTTCGGCCGTGTTTCTGCCCCAGGTCGCCACCGAGCAGGGATGGGATCGCGACGAGATGCTGGACAACCTGTGCCAGAAAGGCGGGCTGCCGTCCGGCTGCTGGCGGAGCGGAGCGACCCTGCAAACCTTCCAGGCGGACGTGTTCTCGGAGCATCAGTTTCGGGGTGGGAAGAACTGAGAGAATGCGTAGTGGATAGTGGATGGTGGATGGTGGGTAGCAGATCACGCGTGTCAGGCTGAGGGCACGCTGCGTGATCCGCGTAACGACTACCCACTATCCACTACCCACTATCCACTGACAGTAGCCAGCATGGTGTATCTGCTCCTCACCGGCCTCCTCTCCCTGCTCGGGCAGGTCGTCCTGCTCAGGGAGCTGCAGGTGGCGTTTTTCGGCATCGAGCTCGTCTACCTCATTGCGATCGGCGTCTGGATGGTGGGGACGGCCCTGGGGGCGGCGCTGTGGTCGCGTGCCCGCAATCGGCCGGTCACCTCACTCGGGTGGCTTGCGCTTGCCGCCGGTGTCGCCTTGCTGGCCGGGGTGGCGTTTCTCAGGTCGAGCCGCACCCTCTTCGGCGGCGTCCCCGGGGCGTTTCTGTCGTTCCCGCAGCAGCTCGTGACCCTGCTGGCAGCCGTGCTGCCGGCGTCCACGATGCTGGGGCTGCTGTTCCAGTGGTCGGCGCGCGCGCACGTGTCGGCCGGCCGCACGCTGGCCGCGGCGTACGGGATCGAGAGTCTCGGCGGGGTGGCCGGCGGCGTGCTGGCCACGATCCTGCCGAGGTGGGGCGTGCAGAATTTCTCGCTGGCTGCCTCGTGCGCGGCGCTGGCGGCAGCCGTTGTCAGCCTCAGGCGCTCGCATCCCTTCCTGCGGCTGGTTGGGGTGTGTGTCGTGGCGGCGGCGCTCGGCGTCCTCATCCGCTCCGGCGCGATCGATCGCGCGATGACCGGCTGGAACCATCCGTCCCTCGTTGCCACGCGCGACTCCCCGTACGGACGCGTCACCGTCACGCGGTCGGATGGACAAGTGTCGGTCTTCACGAACGACAGGCTCGCGTTCGAGACGCAGGGCACGACCGCCGAGGAGTTCGTCCATCTCGCGGCCATTCAGCGCCCGATGGTCCGACGCGTGCTCGTGCTGGGCGGAGGCCTGGAGGGGCTTGTCGGCGAGATCCTCAAGCACGGACCCTCCCGCGTCGACGTGGTCGAGCTGGACCGGCGGTCGTACGAGACTGTCCTGGCGCAGGTGCCCGAGGCGACGCAGCGGTCGTTGGCCTCGCCGATCGTCCGCGTACACTTCGCCGATCCGCGCCGGTTCCTCCGTACCGCGAGCCGCTACGACCTGATGCTGATTGCCGCGGGAGAGCCGGAATCGGGCCAGACGAACCGCTTCTACACCCGCGAGTTCTTCGAGGCGTGCGCCGCCCGGTTGACGGCGGAAGGCGTGCTGGGTTTTCGGCTGGCCTCCGCCGAGAACGTGTGGACGCCGCTTCTGGCTGGCCGGATGGTCAGCATCCATCGCGCGCTGAACGCCGTGTTCCGGGACAGGGTGACGCTGCCCGGCCCCACGAGTCTCGTGCTGGCGTCCCGTGCGACGCTCTCACGGGATCCCGATCAGCTGACGGCACGGTTCGTCGAACGGCGGGTCGGCAGCCGGCTGGTCAGCGGGCCGTTTATCCGTTACCTCTATACGAACGACCGGCGTGCCGCCATCGAGCGGACCCTCGCCGAGGGCCGCGCGCCGATGAACACTGACGTCCGGCCGGTCTGCTATCAGTACGCAGCAATGCTGTGGCTCGCGAAGTTCGTGCCGGCGATTGGCGCCGCGGACCTCGCGACGGCGCTCTTGGACGTCCCGGCGGCCGTCCGCACCGGGACGTACCTCGCGCTCATCGTGTTGGCAGGTGCGTTGTTCCTGGCAGCGCGCCGGTCGCCGTCTCTGCAGCGTGCGCTGCTCGCCGCGACGGCAGGCCTCGCGGGGATGATCCTGGAGACTGTCCTGCTGCTGCACTACCAGAGCCGGAACGGCGTGCTGTACCAGGACGTCGGATTGCTGCTCACGAGCTTCATGGGCGGCCTCGCCGTGGGAGCGCTGGCATTTGACCGGATCACGGTGGGCGGCAAGGTGACGGATAGCCCTGCCGGCTGGCGGCGTTCTGGCTGGGCGCTCTGCGTCTTTCTCGTGCTGCTCGGCATCGTCGTCGCACGCCGGATGACCGCGGCAGCTGTGACGACGCTGGCGGAGACCAGCACGTTTCTGGTGGCCTGCGGCGCTCTGGTCGCCGCGATGTTCTCTTACGCGAGCCAACACCGCGTGTCGAACCAGCACGCTGTGGTGTCGCCGCTCTACGCGGCGGATCTCGCCGGCGGCGCAGCCGGCGCCCTCGTTGGGACGCTGCTCCTGATCCCGCTCGCCGGGCTTGCAGCCAGCGCCAGCGCGGTGGCGGTGCTGGCCGCGCTGGTCATCCTGCTGATCTGAGAACAATGGCCGCCGTTTCCCGACCCTGAACCTCCCATGAGCGAGCCCCCCATTGTCGTCCACCACGCGCCGGGTTTCGGCCCGTCCGCCGCGGCTGAGCTGGCCGAACGTCTGTTCGGGATCACGGGAACGCCCGAGCCGCTGCCCAGCGAACGCGACCAGAACTACCGCATCACCGATGGGGCCGGCGGCGTTTTCGTGCTGAAGATTGCCAACGCAACGGAGGCCCGTGAGGTCCTGGACCTGCAGCACCAGGCCATCGCCCGTCTGACGGATCGCAGTCGGAGCCTGGCACTGCCGCGCCTGGTTCCCGCGCTGACCGGTGAGACGATCTCCCGCGTCGAGGGCCCCGCCGGCCAGGCACACTTCGTGCGCATGCTGACGTGGGTGCCTGGCGTGCCGCTCGCCGGCGTACGTCCTCACACGACGGCCCTCCTGCGCACGCTGGGGCAGCGCCTGGGGGAGATGGACCTGGCGCTGGAGGGCTTCTCTCACCCGGCGGCGGACCGGGCGTTCGCCTGGGATCTCTGCCGCATGGGCTGGGTACGTCACACCCTGGCGAAGATCAGAGACGACGAGCAGCGGCGCGGGATCGGCCGGTGCCTGGAGCGATTCGACGATGCCGTTGCGCCGCGTCTCAGCGGTCTCCGCGGCGGTGTCATCCACAACGACTGGAACGACCACAACGTGCTGGTGTCGCTGCCGCCTGCCGCCGATCGTCGCGTGGTCGGCGCCGTGGATTTCGGAGACATGGTACGCGCGCCCTGGGTCGTCGACCTCGCGGTGGCAGCGGCTTATGCCATGCTCAACAAGCCCGACCGGCTGGCCGCGGCGGCCGCAGTCGTGGGCGGGTATCACGACACGCTCCCGCTCACCGACCCCGAGCTGTCGGTGCTCTACGACTGCATCTGCGCACGACTGGCTCTGAGCATGGTGATGGCCGCGCGGCAGACGGCCGCCGCACCCGCCAATGAGTACCTGCGGGTCAGCCAGCACGCGGTCTGGACGCTGCTTCGGGAGTTGCTCGCCACGCCGCCCGCATGGGCGTACTACGTGTTCAGGGCCGCCTGCGGCGTGCCCGCCTGCCCGCAGGCCGCTTCTGTCGTGCAGTGGCTGAACGATCACCGCGACCGCTTCACGCGCGTGCTCGACGACGATCTGGCGCACGTGCGCGCGGCGGTCCTCGACCTCGGTGTCGGCAGCCTCGACATTCCGCGCCTCGAGGACGTTCAGGACGTTGCGTCGCTGACAGCGCGGATCGCCGGAGAGATCGCGCGCGAGGACGCGGCAGTCGGTATCGGCCGTTACGACGAAGTCCGTCTCGCGTACACGAGCCCCCTGTTCCAGCGGGAGGCCAACGACGGTCCGGAAAACCGGACCGTGCACGTCGGCATCGACCTGTTCGTCCCCCCGGGCTCGTCCGTCTACGCGCCGTTCGACGGCCGCGTGCACAGCGTCCGCGATAATGCCGGTCCGCTCGACTACGGCCCGACCATTGTGCTCGCGCACGACATCCCGGCGGATTCCGCGGCCCGTCCGTCCTTCTTCACCTTGTACGGACACCTGAGCCGGCAATCGCTCGACGGTCTTGAGCCCGGAGCGCCCGTCGTCCAGGGCGAGAGGATTGCCGCGATTGGCGACCGTGACGTCAACGGCGGCTGGCCGCCGCACCTGCACTTCCAGCTCATCCTGGACATGCTCGGCCGTGAGGGGGACTTCCCTGGCGTGGCCCCGCCGAGCCAGCGGGACGTCTGGCTGAGCCTGTGTCCGGACCCGTCTCCCCTGCTCCACCTGCCGAGTGCGCGCGTCCGTGCCCCCCGGCTCGCCGTGGCCGACCTCGTCGCGCGGCGGCGCAGTCGGCTGGGCCCGAATCTGTCCGTCTCTTACCGGCGCCCGTTGCCCGTGGTCCGCGGCCACCGGCAGTACCTCTTCGATGCGGACGGCCAGCGGTTCCTTGACGCCGTCAACAACGTGGCGCACGTCGGCCACAGTCACCCGGCGGTGGTCGGCGCGGTCGCCCGGCAGATGGCGGTGCTCAACACGAACACGCGTTACCTGCACGAGAACCTGACCGCCTACGCCGAGCGTCTCACGGCGCTGCTGCCTGCTGCGCTGAGCGTCTGCTTCATCGTGTGTACCGGCAGCGAAGCGGGCGAGCTGGCGCTGCGCCTGGCCCGCGCCCACACCGGCCGGAGCGGCGTCATCGTGCTCGACGGGGCGTATCACGGGAACACCTCGGCGCTCGTCGACATCAGTCCGTACAAGTTCGACGGCCCGGGCGGACGCGGGTGCCCGCCCCACGTGCGCAAGGTGCGCACGCCGGACCTGTTCCGCGGGGCCTACCGCCGCGAAGACCCCGATGCGGGCACGCGATACGCCCGCGACGTTGCGGCAGCTGCCGGTCAGCTTGCGGCCGGCGGTGCCGGCGTCGCAGCGTTTTTCTGTGAGTCGCTCCTCGGTTGCGCCGGCCAGATCGTGCTGCCCGATGGATATCTGACGGCCTCGTACGCCGCGGCACGAGCAGCCGGCGCCGTCTGTGTCGCCGACGAGGTGCAGGTGGGGTTTGGACGCGTCGGCACGCACACGTGGGGTTTCGAGACGCAACGCGTCGTGCCGGACATCGTGACGATGGGAAAGCCTATCGGGAACGGCTTTCCGCTTGCGGCGGTCGTGACCACGCCCGAGATTGCCGCCTCGTTCGACACCGGGATGGAGTACTTCAACACCTACGGCGGAAACCCGGTCTCGTGCGCGGCCGGCCTGGCCGTGCTCGACGTGATGCGCGACGAGGGGCTGCAGGCACGCGCCCGCGTCGTGGGAGCGCACCTCGCGCGCGGCCTTCAGAACCTTCTGTCGCGCTTCCCGGTTGTGGGCGACGTGCGCGGGCTGGGGATGTTCCTGGGCGTGGAGCTCGTCCGGAGCCGCGAGACCCTCGAGCCGGCTGCCGAGCAGGCGGCCTATGTCGTCAACCGGATGCGCGAGCGCGGTGTGCTGGTCAGCACCGACGGCCCGCTGCACAACGTGATCAAGATCAAGCCGCCGCTGCCCTTCAGCACCGGCGACGCCGACCGGCTCGTCGACACCCTGGAGAACATCTTGCGGGAGGACGCAGCTCAGCCGTGATGGTGCCGAGGGCGGCTGGCGGGTTTCGGCCCTACGGGCTCTTGATCAGCCCGCCATCGACGCGCACGACCGATCCCGTCACGTAGCTCGCCTGCTCGCTGGCCAGGAAGGCGACGACATGGCCGAGCTCGTCGACGCGGCCGTAGCGCCCGATCGGGATCGTCGCCTGAGCCTGCTTGACGACGTCCTCGACGGTCTTCCCCAGGCGCTGGGCCGTCAAGCGGTCCAACTCCTCGACGCGCGCCGTCCGGATGCGGCCCGGCAGCACCACGTTGACCGTCACGCCGTCGGGCGCCACCTCGTTCGACAGCGACTTCGACCAGGCCACCAGCGCTGCGCGGAGCGTGTTGGAGATGCCGAGATGCGGAATCGGCTGGATGACGCTCGACGAGGCAATCGTGAGGATCCGGCCCCAGCCGCGCGTGCGCATGCCCGGCAGCAGGCGGCCGGTCAGCCGGATCAGGCTCATCACCATCTGATCGAACTGCCGGTACCACGTGCCGATGTCAATCGAGGTCACGACGCCCGCAGGCGGCCCGCCGGTGTTGTTGACGAGGATGTCGATGCCGCCGAAACGCGCGAGCGCGGCATCCGCCAGCGCCTCGACGCTGTCGGCCGAGCCGAGATCGCAGGCGCACCATTCGGCGCGTACGTCGTGTTGCGCGGAGATCGCCACCGATGCGTCTTGGAGCCGGTGCCCGTCCCGGCTGCTGAGCATCACGTCGGCGCCTTCGGCGGCGAGCGCCGTGGCCGCACCCAGCCCGAGGCCCTGGCTCGACGCCAGCACGAGGGCCCGTCTGCCCCGAATGCCTAGGTCCACCGTCTGTCTCCTCCGGGGGCTGGTCTCACTGCGATCCGGAGCCGGCTACCGCTCCGCGAACTCCACCGACACCTCACGCTCAAAGTTGAACGTGAAGCCCTTGACACCCTTGAGAATCGCCTTCGCTGCCTCAATCGACTCGACGGCCTGCAGTTTCTGCAGCATCGTCTCGTCCGACGAGAGCGCGTTGAAGTCCATATCGAGCAGCGTCACCCGCTGGCCCTGGACGTGGGGGCTGCTCGTCCGGACGATCCGGCCCGCCACCTGCAGAACGATGGACAGGCGGAGGTCCTTCAGGACCAGTCTGGCCATCGACAGCGCCTGCGGGTCGATGGTCCTGGCTGCCCCGCCCGGTTGCGCCGGCGTGGTCTGCTCCGGGGCGACGTCCGGAAACACGAGCGTCACGATGGAGGTGCCGCCCGGCTGCCGCGAGAAGCGGAAGCGGATCTCCTCGGGCCCGGACCCGCGCATCCTGACCCCGGGCATGGGGCCCGTCGGCGGGGCCGGCCGCTGACTCAGTCGGATCTTGGTGATGTCGGTGAACGCGTAGACCACCTTCAGGCCTTCCGCGCTGGCGGTCTTGATCTTCTCGCTGGAGACGAACGTCACGCCTTCGCCGAGCGCGCCGGCAGCCGCGCGGGCGTCGTTCTCTGAGAACAGCTCCGCCGGCTGCCCGGCTGCCGCCTCGCCCCTCAGTCCTGCGAGCCCGGAGCTGAGCTGGGAGACCTGCGCCACGGTCTCGGGCGCCATGGTGGTCGTCTGTTCGATGGTGCCGCTGCCGTCGGGGCGCACGGTCAGCAGCGTGGCCGAGGTCAGGCATCCGGCCAGCGGGGCCACAAGGACAAGCACCGCCGCCGTTCGTATCAGTCGCATGGCCGACTCCTGCGAAGCTGGAGATCCTGCGGCGCCGGCGCGCGGGGCCTCAGGCGATGCCGACGAATCGCAGCAGCAGAAAGACCGCAGCGCCAACCGCAGCGGCGGCCGGGATGGTCAGCAGCCACGCCCAGACGATCTGCCCCGCCACTCCCCAGCGGACCGCCGACAGCCGCCGGGTCGAGCCGACGCCGACGATCGCGCCTGTGATCGCGTGCGTGGTGCTCACCGGGATGCCGAAGTGCGTTGCCACGAAAATCGCCGATGCCGCGCCTGTCTCCGCCGCAAAGCCGCTCACCGGCTGCAGCTTCGTGATCTTCGATCCCATCGTGTGGATGATCCGCCAGCCGCCGCTGAGCGTGCCAAGCGCGATGGCGCTGTACGCAGACAACACCACCCAGAATGGGATGTGAAAGTGCGTCAGGTAGCCGCCGGTGAACAGCGCAGTGGCGATGATCCCCATCGTCTTCTGCGCATCGTTCGCGCCGTGGTTGACGCTGAACAGCGCCGCGGAGACCAGTTGCAGCTTGCGGAACCACTGGTCGACGCGCGAGGGTGGCGTTCTCCGGAACAGCCAGAGGATCGCGATCATCAGGCCGAGGCCCGCAAACACGCCTATCAGCGGGGACACGACGATGAAGGCCAGCGTCTTCGTCCAGCCCGAGGGAATGATGACGCCAATGCCTGCCTTGGCGACCGCGGCGCCGGCATAGCCGCCGATCAGCGCGTGCGACGAGCTGGTCGGCAGCCCCCACCACCAGGTCAGCAGGTCCCAGACGATCGCACCCATCAGCCCAGCGAAGATGACCGCTTGCGTGACGATGCGGATGTCGATCATCCCGCTGCCGATTGTCTTCGCGACCGCAGTGCCGAACGCGAATGCCGCAAAGAAGTTGAAGAACGCGGCCCAGACGACGGCCCAGCCGGGCGACAGCACCCGCGTCGAGACGACCGTGGCAATCGAGTTCGCAGCGTCGTGAAAGCCGTTGATGAAGTCGAAGCTCAGCGCGACGAGAATCAGCAGGACAAGGACCCAGAATTCCATCCGGCGGCACCCTAGCCGTGCTTGAGGACGATGCCTTCGAGCAGGTCAGCGACGTCCTCGCAGCGGTCGGTGGTCTCCTCGAGCGCCTCGAGGATCTCCTTCCACTTGATGACCTCGATCGGGTCCCGCTCTTCGTCGAACAGACGCTGAATCGCGTGCCGGTGCAGGCGGTCCGCCTCGTTCTCGAGGCGGTTGATCTCGACCACGTACTCGGAGAGCCCCTGGCGCTTCTCCACCACGCCCATCGCCAGCTGCAGCTGCTGCGTCATCAGCGTGATGATGTGCGCCAGCTCCCGGCCGCCGAACCGCACACGAGTGATGCGATAGAGGCGGACGTACCCCGCCACCGCGTCGACCATGTCAATCACGTCGTCGAGCGCGTGCGCCAGCGCGTGGATATCCTCACGATCGATCGGCGTGACGAAGGTACGGTGCAGCCGCTGGAGGATCCCGTGGATGAGGAAGTCGCACTGGTGCTCGATCTCTTTGAGCTCGTCCGCCTTGTCCCAGTTCGGCGGGTCGGTGGCAATCATCTCGCCGAGCAGCCGGGCGCCCTTCTCCACCTCGTCCGACATGGCGATAAAATCGCTGAAAAACTTCTCTTCTCGTGGTATCAGGCGAAAGCGGGCCATCGAGCCTCTCACAGAAGGGGGCAGAGCCCGTCATCTTATCAGAATCCGGTCCGCCGTACCTCTCGGCGCCCTTCGCCCTCTCTTCGCACAGCCAAGATCGCCGGAAAAGCCGCCTCGGGGAACGGGGCGCCGGCGGCAACCCGCCTCTTGCTACGCGCCTTCGTCTCGCCTACGCTTACAGCACCATGAATCGTGTCCTCGCGATCATCCTGGGCGGTGGCCGCGGCGCGCGGCTGTTTCCGCTGACGCTGATGCGGTCGAAGCCGGCCGTGCCGCTCGGCGGCAAGTACCGGCTGGTGGATGTCTCCATCAGCAACTGCCTGCACGCCGACATCCGCCGCATCTTCGTGCTCACGCAGTTCAACTCGGCTTCGCTGAACCGCCACGTCGCCGAGACGTATCGGCTCGATATGTTCTCAGGCGGCTTCGTCGAAATCCTGGCCGCCGAGCAGACGCCCGACAACTTGAACTGGTACCAGGGCACCGCCGACGCCGTCCGGCAGGCGGCGCGCCATTTCGATCGGTACGATGCCGACTACTTCCTGATTCTCTCGGGTGACCACGTCTACCGGATGGACTACCGGGACATGCTCGAGGCGCACATCGATCGGGGCTCGGACATCACGATCGCCGCACAGCAGGTGTCCGCGGACGACGCCCCGGCGATGGGCATTTTCCGCTTCGATCGTAACGGCCAGATCGTCGGCTTCGAAGAGAAGCCGAACGCCGCCCGCCTGGCCGAAATCGGGACGAGCGCACCGCCCGGCTCGCCGTTTCTGGCGGACGCGCCGGATCGGCCCTTTGTCGCGTCGATGGGCGTGTACCTGTTCTCGCGGGACGTCCTGCTTGAGGCGCTCGCGCAGCACGGCGGCGTGGATTTCGGCCACGAGATCATCCCCGCCGCCATCCGGACGCGCGTGGTCAACGCATATCTCTTCCGCGGGTACTGGGCCGACGTGGGGACGATCCCGTCGTTCTACGACACCAACATCATGTTGACCCACCCGCACGCGCCGTTCAACTTCTACGATCCGCAGCGGCCCGTCTTCACGCATCCGCGTTTTCTGCCGGGGTCCCGTCTGAACGCCTGCTCGGTCAACGAAGCCATCGTGGCCGAAGGGTGTTACCTGGACCAGGCGACCGTCGATCACTCCGTCATCGGGATCCGGACGCACATCTACCGCGGAACGCGCATCAGCCGGTCGGTCCTGCTCGGCGCCGACTTCTACGAGGCCGATGAGGACGCACCCGCCAGAGGCGATGACCCGGCCCTCGGCATCGGGCGCGACGTCGTGCTCGACCGCGTCATCATCGACAAGAACGCGCGCATCGGCGACGGCGTGCGCCTGACCAACGCCGCCGGCATCGAGCACGCGGACGGCGAGGGCTACTACATCCGCAACGGCATCATCATCGTGCCGCGGGGAGGCGTCATCCAGCCCGGGACGATCGTCTGAACCCGGCGCCCATCGGCCTGCGGGCCTGTGCGGACCGGCACGTCCTGCCCCGTGGAGGCGTAGCCGGTGTTTCCGCCGTGTTAAATCGATGGGGGCCCCCGCGGAACGCTTGACAGCCCGTCAGGCCCCTGCAACCATCGGGGGAATGCTGGATCATACGCCGTGAGTCGACTGCTGATCGTCGAGGACGACCGCGACATCGCGGATCTGATCCGCCACTACCTCCAGAGGGCCGGCCACCAGGCCGATGTCCTGACCTCCGGCGCCGGCGCCGTCGACCGCATCGTCGCGGCCCGTCCGGACGCGGTGATCCTGGATCTGATGCTGCCGGGGACCGACGGCCTCGATATCTGCCGCGCGCTGCGCGCCGACGCCGCAACCGCGGCGATCCCGATCCTCATCGTCACGGCTCGAGCGGAGGAGCAGGACCGCATCGTCGGCTTGGAGCTTGGAGCCGACGACTACATCACCAAGCCCTTCAGCCCGAAGGAACTGGTCGCCCGCGTGGGTGCGGTCCTCAGGCGGACTGCCCGTACCGCTCCGGAGGCAGCGCCGGTGGCATATGGCCCCCTCGTGCTCGATCGGACCCGCCACGTCGTCACTGAGGCGGACCGCGAGGTGCACCTGACGGCCAAGGAGTTCCTCCTGCTCGAGTACCTCCTGCAGCATCGAGGCCGGGTGCTGTCCCGGGACCGGCTGCTCACCGACGTGTGGGGCTACCAGTACACCGGGGGCACGCGCACGGTCGACGTACACGTCCGGCGGCTGCGCGAGAAGCTGCCGGTGCTGGCCTCCGCGCTGGTGACGGTAAAGCAGTTCGGCTACAAGCTCGGCGACAAGCCGGAGACGGCGTGAGGCGCGCCTGATGCGAATCGGCTTTCGCGGACGGATCTTCGCGGCGCTCTTCAGCGTTGCCGCCGTGACGTTGGCCCTGGGATCGGCGCTCATCGCCGCGGCGCTGGGCCAGCAGACCTCACGGCGGATCGAGCTGTCGCTCGCGGCGGAGGCTCGGCTGCTGGCCGATTTGCTGCCGGAGCGGGCGTCGGCGATGTCGCAGGAGGCGCTGGAGGAAGAAGCCAGGCGCGTCGGGTCCCACCTGCCGGCGCGCGTCACCTTCATCGATCCGGCTGGCCACGTCGTCGCCGACTCGGCGGTCGGCCTGCGTGACCTGGAAGCGCTCGCCAACCACAACGACCGGCCGGAGGTGATCGAGGCGCGCCGCTCCGGAACGGGCACGGCGCGACGGTACAGCCAGACGGTCCAGACGGACATGCTGTATGCGGCGGCGCGGACGGCGCATCCCGTCGCCTCGGTCGTGCGGCTTGCCCTTCCGCTGACCGAGATCGACGAGCAGATGGCCGCCGTTCGACGCGCGACGCTCGTGGGGTTGCTGCTGGCGATGGTGGGCGCCGGCGTCCTCGCGTGGGGCGGAACGGAGGTGCTCGGCCGGCGTGTCCGCGCCATCGCGGCTGCTGCCGCTCGGTATGCCGCCGGCGATCTCTCCCAGCCCGCGCGCGACTACGGCCAAGATGAGATTGGCACCGTCTCCCGCGTGCTCGACGACAGCGTCCGCGCGCTTGCGGCACGGGCGGCGGAGCTGGCCGAAGACCGTGCCCGCACGGAGGCCATCCTCACGGGCATGGCGGAGGGCGTGCTCGCCGTCGGCCCGCAGGGCACCGTGCAGATCGCCAACCGATCGGCACAGACGATGCTCGGCATTGAGCCGGCCGCCGTCGGCCGCCACTACGTCGAGTCCGTTCGCCACCCGGCGGTGGCCGGCGTGCTCGCCGCAGCGCTGGAGGGACGGATTCCTGCCGCTATCGAGCTGACGCCGGCCCATGCACCCGACCGGCGGGTCGCGGCCCGCGCGGCGCCGGTCGTCTCGGCCGCCGGGCACGGCGCGGTGCTCGTCCTGCACGACATCACGGATCTGCGGCGAGCCGATCACATGCGCCGCGATTTTGTCGCGAACGTCTCGCACGAGCTGCGCACGCCGCTGACGGCTATTCGCGGGTACGTCGAGGCGCTGACGGACGAGCCGCTGGCCGACGCCGATCGGCAGCGGTTTCTGGCCATCATCGAGCGGCATGCGAGCCGCATGGAGCGCATCGTCCGAGACCTGTTGAGGCTCGCCAGCCTCGAAGCGCGCCAGGAGACGGTTGAGTGCTCGATCGTCGAGATCGAGAGTCTATTCCAGAGCACGGCTGCGGACCTTGCCACCCTCCGCGAGTCCAAGTCGCAGCAGGTGGAAATCCGCGTGGCCCCGTCGGCCCGCGCGGTCGCGACCGACGCCGCCAAGCTGCAGGACGCGCTCCGGAATCTGATCGAGAATGCCGTCACGTACGCGCCCGAAGGCAGCGTCATCACGCTGGCCGCCGCCAAAGACGGGGACCGCGTCCTGCTGACCGTTGCCGACGAGGGCCCCGGCGTGCCGGAGGCCGACCTCACGCGCATCTTCGAGCGTTTCTACCGCGTCGACAAGGCGCGCTCACGCGAATCGGGCGGCACCGGCCTCGGTCTCTCCATCGTCAAGCACCTGGTCGAGCTGCTGGGCGGCAGGGTGTGGGCCGAAAACCGGCCCGGCGGCGGAGCCGTCTTCAGCATCAGCCTGCCGGTGGGGCCCTCGTCTGCCGCGCTGGCATCGGTTGAACCCGATGCCGGCGCCAGCACGCCGGCGCCACCGCACTTTTAACACGCCGGCAACGCAGCCGCGACATCACCGCAACATCGCGCCGGTATCGTGACCTCAGAGGGGCGACGACGCGTCGCAAGGAGGTTGCGAGTGATGTTCCGGCCGATTCGCTTCATCCGCACAGGTGCTGTGGCAGCCGTGATGGCGCTGCTCGCCACCGCCGGCACCGCCCCGGCGTCGGCACAGGGGCTCTACTACAAGGAGATCCGCAAGGACGATCGCATCTACGTCTTCAACGTCGCGGCCAACGCTGAACGCTTCGAGAAGAGCGGGGAGGCCGGTGTCGGCATCACGAGGCTTGGCGCCGGCCCGAACGGCGAAACGGTCGTGGGCGACAACGAGCGCGCGCTGCAGCTCTTCTTCTTCAAGCACGGCCTCTCCGAGGTGGTCCCCGAACCCGCCGCGCCGGTGCAGACCCTCGTCTGGCGGGATGGCAAGACTCGCATCACCACCGACAATGCGTATCTCGAGGTCTCGAGCCGCATCCAGGTCCGCTTCACGCAGGAGGACCCGGACGAGGACAGCACTGCCCTGGCCGGGACGGCCGACAAGGGTGACGCGCGCGGATCGTTTCGGCTCCGCCGCGCGAAGTTCAAGCTTGAAGGGTGGATGATCAGGTCGTGGCTGACCTACGAGATGCAGGTCAATTACCCCGGCGTCACCGGCAGCAACGCGGGCACCCTGCTGGAAGACGCCGCCTTCGATATCGATCTCTCGAAAGGCAAGGGCCTGTTCCGCGTCCACGCCGGCCAGTTCAAGGCCCCCTACGGCGCGCAGGAGCTGACCTCGTCGGGCAACCAGCAGTTTGTCGATCGCGCGCTCGCCAGCAACTCGTTCTTCCGCGGACGCGAGACCGGCGTGGCACTCTGGGGTGCCACCCCGAACAACCGGTTCGAATGGCGTGTCGGCGTCTTCAACGGCAACAGCATGACGCGCTCGGCCAACGACAACAACAAGTACCAGTGGAATGCCCGCATCATGTGGCAGCCGAACGGCAGCCAGATGCTCAACCAGCGGGCGTGGGTGACCGGGGCGCTCTACTCCGAAAGCGACTTCGAGTCGACTACGACGCCCATCTACGCGGTGGCGTTCAACTGGGAACGACAGAACAACCACTTGGCCACGACAGGCAACGACCTGCGGTCGAACGCCTACAGCATCGACGGCATCTTTAAGTACCGGGGCTTTTCGGCAAACGGGATGTACACCCGGGCCGATCGGACGCCGGAAAGCGGCGACACGTACTTGTCGCCCGGGTTCTTCATCCAGATGGGTCAGCTCTTCTCGCGCCGCCGCTTTGAAGTGGCTGTCCGCTACGGTCAGTACGAGGCCAGCGCCAAGATCGACAACGACCTGGTGAAGGAGCTGCGCGGCGCCTTCAACTACTACTACGCGCGCCACGGCCTCAAGTGGCAGACCGATGCCGGAGAGGTCGAGACGCAGGGCGGACCGGGCAAGGCCAACTCGAAGTCGTTCGAAATCCGCTCGCAGCTGCAGTTCGTCTTCTAGAAGACGGCGTCTTCAGGTCCAGGCGACAACGATTTAACAGCGACGAAACACGCCGCTCCCTCGACCCCGCTAGGATCGTGGTAGAGGCAGCAGCGGACGGCCGTCGCCAGTGCGGAGGATACCGATGAAGCAGGTGAAGGTGGGTGCAGCAGCCGCAGCTCTCGTGGCAGGCACGGTGCTCCTCGGCGCCCAGGCGATGAAGGTGGATGCCGGTCTGCGGCCGTACCAGCGCGTGAGCGGCGTCGCCGGCAGCCTGAGCAGCGTCGGCTCGGACTCGATGAATAACATGATGACACTGTGGGCGGAGACGTTCCGCAAGATGTACCCCAACGTCAAGATCCAGGTGGAAGGCAAGGGCTCCTCCACCGCCCCGCCGGCTCTGATAGCCGGCACGTCCCAGTTCGGGCCGATGTCGCGACAGATGCGCGCGACCGAAACTGACCAGTTCGAGGCCAGGTACGGCTACAAGCCGACGGAACTCAGAACGTCCTACGACGCGCTGGCGGTCTACGTCAACAAGGACAATCCGATCGAGAAGCTCACGCTTGCCCAAGCCGAGGCGATCTTCGGCAAGAGCCGCAAGCGCGGTTACAAGGAGGACCTCAAAACGTGGGGCCAGCTGGGCCTCACGGGGGACTGGGCGAACCGGCCGATCAGCCTGTACGGACGCAACTCCGCCTCGGGCACCTACGGGTTCTTCCGCGAGCACGTGCTCGGAAACGGGGACTACAAGAACACCGTGAAGGAGCAGCCGGGCTCTGCCTCGGTCGTCCAGGGGGTGACCGAAGACCGGTTCGCCATCGGCTACAGCGGGATCGGCTACAAGACGTCCGGAGTCAAGGCGGTGGCCCTGGCCATGACCGAGAAGGGGCCGTTCTCAAGCGGATCGACCGACGATGTCCTGAGCGGCAAGTACCCGCTCTGGCGGTTCCTGTACGTCTATGTGAACAAGGCGCCGGGCAAGCCGCTCGAACCGCTGGTCGCCGAGTTCGTCAAGCTGATCTACAGCAGGGAAGGTCAGGAAGTGGTCGTCAAGGACGGCTACATGCCGCTCTCGGCAGCCCAGGCCCAGGCGGAGCTGGCGACGATCCTGAAGTAGCCGGCCCGCACTCGCGTCGCTCGGAGGGCCGGTGGCCGCATGTGCCGCCGGTCCTCGTTGTCTTGCGTCATGGCCAAGCCCGATCAGTCCGTCCGTATGATGATGGCGGCCGCCGCGCGGCGGATCGGCCGATTGAAGCGCATCGACCGCGCGGCGGTGGTCGTCATCACGCTGGGCGGCCTGGCGGTCGTGGTCAGCGTCTTCGGTATTCTGATCTTCATCGCGGCCGAGGCCGTGCCGCTGTTCCGTCCTGCGCGCATGCTGGCGGCCTCCCGCACCGGAATCGCCACCTCGGTCTCTGCACAGGCGCACGGCCTGCGCGCTGTCGGCGTCGACGAATACCGACGCTATCTTCACACGATCGAACCTGACGGGCGCGTGGTGTTCCGCGATCTCGTAGACGGATCGGGTGCGCTCGAGTTCTCCATCCCCGGCATCGAGCCCGGCTCCCCGATCGCCTCGTCCTCCTCCAGCGTCCTTGGCGGGTACCTCGCCGCCGGCACGACCGATGGCCGCGTAGCGCTCATGCAGATCAGGTACACGCCGCGCTACGAACGGGAGGCCTTGTCCGGCGTCGATGTCGAGATTCGCAGCCGCGGCATCGCGTTGGTTGACCCCGAGGGCCGGCCGGTCCGTCAGGTGAGCTACGTCGAGGAGGGCGGGGAGAAGTACGTGGCCGCCATCGTGCACGACCGCGATGTGGCCATCTGGCACGCGGATGAGGCCGGAGGCGAGCGCCGGGCGACGGTGAGCATCGCCGACGGGGAATCCCTCACGCACGTGCGGGTCGGGCGTGGCGGCTTCGTCGTCGCCGCCACGGACCGCGGCCGGTTGTACAGCTGGCTCTTCGGCGACGGCGCCCCGGAACTCACGGACGTGTCACCGGTTTCCAGTGACGCGATCACCGCGCTTGAGTTCCTCATCGGCGGCAGTTCCGTCGTCGTCGGCACCTCGCGCGGGGAGGTCTCCAGCTGGTTTCGCGCGCCCGTCGCCCGCGGCGGCCAGGCGATGGTCCGGGCTCACCAGTTCGAGCCTCAGGCGGGCGCAATCCGCGCCATCGCCGTGTCGCCGCGCGACCGCAGCTTCGTGGCCTCTGGCGACGATGGGGCTCTCGTCTTGCGACACCAGACTTCGGAGCGCACCCTCGCGCGACTCGACGATACGGGTGCCTTCCCGCTCCTCGTCGTGGCGCCGAAGGCGGATGCGCTCTACGGACTCTCGGACAGCGACGTCGCTCCGTTCGCCATCGACAACCCGTATCCCGAGATCAGTCTTCAAACGCTCTTCGGGCGGGTGTGGTACGAGGGATACGGGTCGCCCGAGTACGTCTGGCAATCGACGGGGTCGACCGATGATTTCGAGCCGAAGCTGAGCCTGGTGCCGCTGGTGTTCGGCACAATCAAGGGAACGCTCTACGCGATGCTGTTCGCCGCGCCGCTCGCCGTCCTGGGCGCGCTGTACACCTCGCAGTTCGTGCACCCCACAATCAAGGCCAAGGTCAAACCGGCGATCGAGATCATGGCGGCGCTTCCGAGTGTGGTGATCGGGTTTCTCGCCGGGCTGTACCTGGCGGGCATCGTCGAACGGAACCTGGTCGCCGTGTTCGTGATGATGGCGATGATGCCCGCGTTCGGCACGGCCGGCGTGTTCGTCTGGAAAGCCCTGCCGCGCGCGTTCGCCGAGCGGCTCAAGCCGGGCACGGAGATCGTCGCGATCATCCCGCTGCTGCTGCTGGCAGTGCTCTTCGGCGTGTGGGTCGGGCCCGCTGTGGAAGCGTGGCTTTTCGGCGGCGATGCCCGATCGTGGCTGCAGGCCGCGCTGGGTCTGACCTACGATCAGCGCAACTGCCTCGTGGTGGGCCTCGCGATGGGCTTCGCCGTCATCCCGATCATCTTCACCATTTCCGAGGATGCCTTCACGAGCGTCCCGTCGAGCCTGACGGCTGCCTCGCTCGCGCTCGGGGCCAGCCGCTGGCAGACAGCCCTCCGCGTCGTGCTGCCCACGGCCAGCCCGGGCGTCTTCTCCGCGACCATGGTCGGATTCGGCCGGGCGGTCGGCGAAACGATGATCGTGCTGATGGCCACCGGCAACACGCCGATCATGGACTGGTCGATCTTCAACGGCATTCGCACACTGTCGGCCAACATCGCCGTCGAGATCGCCGAGGCGCCGCAGGGTGGCACGTTGTACCGGACGCTCTTCCTGTCGGCCGCCCTGCTCTTCGTCATGACCTTCATCGTCAACACCGTAGCCGAGGTGATCCGGCAGCGGCTGCGCGAGCGGTACAGGGCGGTGTGATGTCCGGCCTGCGCACCCTGTTCAGGCGTGGCGACCCGGCTATCTGGCTGGCCGGAACGGGACTCGGGACCAGCCTCCTGATGATCGCGGGGATGATCCTGCTCATCCTCGTGAACGGCCTGGGGTTCTTCTGGCCTCGCCCGCTCGCGCACCTCACCCTGAAGGACGGCAGCCCGCTCCTCGGAGAGATCGTAGCCCGTGAGGGAATTCCCGCCCCGGGCACCGCCGAGCATCTGAGGCGCGTCCGGATCCAGCTCAAGCTGGGAAACCGCGACCTCACGGGCGCCGACTTCCGGTGGGTCGACGAGGACAACGTCGTGCGAACGGAGTACCCCGCCGACGCGGTCTACGTCGAGCGGCGGGAGTACGGTCCGTTTATCGGGCGGGCCGTCAAGCTGGCGGCCGGCGAGCGCGAGGTCGCCGTCGGGAGTCAGGCGGTGCTGGCGGCTCTGCCGTCGGTGCTCGCCCGGGCAGCCGCCGACCGCCGCGCGATTCGCCGGCTCGAGCGCGACGACATCGGGCGCGTGAACTCCAGGATCGATCGCACGCGGCTGCGCGTCCTGAAACTGGATCTGGAGGCGAAGCGCACGCCGAGCGTGGATCAGCGTGCGGAGCGATCGGCACTGCAACGGGAACTGGCCGACCTGAAGAGCCGGTACGGCGAGCTCGAAGATCGGCTCGCGCGCACCGCCGAGGCGGCTGCCGCGATGCGACTGACGCTGCAGGCCGCGGACGGCTCCGAGAAGGAACTCCCCGTGCTCGACGTCTACCGGCTCTACGCCGCGAACCAGCTGGCCACCGCGGGCCGTGCTGCGGTGTACGCCAGCCGGCTTCTGGAGTTCCTCACCGGCGATCCGCGGGAGTCGAACACCGAGGGTGGCATCTTCCCGGCCATCTTCGGCACGGTCATGATGGTGCTCATCATGAGCATCGTGGCGGTACCCTTCGGCGTGCTTGCCGCGCTGTACCTGCGGGAGTACGCGGCGCAGGGCGCGCTCGTGCGTCTCGTCCGCATCGCCGTCAACAACCTGGCCGGCGTGCCGTCGATTGTCTTTGGCGTCTTCGGCCTGGGGTTCTTCGTTTACCTCGTCGGGGGGTCGCTCGACCGGGCGTTCTTCCCGGAGCGGTTGCCCACGCCGACGTTCGGGTCCGGGGGCATCCTCTGGGCCTCACTGACGCTGGGGCTGCTGACCGTGCCCGTTGTCATCGTGGCGGCCGAGGAGGCGCTCTCGGCTGTCCCGCGCTCGATGCGCGAGGCGTCGCTGGCGACCGGGGCCACCAAGTTCCAGACGATTCTGCGCGTCGTGCTGCCGGCCGCCGCGCCCGGGATCCTGACGGGCCTGATCCTGGCGATGGCGCGCGGCGCGGGCGAGGTGGCCCCGCTCATGATCACCGGGGTGGTGAAGCTGGCGCCGGACCTCCCGGTGGACGGCTACTTCCCGTTTCTCCATCTGGAGCGGAAGTTCATGCACCTCGGGTTCCACATCTACGACGTAGGGTTCCAGAGCCCCAATGTCGAGGCGGCCAAGCCGATGGTGTACGCCACGGCGCTGCTGCTGCTGGCGATCGTGGTGCTGCTGAACCTGACGGCGATCGTCGTGCGCAACCGCCTGAGGCGGAAGTACCAGACGTCGGCGGTTTCGTAGGAGGCCGAGGCGGGGCGCGCCCCGGCTCGGCCGGCCAGGATGAAGGCGCGCGCGGGACGGATCGGGCGGCCGCAACCCGCGGAA
>JAEAME010000882.1_pt1 | contig 25406 bp, 21 predicted proteins | sample 8958731 | NCBI WGS metagenome assembly JAEAME01 (sample SAMN16933194, study PRJNA681113) | bioreactor sludge metagenome | isolation source: anerobic bioreactor sludge (Control) | place: India:Bengaluru | collected 2018-10-24 | reverse complement strand
TGGTCTTGATTTTTATTTAACGGACGTAAAATCAACGGATTTTATATAAGTTTGACATCATGGAACTTAAGGAAAGAAAACAAATCGCTATACTGGTAGGCAGTCTTAGAAAAGAATCACTGAACCGGAAAATGGCAAGGGTACTTATTGACCTGGCGCCCGACACGATGGACCTTGAAATTGTGGACATAGGGCATCTTCCCCTTTACAATGAGGATCTGGAAGAAAATACGCCCAGGGAATGGACGGCATTCCGTAAAAAAATCAAGGAATATGACGGCATCATTTTCGTTACACCGGAATACAACCGGTCAACCACGGCTGCCATGAAGAATGCCCTTGATGTGGGATCCCGGCCTTACAAGCATAATGTATGGAGTAACAAACCTTCTGCCGTGATCTCGGTATCAATGGGGGCAATTGGCGGGTTTGGGGCCAACCATCATGTAAGGCAGTCATTGGTATGTTTGAATGCACCCGTTATGGCTCAACCTGAAATGTATATCGGAGGTGCCGCTGACCTTTTTGACCAGAATGACCATCTGACCGATAGCCGGATGGAAGAACTGGTCCATAAATTCTTTCGTTCTTACAGCCGTTGGTTATGTAAGTTTGTCGAGTGATCTGAGTGCACGGGCATTGTATCCCAGGTCAAACATTTCCTCTTTGTGTTTTAGGTCATAGGCGTTGTATACTGCCATTTCCTCATCTTCAATCACCAGATCGGCCAGATCCATGTCATAGGATGCATTGGCATTGAATAACATGGTAACACACCGTTCGGCTATGTATTTCATGGATCCTGTATATTTTGTATCCCGTTCCGGCTCGGGAAACAAATTCAGAGCAAAAACCTTCTTGCATTCTTCCCGGATAGGCAATACGGGTACATTCCTGATTACTCCTCCGTCAACATAATGTTTGCCGTTTATTTTTACGGGAGGAAAAACAACAGGAATACTGCAGGAAGCCAATATGGCGTCAATGAGGGGACCGCTGTCAAATACCACTTCTTTTGCCGTTTCAAGACAGGTAGCTACCACTTTAAGTGGAATTTTCAACTCTTCAAAAGTTTTTGCTTTCAGTGTTTGCTCAAGGATCTTTCGTACCGGCTTTGAATCTACCAGGAATTCCTTTGGGAGCCTTGGTTCAAGAAAATCTTTCAGATTCAGCTCCCTGAAAGCTTCCAGCATTTCCTCTATACTTAATCCTTGCGCATACATCGCGGCAATTATTGACCCCACACTAGTCCCTGATACCATATCGGGCCTGTATCCCAATTCCAACAGCCGCTTCAAAACGCCTCCGTGATAATAGCCTCTGGCACCTCCACCGCCAAAGGCTATTCCCAATTTGTATTTTTTTCTCATAAAACTTATGATAATATTACTTCAATCCGCCTGAAGTATCAGTAGAAATACCACCGGACGTGCCAACCCGGGAAGCTTCTTCCAGATCTCCAACCTTTCTGGCCCTGGCAGCTTTTCCCTGTCCAAAACGGATACTGAAGCTCAACCTGATTTTCTGAAGATTGATTTTTTGATCAAGAGTATATTGTACTTCACTATCTGAATTGTACTTCAGGTTATTATCAAAGGTATTAAAAATATCATTGACATTAAGACTCAAAGTAGCTTTATTATCCATGAAATTTTTCTTAATCCCGCCACTGGTCATAAAAATCGGCTCAATTATAAAATAACCGTACGGAATTTTTCCTTGAAAAAGTGCATTGATCTCAATTTTCCAGTCTTTTGGGAGCAGGAATGTAAGCTGTCCGTAGGCATTGGTCAACATACCGTTGTTGATATATTGTTCTGTCTGACCCTGGCGGGGATCTGCCGAATTATTCATATAGAGACACGTTCCGCTTGCCGTAAAGTGAAGCCATTGTGTAACTGGCAATTCGCTTATGGATAAAGAAGCCCCAGCCATGTTCTGATTCCCGAAGTTTTCATATAACAACATCTTGGTCCCTGTCTGGTCGTAATAAGGATTCTGCATGATCAGATTTCGTGTATGGGCATATATTAAAGCCAGATTGTAATGCGTTTTGAAATTCACACTTAGTGCCAGCTGATCCGAGAGCTGCGGATCAAGATCCGGATTCCCCTCCACATATGAGTTGGCATCTACATAATTCCGGAAAGGATTGAGCTGGTTAAAAGACGGCCTTCCAATACGGCTTGTATAGGATAATGTCAGACGCCATATTGCAGAAGGGTTATATCCTACAAAAACAGTCGGAAAAACATTGAAATAACTTTTAACCGTTTCTTTTTGTGCCGTGATCCAATCACCCAGGGCATAAGTATACTCACCGCGCAATCCAATTTTGAGCATCCATTTGGTACCTAACATTCTGCCCATTGAAGCATAAGCAGCTGCAATATGCTCTGTATACAAAAACTGGTTGGACATATTGGTGTTGGGTTGCCAGATATTGTTCAAAAAATCTTCCCGGTTCAGATCGTTGTCGGTTTGTGTCATAGCCCACTTCAGACCGGTTTCCAGCACACCCGTTTTCCAAAATGACTGTTGGTAATCCACACGGCCTGAAAACAAGTTAATATACTGCTGGCTGTTCTGTTTGAATATTTCACTTATACCGGTTCCGGAAACCACGTTGTTATCCTGGGAATTCCGGGATGTTATGTCGTAATAAGCATAATCACCATTGAAAGTCAGTTCCTGTCCCTTCTGCTCATTGAACAAACCTGTATAATTAATATTGGTAGTGATGTTATCGTAATCAGAACCGGTTGTTATTACACTTTTTATACTGTTGATAAGTTGATCGTTAATGTATGTATTGGTAAAATTCTGATCGCCGTAATTGTCCTGGGACTGATCCCTGAACATAGTGGTTACAATAAACCCTACCGTGTTCTTTTTATCAATAAAGAAATCGTTGGCCAGTTTGATCGTGTGACTTTGCGATCCTATTAAAAAATCAGAATGGGATATCTGTTCAAAACCGGTAGTGCCTCCCAATCCTGTCCACGAATCCAGTGTAGCTCCCATTTGTTCGTAACGTCCGCCGTAATTGAGTAAAGTATTGGTCTTATCTGTACGCAGGTTCAGATTCAATCCCCCGCCGGCTTCCTGTTCATAAACCTTATGTTTCATGCCGCCGTAAAACCCGTTGGCCATCCCGCTGAATCCCTTCAACAAGTTTTTCTTCATTTTAATATTGATGATCCCCCCCGTGCCTTCGGCATCGTAACGGGCAGAAGGATGTGCCATTAGCTCAATTTTATCTATGGTTGTTCCATCAGTGGACCTGAGCAGGGCTTCCAACTCCAGTCCGCTCAGGTATGAAGGACGTCCGTCAATCCAGATACTCACAGCCTGACCGTTCAATTTCACATTCCCGTCCATGTCTATAGTCACACCCGGAGCTTTGCGTAAAACTTCCAAAGCATTGCTCCCTTCGGTCGAAACAGCCTCTGCAACATTCATAACAATCTTATCAATTTTTTGTTCAATGACCGGAACCCTGGCCGTGATCACGGCCGTTTCCAGTGTTTCAACATCCTCTTCCATTTCAATAGTTCCTGCATCCATCTCGGACGTATTCAATTGGACAGCGGTTTCATGTTCTTTATAACCAATAAAGGTTGCAACAAGACGGTACGAACCGTGAGGTACGTTGCTGATCAAAAAGGATCCGTCTTCATTTGCCGTAGCAGCAGCAATTACTTCATCGCTGCCGTTCCTGACAGCAACCGTAGCATAAGAAAGCGGGGATTGGGTTTCTTTATCAACAACTACACCTTTAATATTCGTAGTGTTTGGGGAAGCCATAAGATTTGCTGTTCCCAGCAAAAGCACAGACAATAGTGTTGCGAAAATTTTCATTTGGATTCTTGTTTGTAAAAAGTTTCAATTTCATTGAGTGATATGGACAACATATCCATACGTTTAAAAAATACCGGAAGTTCTTCATTTAAAAAACGTTCCCTGAGAGTTTTAACGATTTCCTGCCGGGCTCCGGGCGCAACAAAATAACCAATACCCCTTTTGTTGTAAATTATTTCCCTTTGCTGCAGATGATCGTAAGTCCGGGCTACCGTATTGGGATTCACTCCCAATTTAGCCCCCAGTTCCCGTACAGACGGGATCCGGTCTTCTGCATTCCATTTGCCGCTCAGTATCCTTTCGCATAACGATTCAGCTATCTGCAGGTAAATGGCTTTATGTTCCTTGAATTCCATAATGATCAGTATTTTCTTGTTTTAATAAGCCGGTAGGTACCTATCCAGCATCCCAGACTTACAACAGACCAAAGAATGTATTGTATGGTCATCATCTTTTTGTAGATGGGAATTCCTTTCATAAGTTCTCTCATATCTCCAATACCAAACACCCTGATCTTACTCCCGTCAATATTCAATGACATATCTGAGAATTGTTCTTCAAAGAACATCCCCACTTTTTCATAACCAATAATATTGAAAACAAATATTGAAAGTAATCCTGTAAGAATAACCAGCCCCAAAAGACTGAGTATGGTCTTGGCTACTTTCTGGTTTTTAAAGAGCATATTTCCTAAAACAAACCAGGATTGGATGACCAGTAAACTTATCAGTTCAATACCCATGATCTCCATGCTGTGAGCCGTAAAAAGCATTTCATTAAGACGTAACGGCATGATCAGGTATACCACCGTGTCCAGAATAAGCAGGCCTGCTGTTACAATGAACGTAGTAAAAACGGCTGTGATAAAAAACATGCTCAACGTTTTTTCCAGTGTTGATAATGGCAGTAATACATAATTCAATCCTTTCCGGTGATGATTCACTGTCCCGTAAAGTTTTGAGGGGGCCACAATCATTATGACCGCTATCAGGAGCTTCATCATACTTATACGTGACAAAGCACTGACCGATCCACCTACCAGTACAGGTAATATCAGAAATAATAAATATATCCCCAATATACTGACTATTGAAATACCGTAATTCCGGAAATATTCCCTGATCTCTTTTGCCGTAACGGCAGAAAAACGATTGAAATCAAATATGTTATTCATGATCATTCACTTTAAAATGTTCGTTAAACCATTCCTTTTGTTTCAGCACCGCATTAAATAAAGCCTCCAGATTCACTTTTGTGTCCAATCCCATTGTATTGGCTTTTACCATAGCATATCCCATAGGTGTTTCCTCTGAATACAATGCATCGGGATCACTGTCGGAGTTTGTAATAAAACATATCCTTTCAGCAATTTCTTGTATGGTAGCATGCAGTAAAACTCCTTTGTTATCAAGAATGATCACCGGATCAATCAGATGCTCCAGATCACGTACCTGGTGGGTTGAAACAACCATGATCCGGTTTTCGTTGATGTGTCCTGCCACAATACTCCGGAAAAGGGCTTTGGATGGAATGTCCAACCCGTTACTCGGTTCATCCAAAAGCAGTATACCGGTATTAAGAGACAAAGCATAAGATATATACGCCTTTTTCTGTTGTCCTGCAGACAGGTCTTTAAACTTTTGGCCGGGCTTTACCTCAAAACGGTCTAACAAGGAATAAAACTGTTCCATTTTGAACCCCGGATAAAAAGTACCATAGTTTTTACCCAGCTCCCCCACTGTTCCCGGAGGGCAGGCCGGCTCTTCAGGCAGATAATAGATATCTGCCAGGAATGCAGGTTGACGTTTGTAAGGATGAAATCCATTGACATTACAGGCAGCCTGGTCACTTTTTAACAGACCGGCCATGATCTTGAGCAATGTTGTTTTACCGACCCCGTTTTGTCCCAGCAGGCCGTATACATTCCCTTTTTCCAGTGCCAAAGTCAAACTGTCAAATACCTTGTTCCTGGAATAACTAAACGATAAATCGTTGATTTGTATCATATTGCTAGTGTATTAGTATATTAGTACGCTGCAAATGTAGACACTTTTTTATAAATACCAAATTTTTTTTACTTTTATTATCTTTGTTAAAAATCCGTATTATGGCTCTTATCAGGCTTTCCGGCGTAGACATCATAAAAGATACGAATCTTATCCTGGCAGGTGTTGATTTAACTCTTGACAAAGGAGATTTCATATACCTGGTAGGCCGTGTAGGCACCGGAAAAACTTCTCTGATTAAAACACTTATAGGAGAATTTCCTGTATTGAAAGGAGAGGCACAGGTGGCAGGATTCAATCTGATCAAACTGAAAAGAAAAAGAATACCTTATCTAAGGAGAAAGATCGGCGTGGTTTTTCAGGATTTTCAGCTTTTACAGGACCGTTCTGCTTACGATAACCTGGAATTCGTTCTCCGTTCTACCGGATGGAAACATAAAAAAGAAATTCAACAACGCATTGAAGAAGCACTTGACAGCGTGGGTATGCTTCACAAAAAGCATAAAATGCCTCACCAGTTATCGGGCGGCGAACAGCAACGGGTAGCTATTGCCCGTGCCATATTGAACAATCCTGAAATCATCCTGGCAGATGAACCTACCGGGAACCTGGACAGCGATACGCAACAGGAAATTATGCAATTGTTCATGAACATACATGAAAAACAAAAACCGGCCATGATGGTCGTTACACACAACTTGCAATTATTACAACGCTACCCGGGACGGATATTTAAATGTGAAGCAGGAAAATGTACGGAAGTCGCTAATCGTCAGGAAATTGACTTCTCCACTTTTATGGAATCATGAAAAGCAGGCAAGACGTTGAAGGAATCATAGACTGGTTCTGCAAACACATGCCGGATCCTGTTACAGAATTGGAATATGCAGATCCGTTTGGTTTGCTGGTAGCAGTCATTCTTTCGGCCCAATGTACGGATAAACGCGTTAACATGACCACGCCTGTCCTGCTTGAACGTTATCCCACGGCATCTGATTTGGCTGCTGCAACTCCTGAAGAAGTATACCCTTATATAAAATCCATTTCATACCCCAACAACAAAGCCAGGCATCTTACCGGCATGGCCCGGGCGTTAATCACCCTTTTTGACGGAAAAGTCCCTGAAGATCCTGAAGATTTGCAAAAGCTTCCCGGAGTAGGCAGGAAAACGGCTAACGTAATCGCCTCGGTAGTTTTCCAAAAACAAGTCATGGCAGTAGACACCCACGTTTTCCGGATATCCCGCAGACTCGGCTTATCAAAAGGAAAAACACCGCTTGCCGTGGAAAAAGATCTGAACCGTCATTTTCCTCCGGAACTCCGGGCAAAGGCACATCACTGGCTTATCCTCCACGGGCGTTACGTATGTACGGCCAGGAACCCAAAGTGCAAATCGTGCGGGATCTCTTCGTTTTGTGACACATACAAAAAAAAGGTCAACGGATGAAGACCTTACAAGGGATAGGAAAAGTTTGGCAAGAAGCCCTCAACGACTTCCTGATATACCTGCGTCTGGAGCGCTCCCTTTCTGAAAACACACGGAATGCCTACCTGCACGACGTGAACATGTTCCTTGAATACCTGGCACACCAGGCTCCCCCGGGAGCCACTCTTCCTGATCCCTGGCAGATCCGGGACAAACACATTGAATTGTTTCTTGCACAGGTTACTGATTCAGGTTCTTCTCCCAGGACACAGGCACGTATTCTTTCCGGTTTAAATGCTTTTTTCCGGTTTTTAGCCATGGAAAAACGTATTACTGCCAATCCCTGTACTCCGGTTGAATCTCCAAAAACCGGCAGGCATCTGCCCGTAGTGCTTTCATTAAATGAAATTGAAAAAATTCTGAATGCAGTGGATTTGAGCCTGCCCGAAGGGCACCGCAACAAGGCGATCATTGAAGTATTGTACGGCTGCGGATTGCGTGTGAGTGAACTTATTGGTTTAAAATTATCTCAAATGTTTCCCGATCAAGGCTTTATACGGGTTATTGGAAAAGGAGACAAACAACGTTTGGTGCCAATTGGATCTCATGCCCTGAAAGCACTCAATTTGTACTATCCCTGGAGAAATTCACTGAATATTAAACAGGCAGACGATGATTACGTCTTTCTGAACCGTTACGGCAGACAGATAAGTCGTAATATGATTTTCATAATTGTCAGGGAACTGGCAGCACATGCCGGAATGAAAAAAACAATCTCCCCACACACTTTCCGTCATTCTTTTGCCACGCATTTAATTGAAAACGGAGCTGATCTGCGTGTAGTACAGGAAATGTTGGGGCACAGCAGCATTCTGACCACCGAGATTTATACCCATTTGGACACTGCTTTCTGGCAACATACCATTCTGAGTCATCATCCGCGTCCCTAAATGCGGTATGATTCTTGAAAAACCCTATATTTGTTACAACATTTATTTGCTACATGAAATCTTTCAGGCGCATTCTTTTATTTACCGGTTTACTCCTTCTTGCCCCCGGTCTTTCCGGACAGGAATATGAGCGTTCCTACGACGACATCTTCAATACTGCCGTTGAATTGTACAAACAGGAACAATACTGGAGCGCCTGCCTGCTTTTTGAAAACCTTGAACAGCGTGATCCGGAAAACCGGTCTGCACTGGTAGCCTCATACAGGATCCTTTGTGATATTGCACTGAAAGATCCCGGGGTAGATACACGCATTGCCCGTTGGGAAGAACGCTATCCTTCCGCACCCCTGAAACATCAAATATATAATAAGTTCGGGAACCTCCTTTCCGATGAAACACGTTACCAGGAAGCTGCAGCAGTTTACGATAAAGTAAATGTGAAGCGGCTACCCAAATCCGAACGTGCTTCCCTGACTTTCAGGAAAGGATACATTAATATGCAATTGGGTAATTCGGATAAAGCGATCACCCTGTTCCTGGAAACGGAAACATACCCTCCCGGTCAGGAATACCATTGGGCGGCAAGGTACTACCGGGGATACATCCATTATGCAAAAGGACGTTTTGGAGAAGCCATTCCCCTTTTGGAACCGCTTACGGAAATTCCGCAATACGGAGCCCTGTCTTCTGTATACCTGTTACAAGCACTCTTTTACACGGGTAAATACGAACAGGTGATCCGCCAGGGAGTTCCCATTTACCGCGATGCCGATCCCTCGTTGCGTACCACCCTTGCCAAAACATTGTCCGAATCCTATTTTGCCCTGGGAAGAACGGAGGAGGCTCGCAGTTTTTTTGACGATTACCTGAAAGATGCACGTTCACTTACACTAACAGACAGTTACTACTCCGGCATATTGCATTTTAAACTGGGAGACTATGAACGTGCAGCAGAACAACTTTCCCTGGTAGGTGAAAGACCCGACAGCCTGGGACAAAACGCTCTTTATCACCTGGGAGAAACCTATATACAATTGCGCAACAAACTGCAGGCTATGGATGCCTTCAGGCGGGCCAGTGCACTGGATTTTGATCCCGCAATAAGGGAAGATGCATTTTTCAATTATGCCAAACTGGCCTTTGACGTTAACCGGGACATCCAGGTATTGTCTTTGTACAGGAACGCCTATCCGGACTCTCCGCGGCTGGACGAGATCCAAAACTATATTGCCGCGAATTACTTCCTTAACAGGGATTTCGCTTCAGCCGTTGAAGCGCTCCAGGCACTAAGGGATCCTACCCCTGAAAACCTGGAAGATCTGAAAAAAGCCGCTTACTTAAGAGGCGTTCAACTCTACCAGGCCGGATCTTTCCGGGATGCGGAAAGGTATTTCTCAATGGCCCGGGAACCTTACTTGGTAGCAGAGTGTTTGTACCGGAGCAATCTCTTTGGCAATGCCATTCAGATATGGGAACAGTTTATAAGACAAAGCGGGTCATTCTCCAATCCCGAAAAATACCGCACCAGCCACTACAATATCGCCTATGCCTATTTTAAACAGGGAGATTATGCAAACGCTGAAAACTGGTTTGCACGGTATCTAAGACTCGGTCCGCGTAACAATTCTTTGATGTCGGACACATACCTGCGTCTGGGTGATTGTGCTTTTGCCCAATACAAACACCAACAAGCCCTTGAAGAATACCAAAAAGCTCTTGATCACAAGACGGTAGTTCCCGATTATGCCCTCTATCAAATGGGCATGGCCCAGGGAATTCTGAACCGTGAATCCGAAAAAATTCAAACACTGGACCGGCTGATGCAGGAGTATCCTTCTTCTGCATACTATTCTCCTGCCCTCTTTGAACAGGGTCGCACATATATACAGACAAATCAATACGCCAAAGCCGAAGAACGTTTCCGGATCATTCTATCGTTTGACACACACAGGGCATACCACGCCAAAGCGCTAATTGAACTGGGACTTATTCAGATTAATTTACAGAATTCGGAAGCCGCCCTTGATTATTACAAAGAAGTACTGCGTCGTTTCCCCGATTCACCCGATATTACCGATGCCCTTGCCGGAATAGAGAACATTTACCTCTCACGAAACGATTCCCGCGGTTTCTTCAAATACATGGAAAGCCTGGGTATTGACTCGGGGAAAACCCCGGGTGAGAAAGAATTGATGATCTTCTCTTCGGCCGAGCAGTTGTACCTGGATCATTCACATGCCGAGGCAGTCACTGCACTGAACAATTTTATCAAGGAATATCCGAAAAGCGAAAAGATCCCTGCCGCACATTTTTACCTGGGCGAATGCCTGTCTCAACTGGGCAAAATGCAAATGGCGGCCGATGCCTACCTTGTGGTCATGAAAAAACCTTCCGGTTCGTTTACCGAGTTGGCCACCCGCAATTACGCTTCCATCCAGTACAATCTGGAAAAATATGCCAATGCCGTGGATGCTTATATGAGTCTGAACGACATAGCTGTATTGGAGAACAACCGGCTGGAAGCAATCAAAGGCCTGATGTGGTCTTTCTTCAGGAACAAACAATTCAGAAATGCCATAGTGCAATCAGGAAAAGTACTGGATAATAGTGCCTTTGGAAAAGACGTCCACAACGATGCCGTGTATATAAGCGCTATGAGCCATCTGAACCTGGGAGAAAGAGAAAAAGCCCTTCCTTTGCTGGAAGTTCTATCCCGGGAAAGTCACACTGGCTACGGAGCCGAAGCTTACTACCTTTTGTGTAAAGATGCTTTTGATTCCGGGGAATTTGAAAAAGCGGAAACCATGGTATATAATTTTGCCGATACCAATACGCCTCAGGAATACTGGATCGCACGTTCCTTCATTCTTCTGGGCGATATTTTTGCCGAGAGAGGGGAATGGGTCCAGGCAAAAGCCACGTATGAAAGCGTTCAAAACGGATACAACCCTTCAGAGCCTGATGATATTGCACAATTGACATCACTCAGGATCCAAAAATGTGAGGAGGCCCTGCTACAATGAAAAGATGGTTATTCATATTTTTTATTCCTGTAACACTGAACATGTATGCACAGGAGCAGATCAACCCGGTGATCCGGGTGGAACGTCTTTATGATGCCCAGCTGATAGAAGTTACCAAACCTATGCTGGATACCTCTGTCCCGGATTCTGTGCTGACCATGAACACCTCATTTCAATACAGCATATTCGACAAGCCGTTGTTCAATTTATATGAATTTACACCCCTGCCTCCGGCTACTGTAAGAGCCTTCCAACCTCCCGGAAGACACTATGGATACATAAACCTGGGAACCGGGTACCCGTGGACACCGCGTGCCGATATTATCCTGCACACTCCCATAAGATCGGGCTGGTTTGCCGGAATACAGGCACGTCACCGCTCCCTTCTGGATAAGGACACACGTGCAGCCACAGAGGGAACCTTTACACTGGAACACAGGGGAAAGAACAATACATTCCGTTTGCGTGCCCTGGGAGAACACCTGAACAACACATATGCCGTTATCGATTTGCTTTCTGTGGGGGGGCTGAGCCGGCAGAATTATTACAACACAGGGGTTGAAATTGAGACGTATTCCCTAAACAACACCCCCGGTTCCTGGCATTATTACTGGAAATCGGGTTACCGGCATGCCAAAAACAAAATTTTGGGTTCCTTTGACAGTTTACCGGTGATCCGGGAAAACCTACTGGACATAAATGCCTCAACGGGGTATTGCCTGACTGAAGGTTTTTCCATTAACCTTGGAGCCGAAGCGCATTTTGTCAGCAACCGGTGGACCGTGGCCGGGGTATCCGCTTCGCGGGCAGTGCTGAATGTATTCCCACACATTCTGTGGAGCGGTGACAGGTATAAAGTCGGAGCCGGAGTAAAGATCGGATACCTGCTCAGACCGGATGGAAATAACTTTGGACTATTCCCCTGGTTTGACGCCCATCTGACCCTTGCCGACGATTGGCTTACGCTGTATGCCAAAATGGAAGGCAGCCACCACCTGAACACATATCAGGACAGGATGCGTGAAAATCCGTGGGTGTTTGCCAATGAAATGTACGATGCAACCACCCCGTGGAATATGAAGGCCGGCCTGACCGGAACCCTGGGAGACCGTTTTCATTACAACATCTACGGAGCCTACCGCTATACAAAGAATCAGTTCTTTTATGGGACACAAACCATTACAGGGGGATACGCAGGTTTGTACGACCTGCATTATGCCAATGAGACCCGTTATTCGGCAGGCGCTTCACTGACGTTCCGTTCCGATCCCTTTGAAGCCGGTATCTCCGGAGAATGGCATCATTATGCGCTGAGTTCAGGGAACCCGCCCTGGCACAAGCCGGTATGGGAAGCATCCGGATACTCTCGGTATAACTGGCGTGAACGCATTATTATCAGCGCAACGGGTTATTGGCGCGATACCTGCCTTGCTCCCTCCTGGACAGATGGGGCTCCTGATGTTACCGTACCCGGTTTTTTTGATCTGGGCGCGCGTCTGGAATACGTTGTGAACCGGTTTCTGTCTGCCTATGTTTTCGGGAGCAACCTGCTGAACAAAGACATCTCGTATTTTTATCTCTATCCCAATCCCGGATTGACTTTCGGGGGAGGTATAACATTCCGTTTTTAATTAGGTTTTCTGATGCTTTTTCCATAACTTCGCGTGTTATTCAAAGCATGAAAAAGTGAGCAAAGAGAATCAGTATTCTGCAGAGAGCATCCAGGTCCTGGAAGGACTGGAGGCTGTCAGGAAACGTCCTTCCATGTACATCGGGGACATCGGATCCAGGGGATTGCACCACCTTGTTTATGAAGTGGTGGACAATTCCATTGACGAAGCGCTGGCCGGTTATTGTGACCAGATAAAAGTAATTATCAATCCCGACAACAGCATAACTGTTATAGACAACGGTCGTGGTATTCCTACGGGAATGCACGAAAAAGAGAAAAGGTCTGCCCTTGAAGTGGTTCTGACCGTATTGCATGCAGGAGGAAAATTTTCAAAAGACTCCTACAAAGTTTCCGGAGGGTTGCACGGCGTAGGGCTCTCCTGTGTTAACGCATTGTCAGACAAGCTAATAGCCACCATCTACCGGGAGGGCAAAATATTCAGACAGGAATTTTCGCGGGGCGTTCCGCAGGCTCCCTTAGAGATTATTGGAGACAGCGATTTAACGGGAACCGAAATCTATTTTGTTCCGGACAAAGAAATTTTTTCCCTGGGAACCGAGTATAGTTACGACATTCTTTCTGCAAGACTTCGTGAACTGGCTTTTCTGAATAAAGGTGTCCGTCTTACTATAGAAGACCACCGTGAAAACGCTGAAGAAGATGCCTATACGGAAGAAATGGAAGAAGAGAACGTTGTCAGAAGAGGATTCCGTAAAGACGAATTTTTCTCTGAAACAGGATTGCTGGATTTTGTTAAATTTCTTGATAAAACGCGTGTTCCTCTTACGGAAACACCCATATATCTGGAAACAAACAAAAACAGTATCCCTATTGAAATTGCCATGCAATACAACACGGGATTCTCTGAAAACATACATTCCTACGTAAACAATATCAACACCATAGAAGGAGGCACCCACCTGACGGGATTCCGCAGGGGACTCACTTCAACCCTAAAAAACTATGCCGATAAGAGCGGCATGCTCAGCAAGCTGAAATTTGATATTGACCCGGCCGATTTCCGGGAAGGTTTGACAGCCATTATTTCGGTAAAGGTAAACGAACCGCAGTTTGAAGGACAGACAAAAACCAAACTCGGCAACAGCGAAGTCATGGCTGCCGTTTCCCAGTCAGTCAGCAGTGCACTGGATAATTACCTGGAAGAAAACCCCAAGGATGCCAGAACGATCGTGGAAAAAGTGATCATGGCGGCTACAGCCCGTCATGCAGCCCGCAAAGCCCGTGAACTGGTACAGCGCAAAACAGTGATGTCCGGAGCCGGATTGCCCGGAAAACTGGCTGACTGTTCCAACAGGGATCCCGAAAAAAGTGAAATATTCCTGGTGGAAGGGGACTCTGCAGGGGGTACCGCAAAAAGCGGACGTGACCGTTCTTTCCAGGCCATTTTGCCTTTGCGCGGAAAAATCCTGAACGTAGAAAAAGCCCAGGAACATCGTGTATTCGAGAACGAAGAAATCCGCAATATTTACACGGCTTTTGGAGTGACACGAGGCACGGAGGAAGATAGCAAAGCGCTGAATATGACTAAATTAAGATATCATCGCGTGATCATAATGACGGACGCAGACGTGGACGGCAGCCATATCGACACCCTGTTGCTTACCTTCTTTTTCAGGCACATGCCTGATCTTATACAAAACGGTCACGTATACATAGCCTCCCCTCCCCTGTACCTGATAAAAAGGGGAAAAGAGGAACGTTATTGCTGGACGGAAGAACAGCGTCGTGCTGCCGTGGAAGAACTGGGTAAGGGTAAAGAAAGTGCAGTTACCATTCAGCGTTACAAAGGTCTGGGTGAAATGGACGCTGCCCAGTTGTGGGATACTACCATGAATCCTGAAAACCGCATTCTGCGTCAGATCACCATTGACAATGCCGCCGAAGCTGACCGCATTTTCTCCATGTTGATGGGAGATGAAGTGCCACCCCGCAGGGAATTCATAGAACAACACGCCAAATACGCAAACATAGACGCTTAATTATGGACATTTTTGAAAGAATAAAAAAAGATGAAGGCGGTCCTTTAGGCCAATACCGCAGGAAAGCGCACGGATACTTCATGTTCCCGAAGCTGGAAGGTCCCATTGAGCCCTATATGATGTTCCAGGGCAAAAAGATGTTGGCCTGGACATTCAACAATTACCTGGGACTTGCCAACCATCCCGAGGTCAGAAAAGCCGATGCTGCCGGAGCCGAGAGATGGGGACTGGCTTATCCCATGGGAGCCCGTATGATGAGCGGACACACTTCCCTGCATGAAAAATTGGAACGAGAATTGGCGGATTTCGAGAAAAAAGAAGATGCTTTCCTCTTTAATTTCGGATACCAGGGGATGGTTTCGACCATAGATGCCCTGCTGAACCGGCGGGATGTGGTGGTTTATGATTCACAGGCTCACGCCTGCATCATGGACGGTATGCGTCTTCATATGGGACAGAGGATCGTATATCCCCATAATGATCTGGAAAAATGCGACAAAGCCCTGGAACGTGCTACGCGTCTGACAGAGAAAACAGGAGGCGGCATTTTACTCATTACAGAAGGCGTATACGGGATGACCGGTGCGTTGGGATTCCTGGATCAGATCGTATCACTGAAAAAGAAATACAATTTCCGTATCCTGATTGACGATGCACACGGATTCGGTGTGATGGGCGCAAACGGACGCGGAACTTCGGAACATTTTAACGTGATGGATGAAGTGGACCTCTATTTTGGGGCCTTTGCCAAATCCATGGCCGGGATCGGAGGCTTTGTGGCCGGTCCTGCAGATGTCATCAATTATCTAAGGTACAACCTGCGTTCCCAGATATACGCCAAGAGCCTGCCTATGGCCATGGTGGAAGGGTTGTTGAAACGCCTGGAAATGATCCGCACGCAACCCGAATTACGGGAGAAATTGTGGCTTATCACAAGAACTCTTCAGGACGGGTTGAGAAAAAACGGCTTTGACATCGGAGCGGCTGAAGCTTGTGTAACTCCAGTATTTTTAAAGGGAGAATTAGTCGAAGCCACAAATATCCTTATAGATCTGAGGGAAAATTACAAAATATTCTGTTCTGTCGTGGTTTACCCGGTCGTACCCCGGGATGTTATCATGTATAGGCTTATTCCCACAGCCATGCACTCCCTGGAACATGTTGAATACACGCTTAATGCATTTCGTGAAATACAGGAAAAATTGAAAGCGGGAAAATACAAAGGGACTGAGATCAAGAACATGGCTATTAACTAACCATGAAGAGGACCTTACAGGGTAAAGTAGCGATAATCACAGGCGCATCTTCGGGCATTGGACTGGAATGCGCCCGTGTTTTTTCACAGGCAGGAGCTTCTCTTGTACTGGCAGCACGTTCCGGTGATAAACTCAAAGCCCTGGAAGATGAACTGAAAAACAATCCTGTTTTAACCGTAGTTACAGATGTTTCCCGGGAAGAGGACTGTAAAGTTCTGATAGATAATACCGTGGAGCGTTTTGGGCGTATTGATATCCTGGTCAACAACGCCGGGCTATCCATGCGGGCATTGTTTAAAGACCTTGACCTTTCTGTCCTTAAAACGCTTATGGATGTGAATTTCTGGGGATGTGTATATTGTACCAAATACGCATTGCCCCTGTTGTTGGAAAGCAAAGGTTCGGTTGTGGGAGTCACTTCCATTGCCGGGTTCAAAGGACTTCCCGCAAGGACAGGCTATTCAGCGTCCAAATACGCCTTGAACGGTTTTCTGGATACGTTACGTACCGAGCACCTTTACGACGGATTGCACGTAATGATCTTTGCCCCCGGTTTTACATCTTCCAACGTACGTGTTTCGGCACTTACTGCCAATGGTACTTCTCAGGGAAAAACACCCCGTGCAGAAGAGAAAATGATGTCTGCCCAAAGAGTGGCTCTTCATATGCTCAGGGGAATCAATAAACGGAAAGATGTCGTTATACTGACCCCTTTGGGAAAACTGACGGTTCTTATGGCAAAATTTTTCCCCCGTTTTGTCTCCAGGATGGAGTACCGGATGATGGCAGGAGAACCTGATTCGCCGCTCAAACAAAGCAGTCGTCAATAAAGGTGTTAAGCACTCAAAAGGGACATATTTTCCAGGGGCTTCATATATTTCACAGCGTGTTCTTTCTTGAACAATTTCTCTCCTCCCCCTGTTATGTTAAGCATAATTACGGCATCCGGATCAATTTTCCCGGCCTTGACATTTTTAATCAGACTGGCCGTAGCGACTCCTGCAGCGGGATCAATGTCAATGCCTTCGAGGGTTTCAAACAAATGCTTTGCCCGCTCCAGTTCTTCATTGGTTGCGTAATCCATATATCCCCCGGTTTCCAACAGGGCATCGTACAACCCGCCGGGAATACTGTATGGAGGTTTTCTGTTGGCCAGGACTTTGGCACGAATGCTTGCCGATCTCTGGCGGGCTTCTCCGGCACCCATCGTCTTCATTTCCCTTTCGCCGGAACTCCAGGCTTCGTAAATCGGTAAGAATGGTGCATTTTGTGAAGGTATCAGCCGCATGATGGTATTTCCAAAACGGCCGTCTTCAATCAAACGTTTGTTGGCTTCCCACGCAGCGATCGCACCGGTTCCGCTTCCCACAGCCTGGAAATAATAATCGGGGATCCTCCCAATAAAAGTCGCTGCAGAAAGGACGGTGGTTCCCATGCCGTCACGACGCGCTATGTTTTTGGCCCCCCCCTCGGCAAAAAAATGGACCTTATCTTCACAAAAACGATTGCTCATCTCAATGGCATCGTAATAATCCGATCCGGGAGGAGAACAGAGCAGTTTCACACAAGGATCCAGCCGGTCTTCGAACCATAGTGTATCCAGATTATCGTATGGTACAAACAGCAACAAGGGGATTTTGTTTTGGGAACATACCCGCGCGAAAGCTCTTGCCGTATTGCCGGCAGAAGCCACTATCATGGTTCGTTTTTCGTTATCAGGAATATGAGCACAGACGGAATAAGCCTCTGTTTCTTTAAAAGAACAGGTTTTCATAAAGGCACCTCTTTGTGGCCAATATCCACTAAAGGTAACGTACAGGTTTTTCAGTCCCAGATGTCCGGCCAGTGCTTCACTCTTATATGTCACAGGAGCGGCCGACCCTTTGAGCATCCTTCTTACGGGCATCCAGTCCGCAAAGCGGTACAATCCCTTATCATCCCGATCGTAATCCAGCTGTTTCTTTTTGTAGACTGCCCTGATCAATGACGGATGTTGGCACAAAGGGTCGGATAACAACCATCCCGTATCTTCAAAAAGTCTTCCTGTAGCACAATTCTTCAATATGTAATCTGTAGTCATCCTTATTTCTTCTGCAAAAGTTTTTTCATGTTTTTGTTGAGCTTGTTCAAAACTTCCACCACAGTGTTTAACTCTTCGGTAGGAATCCCGCCCAGGATGTTATCCGCTGCATTTATGGCTATGCGTGTTATTTCCTGTTTTTTTTCTTCACCTGTTTTGGTGACTACCACCCGGTTTTTACGGCGATCCTTGGGATTGGTTTCCCGTATTACATAGCCTTTTTTTTCCAGACCGTCAATAAGTTTTGTAATGGAATTCTTATCCTTTTGCATCTGGTCGGCAATTTCCTGTTGAGTCAGGGGCCCTTCATCCCATAACAGATCAATAAGCAGGTACTGCTCGGGGGTGAGATCTACGTTATTGGCTACCAGCTCGCTAAGAAAGCATTGTTTGAACAGGAAATGTGCCTGGTTCAAATAAACCCCCATTTTTTTACTTAGTAACATATTATATAGTAAATGCTGTTACAAATATAACAAATATCTTCAAGATACCGCGCCACAACTTGAGACAATAAATTCCAACGTACTGTTTATCTTGATATTGCAAATTCATATAATCCAATGTGGCGCAGTATCTTGAAGATTACTTATCTTTAGATATGAATTCCTGCCGGTTCATACCCCTTCTGGTAATCGTTTTTCTCATGAACAGTTGCGTTCCTGAGAATGATGCATTGTCTGTCATCCTACCCACAACCAACCGACTGGATTTAACTGAAGAAATGGTACCCGGAGATACTCTTTTGGTACATTTTTACGCGCCCGGTTCCTGGACGGCTTCATTCAGCACAGGAACTATCTGGGTGGATGTATCACCTAAATCGGGAACATCCGGAAATAAAACAGCTGTAATATCCTTGTTGGAATTGAATACTTCGGGAACTGCCCGCATTGATTCGCTGCGAATATACAGCAATGAACAGACTGTTTCAGTTCCTGTTATACAGCCTGTTACCAATTTGGCCGTGTATCCGGAGAACGTGATTTTGCAAAACACGGCTCCAAATGAACAGTTGTTTCACATTGCTTCGGCAACGGATTGGAGTATTGCCTTTAATGCAGAGGACGTTCCCTGGCTTTTGGTTCAACCGTTATCCGGAGGACCGGGAACTCATAATATCCTGCTGAAAACCCTGGAAGCCAACATCACCTATGATGACCGGAATACAATTTTAAGAACGGTGGCCGGCGGGTTTTCAGAGAATATTACCGTTACACAAAAACAAAAAGATGCCTTGTTGCTCTCATCAGATGTACAGCACATCCCGCCTGAAGGAGGCGATTTTTCAGTAGAAGTGCAACACAACACGGATTACACTGTAACCATTCCCCCAGCCTATTCGTGGATCGTATACAACACACCCAATTCCGTAGCAACAAAAGGATTGATCTCAACCATGGAGCATTTCCGGGTACAGGAAGGGACAGAAGACGGATCCCGGCACGGGATGATCATTTTCAGTAACGGCTTATTAAGAGATACCCTTGACGTATACCAGGTACAGGTTGACCGGCTGCTCTTGTCTGATGATTTTCTGAATGTTCCGGCTGCAGGCGGAGACTTTACCCTTCAATTACGAACCAATATAGAGTATGACATCCTCATTCCCGGATCACCCCACTGGGTAGAAATCATCGGCACCAAAGCCATGCGGACAGATGTACTTAACCTGTTTATCCATCCCCTGACGGGAGATGAAAGCCGTACGGCACAGGTAGTTGTCAGGGACCGGATAGGACCTCTTTCCGATACCCTTACCGTTTATCAATCACCCCGGGAAGAATTGGTTGTTGATCCCTCGACCGTATTCTTAGAGGAAGAAGCCATTTTCACAGTCAGTGTAAACACTAATGTTTCATATAATATTGATATTCCTGAAGATGCCGGCTGGATAACGCTCAGCCAGCCGGTTTCCGTTACAGAACCTGTGTTTTCTGTTTCCCCGAATACGATGCTTACACAACGCCAGACCCAGATCATATTCCGGAGTGAAAGCGGCCAGGTAGCCGATACGCTTTCTGTTTTGCAAGCAGCTTTTGCACAGCATCCTTTCCTGCAATGCACCCTTCCCGGTGTGTACAGCACGGATAACTTGCCTCTTGTTGTTTATACGCCCTTTGTTAACCAGTGTGTTGTTTTAAATTCAAGCGACGGTATTTATTTTCGCATTCAACACATGGGACAATGTAAAGTGGTATCCATCGGGCCCGTTCCCGGGGATGCCGTTCCCGGGGATCTGATCAGTGTCACTATTTACACAGCAGGCATTCCCGGACTTGCTTCCGAAACACGTTCCGTCTTGCTGATTCGCTCCCGGGAGAATATGCAGTGGCTTATTGATCGTGATGATCTTACCGGATTTGTAATTCAAAACGAGCTGCCATGAAACGGATTTTGATCACACTCCTGTGTTTGCTGTTTTTCCTGTGCGAAAACCCGACTAAAGTCTATGGCGTTAAGGCCTATCCTTTTCCTGTACGCGTTGTCCAACCCGATGGAAGCTTTTTGACCATTCGTATACACGGGGATGAATTTTTGAATTGGAAAACAAGTGGCGGGCGCCTGGTAATGCAGGGAAAGGACCGGTTTTACTATTACGCTCAATTTTCATCTGATGGCAGGCGGGTCCTGACTCCCAACCGTGTTGTTGAATCTCCGGCAACACCGCTGGTACAGGACCTGTTACCGGACAGGCCACCTGCCGTCGCTTTGCAGCAAGCATCGGAATTGCGCAGGACTTCCGTTGCGACACCGGTCAATGTTCCGGCCCGATCCATTTCCATCGGAGAAAAGCCGTTCCTGGTTATCTTGGTACAATTTGCCGATGTGGCCTTCACCTCGGCCTCGGCAAGTGAAGATTTTTTCAACATGCTGAATCTGCCCGGATACAGTGCCAACAGGGGCACCGGCTCTGCCTATGACTATTTTCATGAAAATTCATCCGGGGTTTTCCATCCCCGGTTTGATGTTATAGGGCCGGTTACGCTTCCTGAAAATTTTGCATATTACGGAGAAAATGACCGAAAAGATTACGATTTGAGACCGCAGGAAATGGTAGAAGATGCGGTTAAGTTGGCAGACCAGACGCTTGGAATTGATTTTTCGCAATATGATACCGACAACAACGGCTATATTGACAACATCTTTGTGTATTATGCAGGGTACAACGAGGCGGAAGGAGGCGGAGACGATACCATTTGGCCCCATCAATGGAGCATCTACAATTGGGTTACGGTAGACGGTGTGAAAACCGGCACGTATGCCTGCACGTCAGAATTCAGAGGAGCTCCTGATTATCAGGATTATGCGGGGATAGGGACTTTCTGCCACGAATTCGGTCATGTCCTGGGACTGCCTGATTTTTATGATACAGATTACGGGGACAACGGACAGGCAGAAGAATTGGGCCCTTACTCATTAATGTCCAATGGTAATTACAACAATATGGGACGCACTCCACCCTATTTCAATGTAATGGAAAGGGCGTTGGTGGGATGGATCACACCTGGGGAAGTAGCCGCTATTGAGCAAACCGGTTATTATGAACTGGATCCCGTTTTTATGAATACCGGGGTTCGCTCACCTACTCCTTCTTTTACACAGAATTATTTCCCCGACGGAGAGTATTACCTTTATGAAACCCGCAAAAAAACAGGTTGGGACCTCTATCTGCCACATGAAGGACTGCTGATCTATCACGTGGACAGAAGTCCGGAGTACCTTCCCCGATGGGATAATAACGAGGTGAACAATTACAGCGATCACGAGTGTTTTGATTTGATTGAAGCCAATGACCCGTACTACACACCCTTCCCGGGTTCTTTGCCGGTGACCGAATTTACTTCGCTTACCCTTCCATCTGCCGTGGACTGGGACAGAAAGGCTACAGGATATGACTTAAGACACATTACCCGGACAGGTAACCGGATTGCATTTACGACCGGAAGTTCGGAACCTTTACCGTATTACGGCATATATATGACCAAAGATGTATATGCTGCAGGTGATCCTTTCCTCTTGCAACTTTCCGGAAACGGCCCGGCAAGAGTTTCTGAACAATGGTTTTTTAACGGTGTTCCGCACGCTTCCGGATTTACCCTCATTCTGCCTGCGGGTGAGCATACACTCAAAGTGATCGTCTTTTACGCTGACGGATCCAGTGAAACCATACTTCAAAAGCTACAGGTTAACTGAAAACCATTTTTTCGCATTTAGAGTAACGGGCTTAACAGGCGGGTAAGTGCCTCGGCAACTTTTTGTCGTACCGGTCTTTTCTCCCAGGCTTTGGGAGATATCAAACGGGAATCATTCGTGTAGCGGTCAAACTGATCTTCCAGTTCCCGGCTTACTTGCGGATTATAGACTATGGCACCTACTTCAAAATGATGGTCCAGGCTCCTGTTGTCCAGGTTGGCTGAACCAATTACGCAACTTTTTCCATCTATACTGATGGTTTTGGAATGGATGAAGCTTCTGGTGAAAAGGTACACCTTAACACCTGCATCCAACAATTCACTGACATAGGACAAGCTGGCGAAATGGACAAAACGGCTGTCGGCTTCCAGGGGTAACATCAAACGTACTTCTACACCTCCAAGGGCTGCCGTACGCAGCGCGTTGAGTATGGATTCATTTGGAATAAAATACGGGGTAGTTATGCTTATGCGTTCTTTAGCTTCCGTAATGAACGTCAGGTACAATTGCATGATATCGGCCCAGTCGCTGTCGGGACCTGAACTTACAATCTGGATGAAACAGGTTTCGGGGACCTTGTCTTCTTCCATGACGGGCAACCGGTACGTGTAAGGTTTCCTTCTTCTGAGGTTTTTGTGTGTGATAAAATACCAGTCCATTAAAAAACTTGACTCCAGTTGCCGGACCGCTTCACCTTCAATGCGCATTTGTGTATCGCGCCATTCCAGGCTGTTTCCCCCATCGTAGTACCTGTCGGCAATGTTGACTCCTCCCAGGAACCCCTCTACTCCGTCCACGATCAAGAGCTTGCGGTGATTCCGGTAATTGATCATGGTTCGCATTCCGGGAAACCGGACTTTCCCGAAGGGCTGCATGTGCACCCCTGCCTCCAGCATTTGATTTTTAAAGGAACGGGGCAAATGCCAGCTTCCAAAATCATCGTAAATGACACATACGTCTACTCCTTCTTCGGCTTTTTTTATCAGCAGATTTTTCCACTGTGTCCCTACCGAATCGTTTTCTATGATAAAAGACTGCAGATGAATGTGTTGTTTTGCACGTTCAGCACTTTTGTACATGGCGTCCAGGGCATCTTTTCCGGTAAAGTACAATTGTGTACGGTTGTGTTCAGTCAGGATGCTCCTGCTGTTGTTAAGTGCCAGCAGTACAATTTTTTTATGAGAGGCAATGGCATCAGGCAATTCATCCCGGGAGGCATTCAATTGCTCCACCTGTTGGGCACTCAGTTCTTTTTTCAATCTTTCGTCGTGCAATCCTTTCCGGCTGTAAATTTTTATTCGCCTGTAATCCCTACCCACATAGATGTAAAGTATCAGCCCGATGTACGGAAGTAAAAGCATGACCACAATCCAGGAAAGTGATTTAACCGGATTGTGTTTTTTAAAGATCAGATCGTAAATGAAATAAAGGGCCAGCCCCAGGTAAAAAAGGTAGAGCAAAAGAGTGAAAACAGAACTGAAACTATAATCCATCATCTTTATTTAACAGCTGTAAACAAAACAGCTACACCCGGTTTTAAACGGGTATACGACACTTCTTTAAATCCGGCTTCTTCCATTTTACTGCATAGTATCCCGGCTTGAGGAAAAGATTCCACCGAATCTCTCAGGTACCGGTATGCCTGCTTTTGACCGGTACTCAGCCACCCAATACGCGGTAATATCCTGTGAATATAAAACCTTTTCAAAACATTTCCGGGGGAATTCCCGTTTTCAGGCGAAAATTCCAATATGAAAAGCCGGCCTCCCGGTTCCAGCACTTTCTTTATTTCAAGCAGTGAAGTTTCCATATCGGCAAAATTCCGAATCCCATAGGAAATGGTCACCACTGCGAAAGATCCTTCGGAGAACGGAAGGGACTCGGCATACCCCTTAACAAAAGTTACGTTTTCGTTTTTGCCGAGCCTCTTTTTGGCCACGGAAAGCATATTTGCCGAGGGGTCCAGCCCCGTGATCCGTGCGTTCTGCAGGCGGGCCTTTCCGATGATCTGTGGGCTTTGCAGGGAGTCCGGCCCGGTAAGCTTCGTGCTTTTCAGGCGGGCCAGTTTTTTGGTGAGGGTTCCTGTTCCGCAGGCCAGATCCAAAACGCTCCCGTGGGGTATTTTTCGCACTTCTCCAATCAGTATCCGGTGCCACAGGGCGTTAAAACCAAAGGAAAGAATGCTGTTGGTTCTGTCGTACCTGTGGGCAATGGCGTTGAAGATCCCGTTGGTCAGATCATATTTGGCGGATATTTCCGTAGGATTGGTCATCTATGCGAATATCTCCCTTGGTTACGTGGCCCAATGTCATCACGGTGATCCGGTTATCAAAAAGATACTGGACCAATTCCTCGTCCTTATCAACGGAAACCGTAACCACGGCACAGGTCCCTGGATCTTCAAACAAAAACTGCTCTTCCGGGATCTCAGAATCCGTGGTAATATCAAAACCCAGTCCGGCCGGCATGGCTGCCCTGAGCAACGCTTCAAAAACACCTCCGTCGGAAACCTCCTGAACACACGATACAAGGTCCTTTCGCATAGCAGACAGCATAATTTTCTGTATACGGTAATCCTGGTCCAGGTCTACCTTATTTGACTCTGTATTACCTACCAGGTAAATCATATCCCCTTTTTGTTTAAATAACCCGAAAGACTCTTCCGGAGCCGCTTTATCTGCCCCCTCGTTACGAAGTTTTGCTGCTATTTCTAAAGCCTTTCGCTGAAGTGTTGTATGTGTGTCCATAATCAATTTTTTATCCAACAAATATAGGAAGAATAAGGAAATTTGTCTTATATTTGCCCCGCAAATTGCCCAGGTGGTGGAATTGGTAGACACGCCACTTTGAGGGGGTGGTGCCGGTTGCGGTGTGCAAGTTCGAGTCTTGTCCTGGGCACGTTTACTAAAACCAAACTATTGAAATTCAGTAGTTT
>JAEAME010000878.1_pt1 | contig 25476 bp, 20 predicted proteins | sample 8958731 | NCBI WGS metagenome assembly JAEAME01 (sample SAMN16933194, study PRJNA681113) | bioreactor sludge metagenome | isolation source: anerobic bioreactor sludge (Control) | place: India:Bengaluru | collected 2018-10-24 | reverse complement strand
TTAAGAGCTCATCATCTATATTGCATACGGTGATCTTTTCCTTTCAGCCACGCGTTTACCCACTTTAGTTTCATAAAGTGAGACTACCAGTTTTGAAATCTCCTCGATGCTGAATGAATGACGGTTAATGCTTATATCGAACAGGTAATCAATATTAACTGATTTTTTATCGAGGAAGGTAGTAATAAGATTGAAGCGTCTTTCATCGGTGTCAACAACATATTCTTCCGAGGCTTCGATGTCCATATTCTTTTTCTTCATCACATTGCTCACCCTCCAGTAAAAAGGAGCGATAAGCCTCACATGCAGGGAATCGGCAATACTCTGGGCAATAGATACTCCTCCCCTTCCGACAAGAACAATATGACCCTCCTTTGCCATTGAAAGGACGACCTCCTTTATTGCTTTCTTAACCCTCAGGTCACTCACGAAGCCTCCCGAAAATGCCATTATCATCTCCGACATACTTGAAAGTTCAATCCCTTTGTAAAAGGTCTCAACCCTTTGGGTGTCAGTGTTCAATTCCTTCGCAATAGCGTAAATGATATCTTTATCCACCCATCTCCACTTTGGCGTTCCTCCTGAACGATTAAGAAGATCTACAACATTCTCAGCAACCTGCCGGGCATCGCAACCGGTCTGACGGGAGATAGTTATAACAGGACCATCACTGGCTGAAGATTTACTTAGTATTGATTCTCTGTGGCGGCTGTCGAAATAATCAAGGAACTTATCCATTTTAAACCTCCTCCTCTGACATTTTAAATTAACAGACTGCTAAACTAAATACCTTATTATATACTACTTATCCCGTGCTTTAACGGATGGGGATATTAAAACCCAGATCAGCAGAGTCACTTAATTTTATGGATATAATATACGAAAAAAAACTGAAAGTAAGAAATCACAAAAATCAATCTGTGCTCTTCTTTTAATTAGGACTTCAAGGCTACTGTACGTCTTTTTATTGTATCTTTACATGAAAGTAATCACATCTCGCTATTAATTAAACCAAAATATTATGATCGCAAACATTTTTTCAAGACCCGAACTCTTCTGGTTCATACTAGGTCTGGTATTTTTTCTTGCTGAACTGGTAATCCCGGGATTTTTTATTTTCTTCTTTGGCCTCGGAGCATGGGTTGCTGCAGTCACATGCCTCATCTGGGAGCCCGGTATAAACCTGCAGATAATTATCTTTGCCATCGTTTCCGTACTAAGCCTTTTAGGCCTAAGAAGGATGATACAAAAGAAATTCTTCTACAGCAAAGACGATCTTTCAGCTGAAGTTGAAGATGAATTTACAGGAAGAGAAGCATTGGCTCTCTCAGATATCGGACCGGACAAAGCCGGCAAGGTAGAGTTTAAAGGAACAACCTGGAAAGCTGAGTCAAATTCTAAAATAAACGAAGGTCAGTCAGTTACAATTGTCCAAAAAGAAAATGTCAAATTAATAGTTGAACCAAAAAAATAATTGAAATGGAAGGATCAAGCACAACTTTTATTCTTGTGGGTGTCATATTTCTGGGATTTATCCTTATTGCATCCATGATCAAGATCGTCCCGCAAAGGACGGCTATCATAGTCGAAAGACTTGGTAAGTACAAGGGCACTTATTCCGCAGGTTTCCAAATACTTATCCCATTTATCGACAAAATAAGATACAGGCACACACTGAAGGAACAGGCGATTGATGTTGCCCCTCAGGTGTGTATCACCCGCGATAACATAGCTGTTGAAGTCGACGGGATTCTTTACCTGCAGGTACTGGATCCCCAGAGAGCATCATATGGCATTGACAATTACCGTTTTGCTTCAATCCAGATAGCTCAGACAACAATGAGAAGCGTAATAGGTAAACTTGAGCTTGATAAGACCTTTGAAGAAAGAGAATCAATCAATGCAACTATAGTCGAGGCAGTAGATAAAGCAAGTGATCCCTGGGGCGTTAAGGTTGCCCGTTATGAAGTAAAAAATATCTCTCCGCCACAAAGTATACGGGATGCAATGGAAAAGCAAATGAGGGCTGAAAGAGAGAAAAGGGCTATAATAGCAGAATCAGAAGGCCAGAAGCAAGCCAAGATCAATGTTGCTGAAGGTGATAAGCAGGAGTTCATACTCAGATCGGAGGGTGAAAAACAAAGACGCATAAATGAAGCTGCCGGCCGTGCATCTGAAATTGAACAGATCGCAACAGCAACTTCAAACGGATTAAGAGCTATCTCTAAAGCTATATCTGAAGAGAACGGGCTGAACGCCGTTAACCTCAGAATAGCTGAACAATACCTGACAGCATTCTCCGGGCTCGCCAAGACAAATAACACAATGATCCTGCCAAGTAACCTTTCCGATATCGCAGGAATAGTAGCAACTGCAACTTCGGTATTCAACGAGGTGAAGGATAAGAAGAAGTAGGAAAGGGTGCAAGGTGCAGGGTGTCTAGCACTTTAGGCACTTTAAGTACTTTAAGTACTCTAGGCACTCTAAGTACTTTAAGTACTTTTTTCACTCCCCTGCTCCGTCCTCATAATGATCTCATTCTGAAGATCTTCGCCCAGGTCGTTAAAGTAATCACTGTAGCCCGCCACCCTGACTATAAGGTCACGGTATAACTCAGGGTGTTTCTGAGCTTCACGAAGTGTTTCTGCATCAACAACATTGAACTGTATATGATGCCCGTCAAGTGCAAAATAGCTCCTTATGAGTGCAGTGAGACAATTATAGCTCTCCTCATCAGCAAAGAACTGAGGGGTAAATTTCTGGTTCAGCAATGTGCCTCCCGTTTTAAGATGGCCGATCCTGGCAGCTGACCTGATAACTGAAGTAGGACCCTGTTTATCGGCACCCTGAGATGGCGAGATACCTTCCGAGAGAGGCTTCCATGCCTTCCTTCCATCGGCCGTGGCACCGGTCACACTCCCGAAATATACATGCGATGTGGTTGGCAGCATGTTAATACGATGCACTCCACCTCTTGAATCTGGTTTCCCGTTAACGGCATCGTGAAAGATCTCAAAAACAGCTAATGCATGCTGATCTGCGTAATCATCGTCATTACCGTATTTGGGGGTATTGTATATCAGGTCATGCTGAATATCTTCAAACCCCTCAAAATCGGCATCTGCAGCCCGCAAAAGTTCACCCCATATCAATTTCTTCCGGTCATAAATATTGTACCTTATCGAAGTCAGCATATCAGTTATTGTACCAAGGCCAACTCCCTGGATATATGAATTATTGTACCTGGCTCCGCCATCGTTGTAATCCCTGGCGTTCTGAATGCAATCTTCTATAATAAGCGACAGGAAAGGTACGGGAAGCCATGATGCAAATGTCTTCATTATGAGATTATTACCCCTGATCTTTATTTCTGCAAAGTAGTTTACCTGAGCCTTAAAGGCTGTCATGAGTTCTTCAAATGACTTATAATCATATGCATATCCTGTCTTCAAACCGACCTGCAGGCCTGTCCTCTTATCAAAACCATTATTAATTGTGAGTTCGAGTATTTTTGGCAGATTAAAATATCCTGTCAGCCAGCAGGCTTCCGTACCGAAAGCCCCTGTCTCAACACAACCGGAGGCACCTCCATTCCTTGAATCTGTTATGTTCTTGCCCTGATTCAGCTGCTCCGTGATTATTGCCTCAGTATTAAAACATGAGGGCTGGCCGAAACCTGTTTTGATTATATCAATGGCTTTGTGGATGAATCTGTCAGGATTATTTTTACTTATCTGGATCATTGTCCCGGGTTGCACAAGCCTCATTTCCCTTATTACATCAAGTAAAATATATGACATCTCATTTACGGCATCGCTCCCATCCGGCCTGACACCGCCAAGGTTAATAAGGCAGAAGTCGGTATAGGTATTGCTCTCTGAGGCTGTAACACCCATTTTGGGAGGTGCAGGATGATTATTGAATTTGATCCAGAAACATCCTAAGAGATCGTAGAGCTCCTCAGTCGAAAGAGTGCCTGCTTCCGTTTCCTTCCTGAAAAAGGGGTAAAGATGCTGATCAAGACGACCGGGGTTAAATGAATCCCAGGGATTAAGCTCAGATATAACACCTAAATGGATGAACCAGTAATGCTGAAGCATCTCATGAAGAGTCTCAGGGGCATTGGCAGGTACTTTACGGCATATCTTAGCCATTTTTTCAAGTTCTTTTCTTCTCTGCGGATCTTCTTCTGACAATGCAAGCCTGGCGAGTTCATCAGCATATCGCCCGGCAAACATAATTATTGCATCTGCAACAATTTCCATCGCGCGCAGCTCTTCGCACTTACTGTAAGCCAGAGGATCGTTCAGAAAATTTATGCCTGCTCTGGTCTCACTGATCTCTTTTTTCAGATCAAGGAAGCCTTCGGAAAAGATCTTATACCCTGCAACCGTATGCCCTGGTGCACGCTGCTCCTGGAACTCTGTGAAGATGCCTGCTTTATAGGCATTATGCCATTCAGGAGTCATCAGTTCCATTATCCTGTCACGGTTGCTCTTTCCTTCCCACCATGGAATTATCTCGTCTCTGTATATATTCTTAACTTCTTCAGTTACAACGAATGATACCTTTTGCCTGCTGTCAAGGATTTCAAGATCATCAAGTGAATGGAGGCTCACCTCGGGATAGGAAGGAGTTTGTTTCGGGGCCGGGCCCCTCTCTCCTGCTATAAGCTCACCTTCCCCAACATAAAGAGATTTATTCCTCATCAGGTATTCAAACGCCATGGCTCTCCTAAGGGGTGCAGATAACTCCCTTGCAGCATCACTTTTGTAAAACCTTGTTATCAGCTGAGCTCTCTCAGCCGACAGCGCCTCTACTGCTTCAAGGCTTTCTTTCCTTAGCTTAATAACTCTTTCAGATAGTTTCATGCAATGCAGGTGTTGATTTTTGAGGTAAAATTTTCAACCGCCAATTTTAATTTTTATTCCGGTCACAGAAAAATACTCTTCCAGTTGCTTCATTCTCCCTGTGTCCGGACGTTCTATACCTTCCATCCTGTTTTCCTTCTTTAATTTTCTGTATTTCGCGATCCCCGTTCTGTGATAAGGCAACAGGTCAATCCTTTGCAGGTTATCATTCTTCTTCGCTGACAGAAAGTCTCTGAGCTGACCGAGGCTTGATTCATCATCGTTGAAACCAGGTATGACGGGGATCCTTACAATTACATTTTTGCAATTATTGATCACGATGTCGAAATTATTCAAAATCAAGGTGTTTGAGACTCCGGTATTTATATAATGGATGTTATCGTCAATATGTTTAATATCATAAAGGAACAGATCAGTACCGGGCATTACAGCCATAAGTTTTTGAGTATCTGCATAACCGCTTGTATCGACAACAGTGCTATAGCCTTCCCGTTTACAGGCAGCAAGGGCTTCTGCAAGGAACTCTGCCTGGAAAAGCGGTTCACCTCCGGAAAAGGTAACGCCTCCACCCGAATGATCCATGAAGATTTTCTCCCTTTCAAGTATAGCGAGAATATCACTTACCTCATAGTATTTTCCGGCTTCTTCATTCCTTCTAAACTCCTTTTCCCCAAGCCTGTCAGTCTCCTCTATAAGTTCCGGATCCGGAGAGATACCTTCAGGGTTGTGACACCAGCCACATGCCAGCGGACAACCCTTAAGGAAGAAAGTGACCCTTATGCCCGGGCCATCATTAACAGAATATCGCTTAACATTAAATATCAAACCCCTCATTGCTAAAAAGGAAAAATAACTTATTAATCAGGAAATCAACAGAAAAGGTTAAGGACTGCGTCAGGCATAGAACATAAGGCAGCAATAGAGTCTTCTTCCGAGACGCTGCCATTTGAAGCTGTATTTTAACTTAAGCAACATAAGACTGAACGTAAAATTAAGCATAAAAACAATCTGTTATAATCAAGATCAGACAATAACTGCTTAGGGAGAAACCTCAAAAGATGGATTTTGAAAGTTTTAACACATTTTTAAGTAAAATTAACACAATCCCCGGCAACAAAATAATATTTCCGGCGTCTATATGATGATTAATGATTAATAAATTCTCTATTAAGGCCATTCGGCCAATTCTACGATCAGGTTTATAGTTAAAAGGGAAAGACATCGCCAGATGTCTTTCCTCATTTTATGTTTTTTATTGAACAATTAAATCAATTTCGTATTTTAGGCTCCATAAACAAAAATACTCGGCTACTATGAAAAAAATCAGCTTATTTCTGGCAGTAATCATATTATTCACGGGTTGTAAAACCAAAATGAAAAGCGACAACCCATTTTTTAACGATTGGGATACTCCTTTTGAAGTACCGCCATTCGACAAGATACAGACATCCCATTATATGCCTGCATTTCTGAAGAGTTTCGATGAACAGAAACAGGAAATAGCTGCAATTATAAATAATCAGGATGAACCGACTTTCGAAAACACAATAAAACCTTATATCTACAGCGGGGAACTGCTCAACAGGGTAAGCAGGGTTTTCGGAGGACTTAATTCGGCTCACACAAATGATACGCTTCAGGAGATCAATAAAGAAATTGCACCACTTCTTTCGAAGCATAACGATGATATAAGTCTGAATGACAGTCTCTTCCAGAGGGTAAAGACAGTATTTGACAACAAGGACAAGTTCAATCTCACAAAGGAAGAACAGAAGATCCTTGATGATACTTACAAGGATTTTGTAAGAAGTGGTGCAGCATTATCTCCGGAAGATAAGGAGAAGCTGAGGAAAGTAAATGAGGAACTATCTCTTCTGTCTGTCCGCTTCGGACAGAATATGCTTGCAGAAACAAATGATTTCAAGCTGATAATCGAAAAAGAGGAAGATCTCTCCGGATTGCCTGAAGGCATTAAAGCACAGGCTGCATCGATGGCTAAGAGTCTTGGCATGGATGGCAAATGGGTCTTCACCCTTCAGGTTCCTAGCATGACTCCGTTCCTTCAGTATTCCGACAGGCGCGATCTAAGGGAGAAGCTCTTTACAGCATATTTCATGAGAGGAGATAACGACAATGCAAGTGACAATAAACAGATAATTGCAAAGATCGCACAGCTGAGGGTTGAAAGATCAAAGCTCCTTGGTTATGAAACTTACGCTGATTTTGTTCTTGAAAGGAATATGGCAAAAACATCTGAAAGGGTTGTCGATTTCCTGCTTCAGGTGTGGAATGCGGCTTTACCTGTTGCCAAGGCAGAAGCTGCTGCCCAGCAGGAAATGATAAATAAGGAAGGTGGAAAATTCAAACTTCAGCCCTGGGACTGGTGGTATTACACTGAAAAAATAAGAAAAGAGAAATACGATCTTGACGATGAAATAACACGGCCCTATTTCAGGATTGATAACGTGATGAAAGGGATGTTCCATGTGGCCAACAAACTTTATGATCTTAACTTTACCGAGAGTTCTGAGATCCCGAAATATCATCCTGATGTCGTTACATTTGAAGTGACGCGTGGCGGTAATCACATAGGGGTTCTGATGATCGACAATTACCCGCGTGAATCGAAACGCGGAGGTGCATGGTGCGGAGTTTACAGAAGTCAGTCCCGCGATCTTAACGGTCAAATGATCACTCCAGTTGTGACAATGGTAACTAACTCAACTCCCCCATCAAACGACAAGCCAGCTCTGCTGACAGCTACAGAAGCCGAAACTTTGTTCCATGAATTCGGACATGCCCTGCATCAGCTCCTTTCGAACACAACATATCCGGGTTTTACCGGAACTGCCGTTTCGCGCGATTTTGTCGAGCTGCCTTCACAGATAATGGAACACTGGGTGCTTGAACCGGATGTGCTTAAGGAATATGCACTACACTATCAGACCGGTGAAGTGATACCTGCCGCGATTGTGGAGAAGCTCGAGAGCTCAAGTAAATTCAACATTGGATTCGCAACAGTAGAATTCCTGGCAGCCGCCCTTCTTGATATGGACTACCATATGCTTACTGAACCGACAGAACCTGATATCAGGGAATTTGAAAATAAAACACTGGAAAAATACGGACTCATCCCCGAAATAAAGCCAAGGTACAGGTCAACATATTTCAACCACATCTGGGCAAGCGGATATGCTTCAGGATATTACAGCTATTACTGGAGCGAGATGCTTGATGCCGATGCTTTCCAGGCTTTCAAGGAAACCGGTGATATCTTTAATAAGGAAATCGCTTCAAAGTTTGAGAATGAGATACTGTCAAGAGGCGGCACCAGAGATCCTCTCGAGATGTACATCGCCTTCAGGGGCAAAGAACCAGGCGTCGATGCACTGCTGATCAACAGAGGATTAAAATGAAATATGGTCTTGTCTTATTACTGTCAGTCTTTTCCTTTCTAAGCCTGAAGACATCCGCGGCCTTGCCGGGAGCTGAAAAAGGAATAATTGATCTGAGAAACATTGATAAGAAGGACAAGTTCATTCTGAAGCTTAACGGAGAGTGGGAGTTTTACTGGAATAAACTCCTGCGTCCTCATGATTTTAAAAGAATTAATATCAGACCCGATATCTACGGGAAAGTACCCTCATACTGGATAGATTATTCGGGCAGGGATCTGAAAACCGGAGCCAAAGGATATGCTACCTACCGTCTTGTTATTCTTCTTCCCCGGGGATACAGGGAATCCCTTGGATTAGACATGCCAGTTTTTGATTCATCCTATGACCTGTATATTAATGATGAGTATTACGGTGGAAATGGTTTACCGGGAAGATCAGCTGAAGAAACAAAACCTGAATACAGGAGAAATTTCATCAGGTTCAATCCTGCCTCCGATACAATTGATATATTGATAAATGTATCGAATTATTCTCACCGCAGGGGAGGATTCTGGCTGCCAGTTACATTAGGCACATTTGAGCAGGTAAGAAAACGTTTTGCCGGAACATGGGCCGCGGAGTGGGCTAACATAAGCATTCTGCTGGGCTTTTCATTTTTATTTCTTTTCTTTTTTATAATCTACCCTAAAGAGAAAGCCATGGCATACTTTTCCATGGCAACAATCGGCCTTGCATCAAGACCTTTCTTTACATCCCACTTCCTGATCAATGATATTGTTCCAATGGGGTGGACATGGATAGTAAGATTTGAATATATGTTCCTGTATGTGATGATTGTCGGATGGATATGGTTCATTGCTACTGTTTACCCTTCAAAATATTTCAGGTTGTTCGCCACGGTAATGGGGATTTATTTCACAATTTCATTTTTTCTTACACTCTTTATCCCGGTCAGCGTTTTCAGCTATAATACATTTATCCTCTATCCTTCAATGATGGCCCTGATGATTTACGCTTTAGTGAAAAGTTTCCAGGGAATTTTGAAGAAGAACAGGTTGGATATTATATACTTTTCAGCATTTCTTTTACTTGTAGCCGGAGGCATTCATGACATAAGGGTTTCTATGGGCCGGTCGGGAAGCAGTTTCGGATATATAATGTCCTACAATGTTGTGCTATTTGTCTTTATACAGGCTGCTCTTTTATTATATAAATGGGTAAGATCTTATTACGAAAAAGACAAGCTTCAGAATGAACTCGAATATATGAACAGGAATCTTGAGCTCCTTGTCAGCGAAAGGACGGAGGCGATCCGGAAACAAAAGGAAGAGATTGAAAAGCAGAGTTCAAGGATCGCCATGCAAAACAAGCAGCTGACTGAAACACTGCAGATGAAGAATAAGATCTTTTCTGTTGTCGCCCACGACCTAAGAAGTCCTGTTGTAAATATCCTCTACATGCTGAACCTTCTTAAGGAAAAAGAGTACCGTGAAAAGTTTGATACTCTTGCAAACTCGAGTATACAATATGCCCAGATGGTAATTTCTTTGCTTGAGAACATGCTTGTATGGGGAAGAGGCCAGGAGGATAAAATAAGATATGCACCTGCCAGGTGGAATCTGGCTGACAGTATTCTCACAAACCTGAGCATCTTTAAGGAATCTGCCGACAAGAAAGAAATATCAGTAAATTTTACACAGGTGGGAAGTTCAATGGCATATATCGACAAGGATCTGCTTGACATCGTCATCAGGAATCTTTTGTCAAATGCAGTTAAATACACTCCCCGGGGTGGAAGGATAAGTATTCTGCTCAAGGACAAGTCGGATGAGGAGGGACACCTTCTCCTTAAGATTTGCGATAACGGGACCGGCATTCCGGCAGGAAAACAGAAATACCTGTTCACTTCAACCGAAATTACAAGTACTCCCGGCACGGAGAATGAAAAGGGAACAGGGCTCGGCCTGAAACTCTGTTACGAACTTGTACTGATAAACAAAGGGACGATAAGCATTGACAGTAAGGAAGGCGAAGGTGCCTGTTTCTCTATAACACTTCCCGGACAGTAGTATTACGGATCAAAAAGTCAGTCTGAAGTAAGCATAAACATTTTTTCCCTGTCCCTGATTGTGATATGCCTTCCCCTTGCTTCAATGATCCCTTCTCTTTCCATCTCTCCAAGAGCTCTTCCTATTGATGGCCTGGCTACGCCAAAATAATCGGCCAGATCATTCTGAGTCAGATCAAGATCAAATGAGTTGCTCTTTTTGGAACTTCTCTGGAGAAAGTACTGCGCCAGCTTCCCCTTAATTGTTTTGAAACTAAGGAATTTGATCTTTTCTGACAGGAACTGTGAGCGGGTTGATATCATCTCCAGGAAATTTTCCAGGATCGTTTCGTCCCGGATCAGGAGCTTCAGGAATTCATGTTTTTCTATAATAAGCAGTTCAACTTCAGTCAGTGCAATTACATTCACCGGGAAAGTATTCCGTTTACCGAAAATAAATGCTGAAGCGAGTGCACCGGGAGCAGGTATCTCCTCAATCTTGATTATCCTTCCGGAAAAGTCAACCATCTCACCTTTTGTGATACCGCTCAGTACAAGCATCAGTGAGCTTACCTTCTCACCGTTCATGGCAATCATTGATCCCGGTCTGAACTTTCTGAACCGATACCTGATACCCGAGAAGATTTCTTCAATTTCCTTTTCATCGTAACCTGAGAAAAGTGGTCCTTTAACAAGAAGAGAATAATCCATGAATCTTTTTTATAAAAATAGTAAGTTTATTTCAATAACATCTCAGGAGAAGTATTTACCAAAAGCCCTGTTCCGGGTTCCTAAACCAGGTAAAAAATAAATAATTGTAACAAATGTTACAATTTGGCTGCTAAGCATGACTCATATTTGCATAGTAATAATCAGAGCTACATTATGAAAAGAGATATAATCAGGATTGATGAAGAACTATGCAATGGTTGCGGACTATGTGTTCCGAACTGCCATGAAGGGGCATTGAAAATTATCGACGGGAAAGCAAGGCTTGTGAGCGAAGTGCTGTGTGATGGCCTTGGTGCATGCCTGGGACATTGTCCTCAGGGAGCGATAACAATAGAATCAAGGGAAGCTGAGGCATTCGATGAAGTCGCTGTAAAAATGAAACAGGTTCAATCCAGCCCTCAATCTCACTCTCACTCTCACTCTGCTGTTGGTGGTTGTCCGGGAACCAGGGAAAGTGTGATCAGCAGGTCTGAAAGACCCGACAGAGGACTTGAATTTAATGACCAGCCCTCAGAACTGAGACACTGGCCCGTTCAACTTCATCTTATTAATCCGAATGCACCCTTTCTCAAAGAAGCCGACCTCCTTCTCGCTGCTGACTGTGTTGCATTTGCCTCAGGTAACTTTCACAGCAAATATCTGAGAGGAAGATCTCTGGCTATCGCATGCCCGAAGCTAGATCAGGGAACCAATATTTACATTGATAAGCTTACAGCAATGATCGATCAGGCTAAAATAAACACTGTTACAGTAATGATGATGGAAGTACCATGCTGCGGAGGTCTTGTGCAAATGATAAAAACTGCAATGAGCAAAGCTTCAAGAAAAGTTCCTGTAAAACAGATTATTATAAGCCTTTCCGGACAGGTTCTGCAGGAAGAGTGGCTGTAATTTTTTCCCATGCCTGGTCAGAATAACCTATAATTCAGGAAAATAATTATTATAATTGTAGTTTCTGAACTATCAGAACCGGTTTGATTGCTATTCCAACGGGTATGGGTAAAACTATTACACATGCTGTCCAGGAAAATACTAAAAAATACTTCCTGGGCCTTGACATAGGATCAGTCTCCCTGAATACAGTACTGCTTGACGACGATTACAGGGTCTGCGAAAATTACTACGATTATGTGCATGGAAGGCCTTTCAATGTATTGAAGGACAGACTGTCTGCTCTTATAATAAAATATCCTTCAGGTTTCATAAAAGGCATTGCTGTTACAGGCACGGGAGGCAAACTGGCAACTGAGCTCATAGGCGGGGTCTTTGTCAATGAGATAATTGCCCAGGCTACTTCTTCAGGGAGAATGTATCCTGATGCTCAGACCGTTATCGAGATCGGCGGGGAAGACTCAAAACTAATACTGCTTGAGAGTGATCCGGCCACCGGCCACTCACGGCTCGTTGATTTTGAGATGAACAGTATCTGTGCTGCAGGAACCGGATCCTTTCTCGATCAGCAGGCACGCAGGATAGGTGTTCCCATAGAAAAGGAATTTGGAGAAATGGCGCTGAAATCAGCTGATCCGCCAAGAATTGCAGGACGCTGCAGTGTATTTGCCAAAAGCGACATGATCCATCATCAGCAGATTGCAACCCCGTTGCACGACATAGTGGCAGGGCTATGCTTTGCCCTTGCAAGGAATTTCAGATCGAATGTTGCAAGGAGCAAAGAGATAAAGAAACCTGTTATATTTTCAGGAGGCGTAGCAGCTAATATTGGCATGGTAAGAGCTTTCAGGGAAGTGCTTAACCTTGCAGACGGCGAACTTATAATCCCTGAATTCCATGCTTCAATGGGGGCAATCGGAGCAGTAATGTATGCCCATTCCAATAAACTGGCAATAAATAATTTCCAGGGACTCGAGAAACTTGAGGAATACCTGGCAAAAACAACATCCTCCTTTGTAAGCCTCCCCAAACTGAAGGAATCAGAAGCAGTATACAACAAAATAGTTGAATTCAAACCTGACGGCATTAACAAGCTCCGGGTCTTTCTCGGTATCGATGTCGGTTCATTAAGCACCAATGTGGTCCTCATAGATAAAGACCACAAAGTGATAGCCCGGCGCTACCTGCCCACAGCCGGCAAGCCTCTTGAGGCTATACAGAGAGGACTGACTGAGATCTATGACGAGGTAGGAGAAAATGTTGAAGTTGTTGGTGCAGGAACAACTGGCTCGGGAAGATATCTTACAGGAGATTTTATCGGGGCAGATACAATCCAGAATGAGATCACTGCTCAGGCTACAGCTGCAATCGATTATGACCCGACTGTTGATACTATTTTTGAGATCGGAGGACAGGACTCAAAGTATATCAGCATAGAGAATGGTGTTGTAACCGATTTTGAGATGAACAAGGTATGCGCAGCCGGGACAGGTTCATTTCTCGAGGAACAGGCTGAAAAACTTAACATAAATATAGTCGGGGAATTCGGCAGCATGGCATTAAATTCGGAAAGTCCCGTTAAACTTGGCGACAGATGCACAGTGTTCATGGAATCAGATCTTAACTCCTTTATGCAGAAAGGAGCCAGGAACGATAACCTTGTTGGAGGCCTTGCTTATTCAATAGTATATAATTATCTCCAGAAAGTAGTTGCCGACAGAAGGGTGGGCAATAAGATCTTCTTCCAGGGTGGAGTCACAAATAATAAAGCAGTTGTTGCAGCTTTTGAACAGGTCCTTGGCAAAAAGATCACAATCCCTCCGCATTTCGATGTGACAGGAGCAATAGGAGCCGCTATTCTTGCACAGAGATCAATGAGACCGGACCAGTCCACAACATTTAAAGGATTTGGCATCCGCAATGCCTCCTACGATATAAGCAGGTTTACATGTCAGGGCTGCACAAATCACTGTGAAATAAGAAGGGTTAAGATAGCTGGTGAAAAGAAATCTCTATTCTATGGCGGCAGATGCGAGAGATATGAAACTGACGGCCGGAAGAAAATCAATAATAACATCCCCAATCTCTTAAGAAAGAGGCTCGAAATGCTGCTGGAAGGTTATGAGGAAGCCAAAGGATCACGAAATATAACTATCGGGATACCGAGAGCTTTAATGGTGTTCTATCAGCAGTTCCCATTCTGGAAAACTTTCTTTGAGCAGCTTGGATTCACTGTTGTATTGTCGAAAGAATCTGACAAATCGCTGCTTACACGATCAATTGAAGTAATTACAGCTGAGACCTGTCTTCCTGTTGAGATAATGCACGGGCATGTGATAGACCTTATTGAAAAGAATGTCGATTACATCTTCCTTCCGTTCATTGTGAATGCAAAGTTCCGCGGATTTGAGAAAACGGCCAACTGCAACTGCCCATGGATCCAGTCCTATCCCTTTATGGTAAAAGCAGCCCTGAGAGGCAGGATTGATGAATCAAAACTCCTTACCCCGACTCTGCATTTCAGGTTCTTCGAACAGGCTCTTGTGAAAGAGATGACAGGATTCTTCAACGAGAAATTCAAAATAAGTAAAAAAGAGATAAGGGAAGCAATATACTACGCCGACAATGTTCAGACATTGTTTGAAAGGAAAGTAGTTGATTACGGGAAAGATGTAATGAAGAATCTGCCTTCGGGCTGCCGTCCCGTTATCCTCCTTGGAAGGCCATACAACAGCGGCGATCCTCACCTTAATCTTGCCCTTGTCGACAAGCTGATCGCTCAGAATGTAATGCCCATTCCGGTTGATATGCTTGATCTTACACCGAATGACATCTTTGTTAACTACAGGAATATGTACTGGCCAAACGGTCAGAAGATAATTGCAGCTGCCCAGCATGTTGCCAGAACAGAAGGTTTATATGCTGTTTACATAAGCAATTTCAGATGCGGGCCGGATTCATTCATCTGGCATTATGTAACGGAAGAACTTAAGGGAAAGCCCTTTCTCCACCTTGAAGTTGATGAACATTCAGCCGATGCCGGTATGGTTACCCGCATTGAAGCGTTCCTTGACAGCCTCAAAGGATCGGAGATGAATGAGAAAAGAGAGGTTGAAATATACCGTCCAAGACCAAGCCCCTCTTCCCCGCCCAAAGACAGGGTTCTGTATTTCCCCTATATGCACGATGGGGCATATATGGTAGCTGCTGCCGCCAGAAGCATAGGTGTTCCGTCGGAAGTCCTGCCGAAACAGACAGGGGAAGATCTTGCCCTGGGCAGGAAATACACATCCTCCAAAGAGTGTTTCCCGATGATCTGCACAACAGGCAGTTTTATAAAGAAACTGCAGGAACCCGGAGCTGATCCATCAAAAATGAGCTTCTTCATGCCAGATCATAATGGCCCATGCCGTTTCGGACAATACAACCAGTTCCACAGGATACTTTTCGACAGGCTGGGATACGGGAAAGCAGAACTTATAACTCCGTCAAATGACACTTCCTATCAGGATATTGCCGGGGAACATGGCATGAAATTCAGGCTCAATGCCTGGAAAGGTTTTGTTGCATTTGATTACATAAGGAAACTTTACAGGGAGATAAAGGTATACGAGATCAATAAGGGGGATACTGAAATAGTCTATCAGGATGCCCTGAAAAAAGTTGAAAGATGCATAGAGAATAACTCAAAGGGCCTTCATAAACTGCTTGTAAGCATCGCAGGCGATTTCATGAACATAGGAACAGACCGCAGCAGGCGCAGACCGGTTGTCGCCGTTCTTGGAGAAATATTCATGCGCGATAATGCCGGCTGTAACGGGAATATCGCAAACCGCCTCGAAGATCTCGGAGCCGAAGTGCTCATTGGACCCTTTTCAGAGTGGATTACATATTCAACACACAGGTTCACCCGCGACAGCAAATGGAAGAGTGATACAAAGGGTGTAATAAAGTCGAAGATCCAGGGGATAGGACAGGAAGTAATTGTTGAATCATTGCTCAGGGGCATCAGGAAATATACTGATCACCGGAAAGACATATCGCTTCACGACATGCTTAATCTGTGCAATGCATATGTGAGTGAATTCTATGACGGTGATCCGCCTATTGCAATGGGTTCGTCGGTAGCGCTTGCAAAAAAAGGCGTATCAGGAATTGCAGCAATCCTGCCTTTTACATGCATGCCGGGAACACTAATTGCAGCTGTCAGTGATTCATTCAGGAAAGACAATGATAATATCCCGTTCATTAATATAGCTTATGACGGACAGGATTCTGTTTCGCTTGATACAAGGCTTCAGGCATTTGTATTCCAGGTTAAGGAATATGCAAAAGCAATGAAGCTTGTTTCTGTTTAGTTATTTTGCCCGGATAAGGATCTCATTAAGGATTGGCTATTCATATGATCCTGAATCCCATTCCACTCAGTATTCCTGATACATTATCCGATGCGGAAATAAGTTTTACTGAATAGGCCGGGAATTCCCTTCTTATTCTGTAATCGCCTCTAAATCTTTCAAAATGTGAAGGGTCTGTGCGCAGATTGCTGTCATCCGCGCTTATGTCGTATGAATGAAAAACAGCTTTTCTGACTACATCTTCATCTTTCATCGCAGAACAGTCTAATCTTATTACCGGGTCATCTGGTTGCGGCACATCCTGCGGGTACCAGTTCTTAAGGGGTAGCCTGAAGAATTCACACAGAGAATTCACAATCCGTGATGTTCCGTTGGCTTTTCCGTCAGCAGAGTAGCCTGCAATATGCGGAGTTGCTAAATTTACCTGCGATAAGAGTTGAGTATCGATAACAGGCTCATTTTCCCATACGTCAAGCACAACACCGCCCAGATACCCTGAGCTTAAAGCATTCTTCAGGGCATTTGTTTCAACAACTTCCCCTCTCGAAGTGTTAAGGAGCAGAACACCCTTTTTCATATTACTGAATCTCTTTTCATCAAACATATGAAATGTGGCATCCCTGCCGGAAATATTTAGCGGGACATGAAGAGTCACTATGTCTGATTCAAGTAAAAGATCTGAAAGACTGACGAACGCTTCCTGACCTTCCGCCCTTGCGCGGGGGGGATCGTTAAGCAGGACTTTCATGCCCATCAGTCTCGCGAATTTTTCCACTTTTGATCCGACATTCCCGACACCGATAATACCAAGTGTTTTATCTTTCAGGCTGAAGCCGGATCGATTAGCCATTTTCAGCAGTGCGGCAATTACATATTGCTGAACCGACGATGAGTTGCAGCCCGGAGCATTTGTCCAGAAGATGTTATTCCTCTCACAGAAGCGGGTATCAATATGATCGTACCCGATCGTGGCAGTACCAATGTATTTAAGGGAAGTGCCGCTCAGGAATTCCTCGGTGCATTTTGTCCTGGTCCTAGTAAGCAGGGCATCAGCATCAATTATGCTTTCCCTTGATATATTCCTCCCCGGAAGGTATAGAACATCAGCATAAGGTTCGAGGATACCTCTAAGGAAAGGTATCTTATCATCAGCCACGATCTTCATTGAAAGATAAAAATTTAATGAAAGGTAATCATTTTCCCCAAAACATTTCAGGGGAAATGCGAGAGACTCAGAGCAGTCTCACATCCTTGCCCTTGTATTTGTTAAGCACTTCATTTGGCCATACGCTTGACTGTACTTCTCCGATATGAAGTTTTTTGAGCAGGAACATGCAGAGTCTGGACTGACCAATTCCTCCGCCGATGCTAAGAGGCAGTTCCCCCTGCAGGAGAAGTTTATGAAAGAGCAGATTCTTCCTGTCCTGGCAGCTTGATATCTCGAGTTGCTTCTCCATAGCTGTTTTGTCAACACGTATACCCATTGACGATATCTCGAAAGCGGATTCAAGAGCAGGATTCCAGAAGAGTATATCGCCGTTCAGTCCGAAATAACCGTCTTCATTTGGCGAGCTCCAGTCATCATAGTCAGGGGCCCTGAGGTCGTGAGGCTTGCCGTCACTGAGAGTGTTTCCAATACCGATTAAAAAGACAGCCTTGTATTTTTTTGCTGCCTCATATTCCCTTTCTTTTGGTGTCAGCCCGGGATATTGCCTGCATAATTCCTCTGCGTGAACAAAAGTAATAAAGGGAGGCAGCTGCGGTGTTAGCCACGGATACTTCTGAAACAGTTCATCCTCGGTTATCCTGAAAGTCTTGTATATCTGTTCAACAGTTGCTTTCAGCATTGTTAAATTCCTTTGTTCAGGAAGAATATGCTTTTCCCAGTCCCATTGATCAACATACACTGAATGGATAGGGCTAAGATTTTCACTTGGCCGGAGTGCTCTCATATCCGTAAGGATGCCTTTACCTGGTTCAATATGATAATACCTGAGCCGCATGCGTTTCCATTTGGCAAGCGACTGAATTATCGATGCTTTCTGTCCATCGAGTGATTTTATGGGAAAACTGATCGGTTTCTCCACTCCGCTCAGGTCGTCATTTATGCCGGTGCCATCAGGTACAACAACCGGAGCCGAGACTTTCACTATATTAAGATGCTGAGCGAGTGTTTTCTCATATCTCGTTTTTATGAAGTCGATCATCTCCTCCGTTTTAAGCATATCATTGGCACATGAAATATGTATTGTTTCAGCCTGAAAAGTCATAATTATATATTACCTTTGATTCCCGGCAAATTAATACCAGATTTATAAATTACACAAATATCACTAATTAGATTGCAAATTTAATATATTTTGGATTAAAAAATTATAAAGTATAATTTAAATAGCCTGAGATTTAAAATCTAAATACTGATATTCCTCCGAAACCACTCCTTCTCTTACACTTACCTTTAGTCAGGTCATTATCAGAATGCAGCATAATACAGAAGCATTATTAAGCAAGGCATTGAATAATTAATCATTGCAAATAGTATTTTTTTTTTGTAATTTTACTATGATATCTGACCTGAATAATTCTAAATCGTAATAAAATGAAAACTATTTGTTTAACTATAATACTGACCCTCATTTCGTGTGTCTGGACAAATGCCCAGAAGCCAATAATAATGTCGGAAGACAGTATAAAAATTGGAAATGGGATGCTTCCTGCAATATCTGTTCTGATACCCGAAGTAGAATACGACAAGGTACTGAAGAACTGGACAAAGCTGCTTGAAACAGGGACTAAATCGAAATTAATGACAGAGAGAGGTGAGATGACGATATTAGGTTCAATCCTAAAGAGCATAACACCAAATGCGATAAATGTTTATAGTGTCCTTACCGACAGGGATAGTGCACTTTATCTTGCTGCATCTTTCGAACTCAAGAAAGACATGTATATTGACAGATCTTCAGGAGAAGCCGAGTTATCAAAAGCAAAGAGCTTCATCTTTGAATTTGCCAGGCAGGAATATGTTGATCTGGCATCGGAAGAGCTTAAATCTGAAGAGAATAAACTGAAAGATCTTGAGAGGGAGCTTGGATCGCTGGAAAAAGATCAATCAGGGATGGAGAAATCTATAAGGAAAAGTAACAGGACAATCGATAACGAAAGGGAAAAAGCGCTCGACCTTAACAGCCAGCTTACTGCCCTCACCCAAAGAATAGCTGATGAACGGATCCAGTTCACGACAATGGATGAGGGTCCGATGAAAGAAGAGAGGGACAAACTTCTTAAGAACCTTGAAAAACAAAGAAAAAGGCTTACAAAATCAATAGCATCTTCCGAAAGAAAGATAAGCAAAGCCCAGGGAGCAATCAAGAAGGCAAATAACGACATCCCGAGAAATGACAGGATCCAGTTGAAATACAATGATGAAATAAATGCACAGCAAGCTGTTGTACAAAGATATACCGACAAGCTGAACACGATTAAAAACTACAATTAAGGGATAATAAGCTAAATGCATAGGTATTTTACGGAGCCAGAACAGGCAAAACAAAATAATTGACGCTATATTTGCCGGCAATTATTATTTACTATGTTGAAAAGCTCCGTTTTAGTTTTAATTATATTCATCCTCTGTTCATCCCGTCTGTTTTCACAACCTGAAATTAAGGGAATCTATACAGAAATTGCTCCGCAAATTGATGGTTATCTGAATGAAGGTGTATGGCAGGGAGCCTCTGTTGTAAGTGATTTTTTCCAGCAACTGCCCCGCAACGGCGAACCGGTAACTGAGAGGACAGAATTCCTTTTTCTCTTTGATCGCAACAACATATATGTGGGGATCCGCTGTTATGATGATCCGGAACTTATTACTGCCAAGGAGCTTGCGCGTGATGTAAGCCTTAGTGATGATGATCGCATCCAGGTCATTTTCGACACATATCTCGATGGAAGGAGCGGATACTGGTTCCAGCTTGGACCACGGGGAAGCATCGGTGATGCGCTGATAGACGATAACGGGAAGAATTTCAATAAATCATGGGATGGCCTATGGGACGGAAGAGCAAGGATAACTGACAAGGGATGGGAAGGAGAAATGATAATCCCCTTCAAGACAATGGGTTTTAAAAAAGGATCCGACACATGGGGCCTCAAATGCATAAGACATATCAGGAGAAAATCAGAATCTTCATACTGGCCCTCTACTTCACTTAATGCAGAGAGATTCCAGGTCTCTGATGCAGGCAGGATAACAGGTCTTAAGGATATAACACAGGGACTGGGTCTTGATGTGATCCCCTATCTGACCGGAGGCCTGAGCAAAAAACTTGATGAAGAGACTGACCCGGTAATCGATGGCGGTGTTGACGCTTTCTTCCAGATTACCCCATCTCTAAAAGCTGCAGTAACAGCACGGACAGATTTTGCACAGACTGAAGTTGATGAAAAACAAATCAACCTTACTAGGTTCTCTCTCTATTTCCCCGAAAAGAGAGATTTCTTCCTCGACGGTGCAAACTATTTCATTTTTGGGATAAACGGAGACGATGTCAATCCCCAGAATACCGTGATGATCCCCTTCTTTTCAAGACGCATAGGCCTGGATACAGGAGGAGATCCTGTACCGATAAAATACGGAGGCAAGTTTACAGGCAAAGCCGGGAACTGGAACCTCGGGTTTCTCCATATCAAGGATGACAATGAATGGGATAATCCGGGATATACGGCCGGCCGCATAATGAGGGCTTTCGGCAAACAATCTTCAATAGGCCTTATTGCTACAAACGGGAATGCCCTGACAGATGATGCAAACTCGCTTGCAGGGATAGATCTCAAGCTTGCAACATCTGAATTTCATGGCAATAAGAATATCGCCTTTTCGCTCTATGGTGTAAAATCATTCACCGAAGATATAAAAGGGAATGATTATTCATTTGGCACCGAACTTAACTATCCTAACGATCTTCTAAGGTTCAGGATAGGTTATATGCAAATAGGAGAGAATTTCGTGCCGGGGCTAGGATTTGTTCCAAGGAAGAATATCCGTGACTTCTATGGCGGCGTTACAATCGGACCAAGGCCGGAAAATTCGCCTGTGCTCCAGGTCAGATCAGGCGTGGATTATACACTTATTTCTGACCTTAAAAATGGCGGTATACAGACGGCCGAGGTTATGCTTAATTATTCTGATATTTCATTCCTTAGCGGCGATCAGATCTCCTTTTCATCACGCTACGAATTCGACAGGCTTGAAAATGATTTCGGGATAATTGAATCCGTATCAATACCTTCCGGTGAATATAATTTCTGGAGGCATTCAGTTACTCTTTCCTCAGCCAAGAGGAGGAATCTGTGGGGCCTTTCAAGATTCGTTTTCGGAACATTCTATTCAGGCACTAGGACAGACCTTCTTCTTCAGGCAGGGTATAAAATATGTGTTCCCGTTTACATTGGACTCGAAGCCGACCGGAGATGGGTCAATCTTAAAGAGGGTGATTTCATAACACAGATATACAGGCTGAACCTCAATTTCCTGATAAGTCCTTCAATCTCCTGGTATAACTTTGCACAGTACGAGAACCAGAGTGAGACTATCGGCTGGCAGTCAAGATTTCAGTGGATAATAAAACCCGGCAAGGAGATATTCCTTACGTTTAACTCACCGCTTATTGATCCGATGGAACGTTTCAGACCGGAAATATATGAAGCCAGGATTAAGGTTAAATATACTATAAGATTCTAGCTCATCACTTCTGTTCAGAAGAGATGAAATCAAGCAACTCCCTGTACAATCTGTGAACAGGTAAGCCCACGACATTGAAATAGGATCCTTCAACACGGCTGCAACCTGCTATGCCAATCCATTCCTGGATGCCATAAGCACCTGCTTTATCAAAGGGCTTGTATTTTTCTACATAATATTCAATCTCTTCATCTGTAAGCTCATCGAAGCTTACCATTGTCGTCTCTGAAAAGGCTTTTTCACCTTTAACGGAAAGCAGTACGACGCCTGTTATTACTTCATGGGTAGACCCTGACAGTTCCGCTATCATCCTGATGGCATCCTTCCTGCCGGCAGGTTTCCCGAGGACTTTCTTCCTGCTCCATACTATTGTGTCAGCGGTGATTACTATTTCGTTGTCTCTGATCTCATCCCTGAAACAGCCTGCTTTTCTTCGTGCAAGAAATAAAGCTATCTCCTCCCCTTCCAGGTAAGCGGGATATGATTCATCATAATCTTTTACCAAAACTTCGAATCTGAGCCCCAGTTCACTGAGCAGCTGCTTTCTTCTTGGGGACTGTGATGCAAGGATCAGCCTGTAATTATTGATTTTATCGAGTGCTGTCATCAGATAAGGTTCCAGGTAAGGATCGCCTTGACAACAAGAGAATACAGGATCCCGGCAAACATAATGATCTTCATAAAATTGCTGGCACTGTGGAGTTCTCTTTTGTCCCTGCTTCTGAAAAGCTGATAGAGCACATAAAGATGCGGAAGCACTATTGCAGCAGTAAGATAGATCAGGGTTATCCTGTCATTTAAATAGCGAAACCACACGAAATAGAGCAAAGCAATTGTTATAACTGAAATTGAAGCCACAATTAATTTCGAAGCAGGTATTCCTGTTATTACAGGGACAGTGTTTCTGCCGTAGGCCATGTCTCCTTCAAAGTCCTCTATATCCTTGATTATCTCACGGGACATCGATGTTAGAAAAGCAAATATTGAAAACCCTCCTATCCATCCGAAGATAAGTCTGAGGGATGGCATTTCAACAACATCCGGAGCGTAATGCCTGTAAAGTGCTGCCCATTCAAAAACAGCAACGAGCATCGGCACAAGGGCAGTAAGAAGTGCAACAACAACATTGCCAATGAGGAACTGACGTTTATAGCTTGCCGAATAAAAATAAAGTAAGCCTGACACTATCAGGAAGAAGATCCCGAGCCAGAAGTAATTTGCACGCCATGAGACATAAAAACCAGCTCCTACACCGATGATGTTTAATATCGAATGCCACATTATTGCCTTCCGCCGCGATATTTTAGTCCCGACAATTACCTGCCCCCTGTTTATCAGGTCAGTTTTTATATCGAAATAATCATTTATTACATACCCTCCTGCAGTTATACACACTGTAGCCAGCACGAGGATGATGAAATCATACCAGGGGAACTGAAGTACCATCGTTTCAGCTTCTCCTGTTCCGCTGAGCATTATTACGCTTATCTTGCTGAGAAGAGAAGCAATAATGGCATACCTCATAAGCAGCATAGTGAGTATCACTATAAGCAGATTCTGCCATCTTATCAGTTTAAAGAATCCTTTCATAATCACCATGTATAGGCCTCGGAATCAAGCCATTTATTATGTAATCTGAGAACCTGTTCAATAACATCCCTCACACAGCCTTCGCCGCCTTTTTTATCTGATATGTAAGATGCAGCATGCTTTATTTCACTGTCTGCATCTGACGGGCATACCGGCACTCCTGCAACCCTCATCACTTCAAGGTCTGGAATATCATCACCCATAAACAATATCTCCGAATCCTCCAGCCCGAATTTTTCCCTGAACAACTTATAATGCTCAAGCTTTGTTTTGCTGTTTAAAAAAATATCATTAATACCTAAGGTTTTAAGTCTTTTCAGGTACTCTTTTGAATTACTTCCCGAGATGATCCCGATATGATAGCCTTTCTTGACAGCCAGCTGAAGGGAATAACCGTCTCTCAGGTTTACAGTTCTGTTAGGAACACCAAAAACATTCAGGCTTATTGTCTGGAGTGAAAGTACTCCATCGATATCAAAAATAAAAGCTTTTACCTTCTTGAGATCCTCTTTGAAATTTGTCATTATATGTTCCTGTTATAATAGTAGGCAATTATCGATTCTGAAATTTCCCTGTAAATGTTCTGCAATTCAGGAGAGAAAGATAATAAATTCAAATGCTTTTCAATTGTGTTCTTATCATTTCTTAAAGCAGGTCCGGTTTGCGAATATTCCGGTCCACTCATAAGCGCTTTACTGAATGTTTCTTCTATAAGAGGAATAAGAAGATCGAATGACAGACCTGCCTTTATTGTTATCTCTTTCCCGGCTGTAAGCATGAAATTCGAGAAGTTGTTTACAAATACTGCAGCCAGATGAAGCATTCGCCTGTTTTCCTGATCAAGGAAATAAGTTTTTCCCCCTATTGATTCTGCAAGGCCTTTCAGAACAGCTTCTGTTCCTGGTTGAGATGCCTCAAGAATAAAGGGGATATCCTTTGCATCAACTTTTCTCCCTTTGGAAAAAGTCTGCAGGGGATAAAAAACACCTCTTTTCACAAGCCATTCAGGAAAGACATCAAGTCCGAATGATCCTGCTGTATGAGCTACGACAGTATCGACAGAGCATTTTATTCCGGCGAGCACTCCTGAGAGACTATGATCAGGGACTGCAATGATTATAACATCGTTTGATTCGTTGAATACGGGTTCTGATGACCAGGATGCCTGGCACTCCTGTGCAAGCAGCATTCCCTCCTTCATTTCGGGGGTAACGATCTGCAGTATCCTGTTACCGGCATCATGTAAGCTTCTGCATAGAGAGCCTGCCACTCGTCCGGCGCCTGCAAAAGAAACATTATATGTCGTCATCAGGCTGTTATATTTCCCGGGTACAGATGTAAGTCAATCACACAAAGTAAGATTTTATTTGCCTTATATCAAAAACATAAGCCGCCAAACAGAAGTAAGGCGGCTTAATATCCGAGTTACTGGCATATCAGGCCTGGGCTGTCGGCCCTCCGAAAACGAGCGGCATGACAGGTCCGGAGCCTTTTACTTCCTTTATATGACCATGCACAGATTCATATTTTGCGATGTTGTCCTGAAGGGCAGACACCAGTCTTTTTGCATGTTCAGGGGTAAGAATTATCCTCGATTTAACCTGAGCTTTGGGAATGCCGGGCATGATCCTGACAAAGTCTATGACAAACTCTGAAGCCGAATGAGTTATAACAGCAAGGTTGGAATAGATCCCCTGTGCAATTTCTTCATTCAGTTCGATGCTTATCTGATTTTCCTTCTGGTCTGTCATTGTTCTCTGTATTTAGAATTATCTTTTTGATCTTGAACCTGATCCGGATTCAGCTTCTACCTCGGTTTCGCTTTCAAAACCGGCAATACTCTCAT
>JAEAME010000877.1_pt1 | contig 25535 bp, 21 predicted proteins | sample 8958731 | NCBI WGS metagenome assembly JAEAME01 (sample SAMN16933194, study PRJNA681113) | bioreactor sludge metagenome | isolation source: anerobic bioreactor sludge (Control) | place: India:Bengaluru | collected 2018-10-24 | reverse complement strand
ACATGCGCAAGAACGTCTTCGGCCCGATCGAGATGCGCGACACGGCCTTCGAGCCGCGGGCCGACATGGCCGAGCGCCTGGCCATCCCCTACATGCCCGTCCGGCGGCGGCCCGGCGTCTTCCGGCCCGTGGACTGGGTCAAGGCCGACGCCTGGCCGGCCGGCGTCGTCTATGGCACGGCCGTCGACCAGGCCCGCTGGCTCATGGCCGCGGTCAACGGCGGCGTCTACAAGGGCCGCCGTATCCTGTCCGAGTCGACTTTCCGGGAGATGACCCGGCGTCAGTACGACCGTTTCGCCGGTCCGATCAACGGCGGCTGGCTCAACGAGACCTCGGGCTACGGCCTGGCCTGGTGGGTGTCGACCCTGGAAGGGCATAAGATCATCGCCCACAGCGGCAGCGTCAACGGCTACACGGCCTTCCTGGCCGGCGACCTGGACCGCCGGACGGGCATCGCCATCCTGACCAACGGCAACAAGGCCCACCGCTGGCTGTACGGCTTGGCCCTCAAGGCCCTGGCCGCGCTCTAAGGCCCTGACGGGCGCGTTGACTCGCTCCGGCGCCGGTGTTATCCTCGGCTCGTTCAGGCAGATCCAGGGGTCGGGCCATGAAGTGTCCTCAGTGCGGCTTCCTTTCGCCTTCCGGGACCCGGTTCTGCGGCCGCTGCGCCGCGCCGCTCGAGACCGGCGGGGGGCCGGCGTCCTCGACCGAGACCCGCATCGCCCCGGTCGTCGAACTCGCGTCCGGCTCCACCTTCGCCCGCCGCTACCAGGTCATCGAGGAGCTGGGCCGCGGCGGCATGGGCCGCGTCTACAAGGTCTACGACACCGAGGTCCGGGAGAAGCTGGCCCTCAAGCTCCTCAAGCCCGAGATCGCCGCGGACCCCGAAACGATCGAGCGTTTCCGCAACGAGCTGCGGCTGGCCCGGACCGTCTCTAATCCCCGCGTCTGCCGCATGCACGACCTGGGACGCGAGGAGACGACGGGCGCCTACTACATCACCATGGAGTACGTCCCGGGCGAAGACCTCAAGAGCCTCCTCCACAGCATCGGGGCCCTGCCCGTCGGCAAGGCCACCGCTGTGGCACGCCAGGTCGCCGAGGGCCTGGCCGAGGCCCATCGCCGGGGCGTCGTCCACCGCGACCTCAAACCCCAGAACATCATGATCGACCGCGAGGGCGGCGTCCGGATCATGGACTTCGGCATCGCCCGGTCCGTCCGGGCCAAGGGCGTCACCGGCGCCGGCGTGATGATCGGCACGCCCGAGTACATGTCGCCCGAACAGGTGGAGGGGCGGGAGGCCGACGCCCGGGCCGATATCTACGCCCTCGGCGTCGTCCTGTTCGAGATGCTGACGGGGCGCCTGCCGTTCGAAGGGGAGACGGCCCTGGCCGTCGCCGTCAAGCACAAAAGCGAGCCGCCGCCCGACCCGCGCCAGGTCAACGCCCGGCTTCCGGAGGACCTGGCCCGGCTCGTCCTGAAGTGCCTGAAGAAGGAGAAGACCGAGCGCTACCCGGACGCCGAAACTCTGGCGGCCGAGCTGGCGCGCATCGAGAAGGCCCTGCCGGACACGGCCCGGGCCCTGTCCTCGCGCCGGCCCGCGACGTCGAAGCAGATCACGGTCCGCCTGCCGTCGAAAAAGGTCTGGGTCCCGGCGGCCGCGGTCCTGGTCGCCCTGGTCGCGCTCGTCGTCTGGCAGTTCGTTCCCGAAGGCGAAGGCTCGCGGCGCACGGTCGCCGTCCTCGGCTTCAAGAACCTGACCGGGGACGCCGGCTTCGATTATCTGCGCGAGGCCATCCCCAACCTCCTCATCACCAGCCTGGAGCAGTCGAGGCACCTTCGGGTGACGTCCTGGGAGCGGATGAAGGACCTCCTCAAGCAGGCCGGCCGGGAGGCCGGGGCCGCGGCCTTCGACGAGGAGGCCGGCTTCGAGATCTGCCGGGCGCACGGCATCGAGGCCCTCGTCGTCGGGTCCTACGTCAAGGCCGGCGACGTTTTCGTCACCGACGTCAAGGTCCTCGACGCGGCGACGCGCGAATCGCTGAAGAGCGCCTCGGCCCGGGGCGACGGCGTGGCCAGCATCCTCAAGTCCCAGATCGACGCCATCAGCCGGGAGGTCGGGCGCGGCATCGGCGCGCCCCTCCTCAAGGTCGAAGCGCCGGCCCGGCCGGTCACGGAGATGACGACGAGCTCCCTCGAGGCTTTCGATCTCTTCCTCCGCGGCCGCGACGCTTACGAAAAATACTATCATCACGAGGCCGTCCGGATCCTGGGGCAGGCCGTCGCCCTCGATCCCGAATTCGCCATGGCCTACCTGTACCTGTCCTTGTCGGCCACGCACCTCTTCGACCTCGATCTGGCCCGCGAGGCGCTGGAGAACGCGCACCGGCTTTCGGCCCGGGCAAGCGAGAAGGAGCGCCTGTTCATCGCCGCCCGCTATGCCGAGCGCATCGAACGGGACCCGGGACACGAGATCCGGGTCCTCCGGGAGCTGGCCCGGAAGTACCCGGACGAGAAATACGCCCTCTTCGATCTCGGCTGGCGGCTTCAGGAGCGGCGGGAGTATGCCGAGTCGATCGCCGTCCTGGAACGGGCCGTCGGGCTGGACCCCGATTTCGGGTATGCCATCAACCGGCTGGCCTACTCCCACGCGCTGGCGGGGGAGTTCGACGAAGCCCTCCGCCTCTTCACGCGCTATGCCGAGCTGAATCCCGGCGACGTCAATCCCATCGACTCGATCGGCGAGACCTATGTCCGCATGGGCCGGCTGGCGGCGGCTGAGGGAAAGTACCGAGAGACCCTGGCGATGAAGCCCGATTTCTTCTTCGCCTGCGCCAGCCTTGTGTACGCCGCCTGCCTCCGTGAGGACTATCCCGCGGCCGGCCACTGGCTCGACGAATTGGACCGGCAGAACTCGCCGGAGGCCCGGATGGTGGGCGCCTGGCTGCGGGCCTTTGTGGATTACTTCCTAGGACGGTGGGAGGCCGCCCTGGCCCGTTATGCCGGGATCCGGAAAGAGGCCGAGGCCGCGGGCGAGGCCCTGGCCGCGGCCAACGTGGACTGGATCACCGCCTATATCCTGCGCGACCGGGGCGAGGCTGAAGCCGCCCGGGCCGGTATCCGGCGTTTCCTCGACCAACAGGCCAGGAGCGGCCTGGGCGCATCGACGTTCCATGACCTCGAGAGGGTCTTTTTCGAAGGATGGACCGGTCTCGCCGACGGCCGTCCCGCCGAGGCGGCCCGGCCGGTGGCCGCGATGGAGCCCCTGCTCTCGCGGATCGACCCCGCCGACGCGCCCAAGGCCGTTTTCCTCTACCGGCTGCTGCGGGCCGAGTCGGCCCTGGCCGCGAACGAGGTCGATCGCGCGGTCGCCCTCGGCCGCGAGATCGTCCCGCTCGACCTGCCGAGGATGGGGTTCGACACGATCCCCGTCTACAACATCCCGTGGCTCAAGGACGTCCTGGCCAGGGCCCTATGGAAAAAGGGCGACCTCGACGGCGCGGCCGCGGAATACCGGAAGCTGACGACCATCGACCCGTCGAACCAGGTCCGCTGGATGATCTCTCCCCTCTATCATTACCGGCTGGGCCGCGTCCTGGAGGAGAAAGGGGACAAGGCTGCGGCGGCAGTCGAATACCGCAAGTTCCTCGAATTCTGGAAGGACGCCGATCCGGCCCATCCCGAGCCGGCCGACGCCCGCCGGCGGCTAGCCGGGCTCTAGTCCCCGGGCTCGCGCCCGCGGCGGCCGATCCCGAAACCGATGGTCATGGCCGCGGCCACCTCTTTAGCCGTGCTTAAATAGTAGAGCGACAGCGTCAGGCGGCCCGGCCCGGCGAAGACGCCGACCTGGGCCTTGGGCACGAGCCATCCCCCGGCCATGGTCCGCCAGTCGGAGACCCGGCCGGAGGCGCCGACGCCGACGGAGAAGCCCCGGAAACGGAGGTTGACCGTGGCCCCGGGGATGACGCTGACCTGGGTGCCGGCGTTCTGCCGGATCCAGATCGCCGCCTCGGGATTGAACGTCACCAGCGGCCCGAGCCGGAACTCGACCTGGGGGCCGAGGGTGATCCATTTCGGGTAGGTGAAGAGATTGACATAGCCGAGATCGACGTAGAGCTGGATGGGCCGCGTGTTCAGGCGGGGCTGGGCCGCGGCCGGCCGGGCCGTCGCGGCCGCGAAAAGCAGCCCCGCGGCGGCCGCCGTCAGGATGAGGGTCTTGCGCATGTCCGCCTCCTCGTCGCTGCGGCTATTATACCCCGGCGGCCGAACGTCCGTTGCGGGGCGGGCGTGTCCGGGCCGCCGGCGCGGCCGTTCCCGGCCCCGGCCGCCGGCCTAGCGCTGGTACAGGATCCGGCCGCCGACGATGGTGTAGAGGACCTCCGTCCCGGGGATGTCGTCCTCGGGGCAGGTCAGGATGTCGCGCGAAAGGACGGCGATGTCGGCCAGCTTGCCCGGGGCGAGCGAGCCCTTGAGCCCGGTCTCGAAGGCGGCGTAGGCGCCGTTGATGGTGTAGCCGCGCAGGGCCTCCTCGCGGGTCAGGCGCTCCTCCGGGACGAAGATCGTGCCGTCCTTCAGCTTGCGGGTGACGGCGGCGTAGAAATTGGCCATGGGGTCGATGCGCTCGACCGGCACGTCCGTGCCGATGGGGATGGACGACCCGGCGTCCATGAGCTTGCGCCAGACGTAGGACGTGGCCAGCGCCCGGGCCTGGCCGAGCCGCTTGGGCACCCACGGCGCGTCCGAGGTGCAGTGGATGGGTTGCATGGCCGGGATGACCCCCAGCGCGGCGAAGCGGGGGATGTCGGCGGCGTCGAGGTGCTGGGCGTGCTCGACGCGCCAGCGCAGGTCGGTCTTGTCGGGGTGGGCCCGGAAGGCCTCCTCGTAGATGTCGAGCGTCACCCGGTTGCCGCGGTCGCCGATGGCGTGGGTGGCCAGCTGGAAGCCGTTCTCGACGGCCCAGGCGGCCGTGGCCTTCATCTCCTCGATCGACTCGGTGTTCAGGCCGCTCGAGGACGGCAGGTCGTCGTAGGGCTCGAGGAGCCAGGCCCCGTGGGCGCCCAGGGCGCCGTCGATCAGCCGCTTGACGGTCCGCACGGTCAGGTGGTTCTCCGCCGCGCCGACCATGCGGTAGGCGGCGCCCCGCTCGGCCAGGGCCTTGCTGTCCGCGCCGAGCATGACGTAGAGGCGGACGGGGAGGGCCCCCTCGCCGGCCAGCGTCTTGTAGAGGTCGACCGTGCCGAAGGAGACGCCGGCGTCGTGGAAGGTGGTGACGCCGTGAGACAGGCACTCCCGGGCCGCCAGCTCGATCAGCCGGCGGCTGCGGGCCGTCTCTTCCGCGGGCGTCGCGTGCCCGGCCTCGTAACGGAGCAGGCCCTGGGCCGTCTCGATGAAGGCGCCGGTCGGGCGGCCCTTGGCGTCGCGGACGATGCGGCCGCCGTCGGGATCGCCCGTCGCGGCGGTGATGCCCGACAGGGCCATGGCCTTGGCGTTGGCCAGCGAGGAGTGGCCGCTGGCATGTTCGAGCAGGACCGGATTGTCCGGGCTGGCCGCGCTGAGCGCGTCGTGCAGGGGCAGGCCCTCGACGTCCGGCTCGGGGACCTTGTCCCACTTGTCCTGGTGCCAGCCCCGGCCGAGGACCCATTCCCCCGGCTTGGCCGCCCGGGCCGCTTCGGCGACCAGGGCGACGATGTCGTCCCAGGACCGGGCCTTGGTCAGGTCGAGGATGGTCAGGGACTGGCCCAGGCTCATGAAGTGCCCGTGGCTCTCGATGAGGCCCGGCACGGCCAGAGCGCCGCCGAGGTCGACGATCCGCGTGCCCTCGCCGACGTGGCGGTTGAAGCCCTTGGGGTCGGTGCCGACGGCGGCGATGCGATCGCCGGCGATGGCGATCCACGCGGCCGACGGGAAGCGCTCGTCCACGGTCACGATCTTGCCGTTGACGAGGATCAGGCTGGCCGTCTCGGCGGCCGGCTTCTGCCGGCGGTTGACGATGAACAGGACCGTGAAGACGGCGACGATGACGACGAGGAAGCCCAGGCGGCGGTTCTTGGCGGACATGGATCCTCCAGGCGGGGGAATTTCCGGGCGGGCCCATTATAGCGCCGGTCGAACCCGAAAAAAAGCGCCCCGGGGACGGTCCCCGGGGCGCCGGCGGGTCTAGTCTGGGCCTCGTCCTACTTCTTACGGCGGATGTAGATGTCGCCGCCGAAGCTGTTGAAGGAGATCTCCTGGCCGCCGCCGTTGATCAGGCCGAAGAGCGACTTGTCGAAGGCGATGCGGTACTTGCCCTGCTCGGTCTTCTGGGCCGCTTCGGTCCGGGCCGGCTGGCGGGTCATGTCGATGTCGAAATCGCTGTAGATCTCGCCCTGTTCCGTCTTCATCTTGAGATTGGCCTTGACGTCGGCCGGCAGGGTGACGTCGATGTCGCCGCTCATGGTGCTGAAGGACAGCGGCTTGCCGGCCGCGATCCGGGTCAGGACGACGGTGATGTCGCCGTTGACCGTGTGGACGAGGGTGTTGCCGGACACCCCGGTCAGCGTCACCGGGCCGTTGATGTTGTTGATGTCGATCTCCCCGCTGACGCTTTCGACGACGACCGCGCCGTCCATGGACGACCGGATCTCGAGCGAGGACGCGACCGGCACCTGGATGACCAGATCGGTGGCGGCCTTCCAGGACTGGGTGTTGATCTGTACGACGTTGCCCTCTTCCTCGACCTCAAGGCCGGAGGAGGAGCCGGACAGCTGCTTCATGCCGGCGATCTTCTTCTCTTTCTCCTCGCGGGCCTTCTTGTCGTCCTGGAGGTACGGGGCGTAGTAGCCGGCTTGCCGCTCGTAGTCGCGGGCGATCCGCTTGGCCAGGCGCTCCTGGTCGGCCAGGGCGCGCAGGGCGAGCTCGTCTTCGGTGTGTGCGCGGACCTCGCCGGTCCCGGCCTTTGGCGCGGGCGCGGGGACCGGGGTGGCCGCGGGGGCCGGCGCGGCCGGAGGGGCCATCATGGGCAGCCGGGTGCCCGTGGAGAAGAGGTTGCCCCCCCAGTCCGACAGGGCCTTCTCGCGAACCCGGGCCTCGACGATGACCTCCTTGCCCGGCGTGCCCTTGATGGTGATGCTGCCCCGCATGACCGTCACCTCGATCTTGGCCGGAGCGGCCGGGTTCGAGAGCGGCACGACGGCCCGGTCCGGGGCCGGTTCGGTCTTGGCCTGGGCCACGGCCCAGCCGCAGGTGCCGGCCGCCAGCAGGGCCAGGACCGCGATGTTGGCGATTCTCTTTGTCATGTTCATGTTGACTCCTTGTCCTTTCAGGATATCGATCTCGTTTTCGTGGGTCTTCCGGTCCATGGTCGTCCTCACAGCGCGATCTGCTTCAGGCCCTGCTCGGCCCGCTGCTTGACGTCCGGGGTCAGTTCGCCCGCCTCGATCAGCGTCCTGAGGGCGTCGACGGCCTTGGCCTCGCGGACCTCGACCAGGAAGTCGATGAGGGCGACCTGAACGAGGGGATAGGACTGCAGGGCCAGGGACCGGACCAGGCTCTCGCGGACCCCGGGCCGGTCGCGGAAGAGGTAGAGGGCCTCGACCGCGGCCAGCCGGACGTTGGGATTGGGGTCGGTGTCGACGGCCTTGAAGAGCGCGGCCAGGGTCGTATCGCTGGGGGCCTTGACCTCGGCCGTATAGCCGACGCCCTGGATGCGCTCGGAGGCCGAGGGCCGGTCGAGGAGCGACAGGGCGACCTGCTGGCGCATGGCCTCGACCTCGCTCGACAGACGGGCATAGCTCGTGCCGCCGGGGCGGGTGCCGCTCAAGAACCAGCCGGCGCCGAGGCCGGCGAGGAGCAGGACGGCCGCGAACGACGCGGCGAACGCGGGCCGGCGGAAGCCGAATCCGTCCGCGAGCCGGGCCCGGGGCGCGGCGGCCGCCGCCGCGGCTTGGGCCGCCCGGCCCTTCTCCTCCTCGAGCATGGCGTAGAAGCGGGCCCGGACGGCGCCGCCGGGCTGCTCCTCGGGCAGGACGCCGAGCTTGGCCCAGACGACGGTCAGGTCCTCGAGGTCGCCCCGGCAAGCCGGGCAATCGAGGATGTGGGCCCGGACCTCGGCCCGGCCGGCCTCGTCGAGGTCGCCGGTGAGATAATCGGCGAAGCGTTCCTGGGTCTTTTCGCAGGTCATGACAGGTCTCCTCGCTCGAGCTCGAGATAGGCGCGGCTCAAGTCCTTGAGGGCCCGGTGGACCTGGGCCTTGACGGTCCCCACCTGGACCCCCATGAGCTCGGCGATCTCCCGGAGCTTGAGGTTCTGGAAGCGGAAGAGGACCAGGATCTCCCGTTTCTGGACGGGCAGGCGGTCGAGGGCCATGCGGACGAGCTCGGCGTCCCGGTCGGCCTCGTAGACGGCCTCGGGCCGGGGCTCGCGGCCGGGCGTTTCGGCGTACTGCTCGTCGAGCGGCAGGGCCGGCTTCTGCTTCCGCAGGTGATCGATGTGGGCGTTGCGCGCGATCTGGAAGAGCCAGACGTTGAAGCGGCTCTCGGAGAGATACCCGGCCCGGTACTTGAGGACGCGGACGAAGACCTCCTGCACGAGGTCCTCGCTGGCGGCCCGGTTGCCCGTCAGGCGGAGGAAGAAATTGAAGAGCATGGTCTGGTATCTCTCGAACAGGACGGCCAGCTTCTCGACCCGGCCGTCCCGGACGTCTTCCATCAGCTGGTTGTCGGTCGGTGACATGCGTCCGGTCTTCTCTGTCCTTGGATCTTCCGCGCTCATGGGTAATTACCGCCCTTTGATCAAAAGGTTACACCCGGGTCGGGAGAGGGTCAAACCGATCGGAGAGGGCCAAACCCGCCTTTTGCCCGTTTTCGGCTAAAAGGTAGGTTTGACCCTCTCTTTATGCTATAAAAAAGGCGGAGAATCGCCATGCCCCCTGCCCGCGTGACCTATAAGAAGGCCGGCGTCGATATCGACGCCGCCGACCGTTTCATCGGCCTGATCAAGCCGCTCGTCCGGACGACGGGCCGGCCGGAGGTCCTGGGCGGCCTGGGCGGTTTCTCGGGGATGTTCCGGCCCCGTTTGAAGGGCCTGAAGAGACCCATCCTGGTCTCGTCGACCGACGGCGTCGGCACCAAGCTGCTCATCGCCGACATGGTCAAGAAGTTCGACACGGTCGGCGTCGACCTGGTGGCCATGTCCGTCGACGACGTGGTCGTCCTGGGGGCGGAGCCGCTTTTCTTCCTGGACTATATCGCCGTCGGCAAGGTCGTCCCGTCCATGCTGGTCGACATCGTCAAGGGGGTCGTCCGGGGCTGCCGCGAGGCCCGCTGCGCCCTGCTCGGCGGCGAGACGGCCGAGTTGCCGGGACTCTATGCACCGGGAAAATGGGACCTGGCCGGCTTCTGCGTCGGCCTGGTCGACGAGCCCAAGATCATCGACGGCCGGACTTGCCGGGCCGGGGACGCGGTCATCGGCCTGGCCTCGAGCGGCCTCCACAGCAACGGCTACTCCCTGGCCCGCAAGGTCTTTTCGGAGAAGGAGATCAAGGCCGGCCTGTGGCGGGAGCTGCTGCGGCCGACTCGGATCTATTGCACGGCCATCCTCGAGGTCTTGGAGACCGTCCGGATCAAATCCATGGCCCATATCACCGGCGGCGGCTTCTACGACAACATCCCCCGGGTCATCCCCCAGGGCTTCGGGGTCAAGATCGAGAAGGGCTCCTGGCCCGTCCCGCCCATTTTCCGCAAGATCCAGCGGGCCGGAGGCGTCGACGAGCGGGAAATGTACCGGACCCTGAATATGGGCATCGGCATGGCCCTGGCGGTCGCCCCCGGCGACGTGGACCGGACCATTGCCGGCTTCTCCAGGCGGGGTTTCAGGGCGTGGACCATCGGCGAGGTGGTCCGCGGGCCCCATGAGGTCATTCTCCGCTGAAAAAGCCCCCTTTCCGGGGGTGTGACAGATGCTGGCATAATCGGACATTCCCGAAAACCGCCTTGACTTTAGGCCCAGATGGGTTAGTTTGCCCTTGCGGGAACAAAAGGTGCGGTTCTCGGACCCCAAAAAGGTGAGGAGCAAGGGGGGGGCTTTTTTTCCCTTTCCGGCCCCGGTTTAAAGGAATAGCCCCGAGCGGGGCGGCAGGACGCGGCTTTCGACCGTTATTTCCCCATCGGACAGGTTGAGGGCCAGGCGCGTTCCGGGGGCCTGGCCGCGGCCGGGCCGCCTGTCGACGACGAAGACGTCCTCCCCGAGCTCTCCCAGAAGCCCCGCCACCCGGACCCGGCCGCCCCGGAGCTCCAGGGCCCGGCGGAGCAGGTCCTTTTCCCTCGGACCCAGGAGCGCCAGGCGGTCGCTGTCGACGACCATGTTGTCCAGGGCGCCCGCGGCCAGGGCGTAGAGCGCCCGCTCGTTCTCCGTGAGCTCGATCTCCCGGTCCCGCAGCAGCAGGCAATCCGGGTCGTTGAGCCAGAAGGCCCGGTGCATGAACTGCCGAGTCAAGGCGTTCCTCAAGGCGAAGAAGGCGTTGGGACCCTGGAACGGCGAGAGCCTGGTCTTCCAATACGGCGCCGTGTCTTCGCCGATGCGCATACCATCGACGAAGCCGACGCTCGGCAGCAGGGGCGCCCCGCAGCCGAGAACGAACCCGGGACCGGCCGCCCGGCGCACGGCCCGCATCCCCTCCCGGTAGGCCTGGACCGGCGTGACGCGCTTGCGCCGCTCGCCAGGCATGGCGGCGGCGAACAGGAAATCGATCTTCAGATAGGAGAACCCGGCCCGCCGCAGGGTCCGGAAGGTCGCCTCGAGCCAGGCCCGCGCTTCGGGATGGGTCGTGTCGAGGGCGTAGATCGTCCGGCCCCAGCCCTTGTAGCAGGGTTTGGGCCGGCCCCCCTCGGCGACCATCCAGCCGGGGTGTTCGGCGAACAGCCGTGACGACTCGGCGGCGCTGAAGGGGGCCGTCCAGATGCCGGCCCGAAAGCCCTTGCCCTTGATGGCCCGGGCCAGTCCCCCGAGGTCCGGATAGCCCGGCTTGGGCGAGGTCCAGTCGCCGATCTCGGTCTCGTAGCCGTCGTCGACCTGGAAGACGTCGAAGGGCAGCCCCGTCCGGTCGGCGGCCGCCGTGTCGAGGTTCTCCAGAACGTCCGGCCAGCCGAGCTTGCCGAAGTAGTGATACCAGCTGCACCACCCGGCCGGGTTCCAGGCATTGATGCGGACTCGATGGGCCCGCTTGACCAGGCTGGCGTAGGCCTCGAGCAGGTCCCCGGCCGGCCCGCCTTCCAGGATCGCCAGCGGCTCGAGCGCGACCGGTGCGGCGAAGTCGGCCTCGAAGAACTCGAGCCAGCCAACCAGGTCGCCGCCCTCGATGGTGAAGAACGGATGGGCGATGCGCGACGTCAGGAAGCCGGCCAGGCCGCCGTCCCAGGCCGCGAAGTAATCGCTGACCGGGCCGCGCAGGATCTCGGCCCCGAGAGGCGAAAAGAGCCAGGGGCTGTAGTCTTTGACGATCGCTTCGAGCTCGGGGAAGCGCGTCGCCGGGGTGGCCGGCTGGGCCGGGCCCCAGGATTGCCAGTTGTTGAGCAGGAACAACGGCGGGGCCGGGGCCCGGAAGACCTCGATCCGGCCCGGCCGGCCCGAGACCGCGCCCTTGACGAGCCAGCCCTGGGGCGTCCGCTCGACGGCGGCCTCGAGGCGAGCGCCGGAGGTGCGCCGGACCAGGCGTCCGGCCCGGGCGGGCTGGCCGAAGAGCCGGAACGTCATGGCCGAAGGATGTTGTTCTTCAGGTAGAAGTTCTCGATCTTTTCCAGGAGCGCGTCGGCCTTGCGGATGGCCCCGGCCTCGGTCAGCCTTTTCCGGAGCTCCTCCAGCTCGGACCGGATCTTCTTCATTGCCGTCACGGCGGCGTCGGCGTCGCCGATCGAGTCGGGCAGCAGGCCGGCCCGGCCGGCCGCGCTGGCGAACTGGTTGACCACGGCGGCGTAGCGGTCGCGGAGATGCGTCACCAGGTCCTCTTCCTCGGACGGCGTCCGGCCGACCTGCTGGTAGACGAAGTACCCCGCCGCGGCGATCAGGATCAGCACGATGATGGTCTTGCCCATGGCGAACCCTCCGGGGACCATTCTATGCCAGGGGCGGGCGGGGTGACAAGAGAGCGGTCAAGTCCGACAGGCCCCTGGGGTCCTTTTGACGGCCGGCCGATCCCTTGCCTATAATGGGGCTATCATGCTTCCGACGCGTCGCGTCAAGGGGAGGTTCCCGCCGATGACGATACGAGAGAAGGCCTACCCGGGTGCGCCGGCCTTGGCCTTAGGCCTTGTCGGCTGCGCCCTTTTCCTCGTCTCCGGGATGTCGGCTGAAAGCCCGGGTCGGCAGATCGAAACGGAAAACGGCGTCCGAGTCGTCCATAACAATAAAGGAGGGCTTTGGGGGAACGCCCCCAAGGTCGTCCTCGAGCTGGTCCGGACGGTCGGCGATGTCGATACCGACGACGAGAACCTGGCCTTCGACTCGCCGCTCGATATGGCGGTGGGCGAGGGCGGCGCGATCTATGTCCTCGACACCGGCAACCAGCGCATCCAGGTGTTCGGCCCCGACGGCCGGTACCTCCGGACGATCGGCCGCAGAGGCCAGGGCCCGGGCGAGTTCATGTTGGCGGGCTCGATCGACTTCGATAGCGAAGGCCGCCTCCATGTCCTGGACAACGGGCAACGACGGATCCAGGTTTTCACGCCGAAGGGCGGGGTCCTAAAGACCATCCCCGTTTCGACACTGAATTTCAGGAAGATGCGGCTCCAGCGTTCCGGGAAGATCGTTGTCGCGGGCACGACGCGCGGGCCAAAGCTGGTCCAACTGCTGGGTCCGGACCTCATACCGCAGCAAGGATTCAGAGATCCCTTCGACTTCAGAGACGAACTCGCGAACAGCGTGGGCAACTCATGGGAATACGCGGTCGACGGCGAGGACAACATCTATCTGTGCTTCCTTCTCCAGAATCGCATCGAAAAGTATTCCCCGGACGGCCAGTTGCTCTGGAGGGCGGATCGGGAGCTGAATTATCCGGCCAAGATGGTGGAGAAGGGCCGGACGGAGGGGGCTCGAACCTTCTATCCCAAATTCAATTCCGTGGCGAGCGGCCTTGACGTGGACGATTCCGGCCGGATCTGGGTGGTGACTTGCGGCCGGCAGATAAGGAAGGACGAAGAAGTCATCGTCATGGTCAGCGGTCGGGTCGGTGGCGGCGAGACTCGAAAGCTCGTCGGGAACACTGACCTCAGGAAGACCGACATGTTCAAGCTCGAGATCTTCGCTCCGGACGGGGTCCTGCTCGGCGAGATCCCCCTGACGCACTTCGTCGACGGAATCTGGGTCCACGGCGACCGATTGTTCCTGCTCGACGCCGACCGCGGTGTCTGCTTCTACGAGTACAGGATCGTCGATAAATAGTATACTTAGGTCCTTCAGGGCCCACACTCGGACTGCACGCCATCCCTAGTGGTTGAAGGCCCGGGACCATTCTGCTATCATGAGGTGGCTTTCCAAGGGCCGGAAATGGTCAAGTCCATGCGCGCGGGCCTTGGAAAGATTAGATAACAAATAGCTTACAGGCGCGTACCATGGGCGGTTAGCTCAGCTGGGAGAGCGCGGCGTTCGCAACGCTGAGGTCGGGAGTTCGAATCTCCTACCGTCCACCATCTCTTCCTGTTGCGGCCTGTCTGGCGACGGGGGGACACGTACCCGAGGGACATGTCCCCCTGGCTGCTTCCCCGGCCTTTCCGGGCGGCAGGGGACACGTCCCCGAGGGACATGTCCACAAAGCAGGCGTTAAAGTAGGCGTGGAGGGCCGATGATCAGCCACGACATCTGGATGCTGGCCGGCACGGCCGCCACCCTGGGCCTGGTCCACACGGTCATCGGCCCCGACCACTACCTGCCGTTCATCGTCATCGGCCGGGCCCGCAACTGGACCCTGCGCAAGACGCTCGTCGTCGCCTTCTTCGCCGGGCTCGGGCACATCCTGAGCTCGATCGTCCTCGGCTTCCTGGGCATCGCCCTGGGCATCGCCGTGGCCAAGCTCGAGGGCGTCGAGTCGGCCCGCGGCGCCGTGGCCGCCTGGCTCCTCATCGGCTTCGGTTTTGCCTACTTCGTCTGGGGCATGCGCCGGGCCTGGCGCGGCAAGCCCCACGTCCACCCGCACCTCCACGACCACGAAGAGACCCATGTCCACCCCCACGGCCCCGACCTGGGCGCCCACGACCCGGCCCACGCGCACGTCCATCAGCACGCCCATGCCCACACGCACGAGTTGGCCGAGCACGCCCACCCCCACGGCGAGGACCCCAAAAAGGCCAACATCACGCCCTGGGTGCTGTTCACCATCTTCGTCTTCGGGCCCTGCGAGCCGCTCATCCCGCTCGTCATGTACCCGGCCGCCCGCCACAGCACGGCCGGCGTGGCCCTGGTCGCCGCGGCCTTCGGGCTGGTGACCATCGCCACGATGCTGGTCATCATCGCCCTGGCCTCGTACGGGGCCAGCTTCGTCAAGCTTGGCAAGCTCGAGCGCTACTCCCACGCCTTGGCCGGCCTGATGATCTTCGTCTCCGGCTTGGCCGTTCAATTCCTCGGCCTCTAGGGGGCCATGATCTTCGTCGCCGACTGCATGCTCGGCAAGCTGGCCAAGTGGCTGCGCATCCTCGGCTTCGACGTCGCCTACTTCTCCAAGGCCGAGGACCCCGATCTCGTCGCCCTGGCCCGCCGCGAGGGGCGGGTCCTGTTGACCCGCGACAGCGGGCTCATCGAGAAGACGGCCAAGCGGGCCGACCGCCTGTTCATCCGCGGCCAGGACTGGGAGGACCAAGTCGTCCAGGTCCTCGACGAATTCGGCCTCTGGGACGAGATCCGGCCGAATACGCGCTGCCTGGCCTGCAACCTCCCTCTCAAACCCCTCGGCCGGGAGCAGGCCCGCAACCTGGTCTCCCCCTACGTCGGCGAGCACGCCGCCTCGTTCGCCGTCTGCGCCGGCTGCCAGCGCGTCTTCTGGCCGGGCACCCACTACGGCGACATGGAGCGCAAGATCGCCCGGCTCCGGGCCCGGCGCGGCGGCGTCTGGACCTGACTCCCGCCCCGGCTAGCCCCCGGCCGCGCCCCCGGGTGATTGACATTCCGGGGCCGTTCCTTTAGAAGGAAGGCAGACTCGCCCATCCCTTTGCCCCGAGGAGGCCTCCATGAAAGGTCCGATCCTCCCGACGCGGGCCACGGCCCGTCTCCTGCTCCTGCCGTTGCTCATCTCCCTGGCCGCCGTCGCCGCCGCCGGGCAGACCGGCGCGGGCGCCTATCCCCGCGACGAGCTGACCCGCTCCGGCCCCGTCCGGACCTTCGAGGGCCGGGCCCTCGACGAGGTCGCCTTCCCGCTCGGCGGCATCGGCACCGGCACCATCTCCCTCGGCGGCCGCGGCAACCTCCGCGACTGGGAGATCTTCAACCGGCCCGGCAAAGGCGTCCACATGCCCTTCACCTTCTTCGCCTTGTACTGCGAGCAGTCCGGCCGCAAGCTCGTCCGGGTCCTGGAGGGCCCGCTCCAGCCGCCGTTCACGACCGGTTTCGGCTTCAAGCGCGTCTTCGTGCCCGGCCTGCCGCGCATGGAGAAGGCCCGCTTCAAGGGCGAGTACCCCTACGCCGAGATCGAGCTCTCCGACCGTCAGGTCCCGCTGGCGATCACGCTCGAAGCGTTCAATCCGCTCGTGCCGCTCGAGCCGGACGACTCCGGCATCCCGGCCTTCGTCCTGCGCTACCGGATCAAGAACACCGGCGCCGCGCCGGCCAAGGTCACCGTCGCCGGCTCCATCGTCAATCCCATCGGCTACGACGGCGTCGGCCTTGTCGACGGCCTGGGCCACGACAAGTTCGGCCAGAACGTCAACGAGATGCGGACGACGCCCGCCCTGCGCGGCCTGGCCATGTCCTCGCGCAAGGTCAAGCCCGGGCAGCCCGCCTTCGGCACCATGGCCTTGACGACGCCCTGGCCCGACGTCACCTATCTCACCCACTGGGTCCGGGGCGAGTGGTGGGACGACCTGCAGATCTTCTGGGACGACTTCGCCGCCGACGGCGCGCTCAAGGACCTGGCCGAGGCCTCGCCGTCGCCCGACAAGCAGACCGACGTCGGGACGCTCGGGCTCACGGCCGTCATCGGGCCCGGTGAAGAGGCGGTGCTGCCGTTCATCGTCTCCTGGAGCTTCCCCAACGTCCTGAACTATTTCGACGTCGTACCCGAGCAGCGCGGCCGTGTCTTCAAGAACCATTACGCCGCCAGGTTCCCCGACGCCTGGGCGGCCGCCGAATACCTCCAAGCCAACCTCGACCGCCTGGAGAAGCCCAGCCGGGCCTTCCATGACGCCTTTTTTGCCACCACCCTGCCGCCCTACGTCCTGGACGCCGTCTCCAGCCAGGCCGCCATCATCCGCACCACGACCGGGATGCGCCTGGAGGGCGGCGCCTACTTCGGCTTCGAGGGCTGCGGCGACCAGAGCGGCTGCTGCCCGCTCAACTGCGCCCACGTCTGGAACTACGCCCAGTCGCTGGCCTTCCTCTTTCCTTCGCTCGAGCGGTCCATGCGCGAGACGGACTTCGTCAACAACCTCAAGCCCGACGGGGCCATGATGTTCCGGACCTCGCTGCCGCTGGGGAGCGGGGTCCTGTGGGACTTCAAGCCGGCCGCCGACGGCCAGCTGGGCCGGATCATCAGCCTCTACCGCGACTGGCAGATCTCGGGCGACACGGCCTGGCTCAAGAAGCTCTGGCCGCAGGCGAAGAAGGCCCTCGACTACGCCTGGAAGTCCTGGGACGCCGACCGCGACGGCCTGCTCGAAGGCGAGCAGCACAACACCTACGACATCGAGTTCTACGGCCCCAACAGCATGTTGAGCGGCTTCTACCTCGGCGCCCTCAAGGCCGGCATGGCCATGGCCGCCGCGGCGGGCGATTTCCCGTCGGCCAAGGCCTATCTGGCCGTCTTCGAGAAAGGCCGGGCCGCCTACGATGCCGCCCTCTGGAACGGCGAGTTCTACGTGCAGAAATACGACCAGGTCATGGAGAAGAAGTACCAGTATGGCGAGGGCTGCCTGTCCGACATGCTCCTCGGCCCGTGGCTGAGCCAGGTGGCCGGGCTGGACCGCTTCCTGCCGGCGGAGCGCGTCCGGTCGGCGCTGGCGGCCATCTACAAGTACAACTTCCGGACCGACTTCCGCGACTTCTCCAACGTCCAGCGGACCTACGCCCTCAACGACGAAAAGGGCCTGCTGCTCTGCTCGTGGCCCAAGGGCGGCCGGCCGCCGCTGCCCTTCCCGTACTCCGACGAGGTCTGGACGGGCATCGAGTACCAGGTCGCCTCGCACCTCATCTACGAAGGCCTGGTCGAGGAGGGCCTGAGCGTGGTCAAGGCCGTCCGCGACCGCTACGACGGCCTTCGCCGCAATCCCTGGAACGAGGTCGAGTGCGGGCACCACTACGCCCGGGCCATGTCCTCGTGGGGCGTCCTGTTGGCCCTGTCCGGCTATGCCTATTCCGGTCCCGAGATGAGGATGGGCTTCGGACCGAAGATGAACGCGGACGATTTCCGGACGGTCTGGACGGCCGGATCGGGCTGGGGCACGTACGCCCAGAAGCTCGACGCGGCCGGGACGCTGGCGCTCCGGCTCGAGGCCGGGGCCGGCGCCGTCGAGCTCAAGGAGCTCGACTTCGTCCTGCCCCCCGGCGCGGCGGGGCGGGCCGTCCGCTCGATCAAGGCCGCCCTGGCCGGGACCCCGGCCGCGGCAACCGTCAAGAGGACGGGCGACGCCGTCCGGGTCATCTGGCTGAAGGCCCTGCGCGTCGAGCCCGGCCGGCCTCTGACGCTATCCGTCCAATTCTGAGACGGGCCGGATCGGCCGCTCGAGCTCGATTAGCCGGTAGCGCGGATCCGGACCTCCGTCGAAGCGGCGGATCTCTCGGAAGCCCAGGCTGCCGTACATCTTCAGCGCTGGCGCGAAGAACGGGTGCCCGCTCGTCGTCACCCGGGCCGCCCTGATGCCGATGTCCGCGAATCGCCTCAGGATCTCCAGGATCTGCCGGCTCCCGAAGCCCCGCCCGCGATAGTCCGGAAGAACGCAGTTCTGGCCGACGGTGCCGTGGCCGGGCCCGGGCCGCGGATCGTAGGACCCGAGGCCGACGGTCTCGTTCCCGAGCTGGCTGACGAAGACGCATCGCCCGATCGTGTCCGGTTGAGCGAAGGCCCGGCGATCGAAGTTCGCCCACTTTTCGGGTTCCTGCCCCCAGAGGTCCGGCTCCAACTCGACGAGAGCGGCGTAGCTTCGGCCGATGATGTCCGCCAGCGCGCCCGGGGAAAAAGCGCTCAGGGGCTCGAAGGTCAGGGCGGGAACGGACATCACCGATCATCTCTAACAGAACCACCATGTTCCGTCAAACGGCCCGTCCCATCCTCCGCCGCGGGCGACCTCCCGGCTCGAGGATTTGTGAGAATTTGCAGGCGACAGCCGTCGATCGTTTTTGGTAAGATACGCCTTCGCAAACCTCGTCCCGTCGGAGGTATCGCGTGAAGAAGAACCTGCCGATCGCCATCGCCCTGATCGCGCTCGTCGTCCTGGCCCTGGCCGCGTGCGCCCCGCAAAGCGCCATTGCCCCGCGGCCCAAGGGCTACCTTTTCATCATCGGCGGCGGCGAGCGCGACGCCCCGCTGATGAAGCGCTATATCCAGCTGGCCGAGGCCCACGACACGGGCAAGATCGTCATCTTCACCATGGCCTCGAGCGTCCCCGACGAGGTCGGCCCCGAGCTCCTGACCGAATTCGAAGGCAACGGCGCCAAGAACACCGTTTATTATAACCTGAGCCGCGGCCAGGCCATGCAGCCGGGGAGCGACAAGATCCTCGACGGCGCCGGGGGCATCTGGTTCTCCGGCGGCGACCAGGCCCTCCTCACCGCGGCCCTCCTCGACACGCCGATCCACAAACGCATGCTCGAGCTCTACGGCCAGGGTTGTGTCGTCGGGGGCACCAGCGCCGGCGCGGCCGTCATGAGCGAGTTCATGATCACCGGCAACGAGAAGCGGGCCGGCGGCGAGGAGGGGACCTGGGAGGTCATCCTGGCCGACGACGTCGAGCACGCGCCCGGCTTCGGGTTCGTCACCCAGGCGGTCATCGACCAGCACTTCGTCACCCGGCGCCGGCACAACCGCCTCATCGCCGTCGTGCTCCAGAACCCGACCCTGGTCGGCGTCGGCATCGAGGAATCGACGGCCGTTCTGGTCCGGCCCGACGGTAAGTACGAGGTCCTCGGCGAGGGCCCGGTCATCGTCTACGACGCCCGCCGGGCGAAGACCTTCCGGTCGCCCGACGGCCGTCTCGGCGGTCACGACGTGACCATGCACGTGTTGCTGGCCGGCGACGTCTATGACCTGGCGTCCGGCCGGGTCGAGGAGCCCGTCAAGTGAGGTCCGGGACCAAAACGCTCCGCCTGCCCCACACCCTCATCCTGATCTACGTCATGGTCGTCCTGACCGTGATCGCCACCTGGATCATCCCCGGCGGCGAATACCAGCGGGTGGAGAAGGACGGCCGGCAGGTCCCCGTGGCTGGGTCCTACAGCCGGGTGGCCAGCGAGCCGCAGGGGCTCGGCGGCCTGCTCGTCTCGCCCATCCGCGGCTTCATGGAAGCCGGGGCCATCATCGCCATCCTGCTCGCGGTCGGCGGCGCCTTCAACGTCATTCAGCAGACGGGGGCTATCTCGGGCGTCATCCGCAACATCACCTACACCTTCGGGCGGAACAAGGCCCTGCGGGTGCTGCTCATCCCCGTCGTCATGCTCATCTTCTCCCTGGGGGGCGGGGTCTGGGGCATGTGCGAAGAGACCATGCCCTTCATCCTGGTCTTCGTGCCTCTGGCCCTGTCGCTCGGCTACGACACCATCACCGGCGTGGCCATGTGCTTCGTCGGGGCGGCGGCCGGGTTCGCCGGCGCCTTCTTCAATCCCTTCACCGTCGGCATCGCCCAGGGCATCGCCGGGCTGCCCATGTATTCGGGCCTGGGCTACCGGATCGCCGTCTGGGCGGCCGGCACGGCCATCGCCATCGCCGTCGTCATGCGCTACGCGGCCAAGGTCCACAAGAACCCGGCTTCGAGCCCGACCTTCGAGGAGGACCAGGAGAAGCGCAGGAAATTGAGCGTCGACGGGCCCGTCCTCGAGCGGGTGGCCCTGACCCTGCGCCAGAAGCTGGTCCTGGGGGTCTTCGCGGCCGGCTTCGGGGTCATGGTTTTCGGCATCCTCAAATACAAGTGGTACATCGACGAGATCGGCGGCGTTTTCCTGGCCATGGGCATCCTGGCCGGCATCGCCGGCGGCCTCAAGGGCGACGCGTTCGGCAAGGCCTTCGTCGAGGGGGCCAAGGACATGGTCAACGCCGCGCTGATCATCGGCACGGCCCGGGCCATCCTCATCGTGGCCCAGGACGGCAAGATCATGGACACCATCCTGGCCGGCCTGGCCGGGGCCATCTCGCGTTTCAGCCCGGTCATCTCGGCCCAGATCATGTTCGTCTCCCAGTGCGTCATCAACTTCTTCGTCCACTCGGGAACGGCCCAGGCGGCCCTGACCATCCCCATCATGGCCCCGCTCGGCGACCTGGTCGGCATCACCCGGCAGACGGCCGTCCTGGCCTTCCAGTTCGCCGAGTACATCAACCCCGTCCTGCCGACGTCCGGCGTGACCATGGGCGTGCTGGGGCTGGCCGGCCTGCGCTGGGAGAAATGGGCCAAGTGGATGGTGCCGCTGCTCGTCCTGTGGGTGCTGTTCGCTGCCCTGGCCCTCATCCCGCCGGTGCTGACGAACTGGGGCCCGGCCTAGACGCGCCCGGCCCGAAGGAGAGGCTTATGTCCGACGACAGCAAGCCCGGGCCCCGCATCAAGATCGTTAAGGACGGGCCCTACCTCGTCACCGGGAGCGTCCCGCTCGACGAGCAACGGATCTCCTATGGCCCCGACGGCGAGCCGGACCGCTGGGTCCAGGGGCCGGCCTATCCGGAGCAGGAGAGCTACTCCTTGTGCCGATGCGGCGCTTCGAAGGACAAGCCCTTTTGCGACGGCAGCCACGTCGAGGCCGGGTTTGACGGGACGGAAACGGCCGGCCACGGCTCTTGTCTGGCCGGGACCGAACGGACGGTGGGGCCGGGCGTCGACCTGACCTGGTCGCCGAAGCTGTGCATGGGCATCGGCTTCTGCCATGCCGGCCGGGACGCCTGGCACTACGCCGTGGCGTCCGCCGAGCCCGAGGCCCGGGCCAAGGCCGTCGAAGAGGCCGGCAACTGCCCTTCCGGGGCCCTGGTGGCCTGGGACAAGGGGACGGGGCAGGCCGTCGAGCCCGCGTTCGCTCCGAGCGTGAGCCTGGTCGAGGACTCGCAAAGAGGGCTGTCCGGTCCCATCTGGGTCAAAGGCGGGGTGCCGATCGAGTCGGCCGACGGCCGGGAGTACGACCGCTGCAACCGGGTCACCCTGTGCCGGTGCGGCCTGTCGAAGAACAAGCCCTTTTGCGACGGGGCCCACGCCGAGGCGGGCTTCAAGTCCCGGCCCTGATCGCGCCGGCCGCCGGGCAACCTTTTCCCCCCTGTTTTCATCTATACCGGTGTGAACGACATGACCGCCTCCTCGTGCCTCCTTCTGGCCATTCCCGGCCGAATCGGGGATAATGGCTGCCGAGGCGATTATGAATCCTTCCTCGAGGCGGCCCTAGGCATGGAACGCCTGCGCCGCGAGGGCCCCGTCTGGGGGACGGCCGACAAGGCCCGCCTGGAGGACCTGGTGGCCCGGGGGCGGGCCGGCGAAATGACGGCCCTCGAGGCCATCTACGAGATGTTCAAGGGGCCGGTCTTCGGCCTCGTCTACCGCCACGCCCAGGACCGGGCCGCCGCCGAGGACCTGCTCCAGGACGTTTTCCTCAAGGTCTTCAGCCACATGCGCGAGGTCCGCGACGCGTCCACGTTCCCGGCCTGGGTCTATCGCATCGCCCTGAACACGGCCTACAGCCACCTCCGCCAGAAGCGGACCCAGGCGGGCAAGGTCGTGCCGCTGGCGGACGTCGAAGGCCGGGTGGAAGAGCCGGGAACGGAGCCCGTCGAGAGGGACCTTCAGGGCCCGCTCGAGGAGGCCATCCGGGCCCTGGCGCCGCGGCTGCGGACGGTCTTCGTCCTGCACGACGTCCAGGGCTTCAAGCACGAGGAGATCGCCAGGACGATCGGCTGCGCCGTCGGGACCTCCAAGTCGCAATTGTTCAAGGCCCGGCTGAAAGTCCGCGCCCACCTGCGGGCCCGGCAGGCGGTCTAGGAGAGCGCGATCATGAGATGCCGCAAAGCCATGCGAGACGCGAGCCGCGCCCTCGACGGCGAGCTCGGCGGGCGGGAGAAGGCCCGGCTGGAGCGCCACCTGGCGGCCTGCCCGGAGTGCCGGGCGCTCGAGGCCGATTTACGGAAGATCGTGGCCGGCGCGGCCAAGCTCGGCGCGCCCGAGCCGTCGGAACGGGTCTGGGACCATATCCGGGCCGGACTGACGCGGGACGCGGCGGGGCAGGAGCGGGGACGGGCGGCGGCATGGGCGCCGGGGCAGGCGCGGCCGGCGTTCGGGTCGGGGCGGCCGGCTTGGCGTTACGCCGGCATCGCCGCCCTGGCCCTCGTCCTCGTCGCGGCGGGGGTCGTGGCCGGCCGGAGGCTGGGCCGCGGGCCGGGTCCCGAAGAGCGCGAGCGCTACACGCTGGCCAAGCTCGACGAGGCCGAGCGCTACTACCAGCAGGCCATCCGGGCCATGACCGAAGCGTTCAGCGCCGAGAAGGGCGCGCTCCGGCCCGAGGTGGCCGAGCTGTTCGAGCGCAACCTGTCGGTCATCGACGCCACCATCACGGCCTGCCGGCAGGCCGTGCTCGACGAGCCGGACGACCTCGAGGCTCGCGATTACCTGAGGGCTGCCTATACGCGAAAGATCACCCTGCTCGACGACGCCCTGGACCTCCAGCGAAGGGGCCGGGATGTCGCGAACGGACCGAAGATACTCTGACCGGATGAGAAGATGAGAAGGAGGACCCCATGATCAAGAGACTCCAAGGACGCGGGATCGCCGTTCTGGCCGCCGCGGCCGTCGTCGTCGCGCTGGTCGCGGCGCCGGCCCTGGCCGAGCAAAAGTACGAGGAGAAGTTCGAGAAGACCGTGCCGCTCGCCAAGACCGGCCGGCTTTACCTGAGCAACATCTCGGGCAACGTCGAGATCATGACCTCGAAGGAGGCCCAGGTCCGGATCGAGGCCCTCAAGACCTCCAAGGCCGGCTCTCTCGACAAGGCCAAGGAGAACGCGGCCAAGGTGACCATCGAGGTCACGGGCGAGGCCGACGTCGTGCGCGTCGAGACGCTGTATCCCAAGCGCCAGGGCGGCTTCTGGGGCGGGGACTCGCTCAACGTCTCCGTGGATTATAAGGTCTGGGTGCCCGAACAGGCCGGGGTTGAGCTGCGCTCGGTCAGCGGCGATGTCCGGGTGGCGCCCATCGGCGGCGCGGCCAAGATCAAGAGCGTCAGCGGCAACGTCGATCTGGACGGCGCGGCCGGCGCGGACGTCGACCTGGTCAGCGGCGACCTGACCCTGAAGGCCATCGGCGGGGACGCCCGCATCAAGGCCGTGTCCGGGGACATCGAAGCCACGGCGGTCAAGGGCTCGATCGACGTCAAGGCCGTCAGCGGCGACATCAAGCTCCTGGACGTGAGCGGGGCCCAGACGATCAACGCCGAGAGCGTCAGCGGCAACATCACCTACGAGGGCGGGATCCTGGCGGGCGGCCGCTACGAGATCAAGACCCACAGCGGCGACGTGCGCATGACCATCCCGGCCGGCTCGGCCTTCGACCTGGAGGCGAACACCTTCAGCGGCGACATCGACAGCGAGTTCGAGATCACGGTCGTGGGCAAGATATCGCCGCGCGAAATCCAGGGCCAGGTCGGCAAGGGCGGGGCCACGCTGGTCCTCAAGACCTTCAGCGGCAACGTCGACCTGAAGAAGAAGTAAGGCGGCGTCCTTTCAGGGGGCGGCGGCATCGCCGCCCCCTTTTTTGTATAATGGCCGGCATGCGCCGCGTCCACGCCATCAATTTCGTCCGCACCATGACCCTGGTGACGGCCGCTTTCCTGGCCCCGCTGCGGTTCCTGGAGCTCGGCTTCGACGGTCCGGCCATCGGGACCATCGTGGCCTTGCTGGCGGCCGCGCCTATCGTCTTCGCCTTCCCGACCGGCTGGCTGAACGACCGGGTATCGATGAAGAAGGTCATCGGGGCCGGTCTGCTGGCGATGGCCCTGGCCATCGCCGCCGTGGCCGTGGTCCGGGGCGTGGCGCCGATGGCGGCGGCCTTCCTCCTGCTCGGCGTCGCCAATAATGCCGTCAACGTATCGATCAACAGCCTTTATTACAAGGACGGGCGCGAGCCGGATTCGAACCGGAAGTACGGCCGCTTCGTCGGCTGGCTCTCGCTGGGGCCGCCGGCCGGGCTGCTGCTCGGCGGCCTGCTCGTCCGGGGGATCGGCTTCCGGGCTTTCTTCGGCGTCCTGGCGGCCCTGACGGCCTTGGCTGCCCTGGCCGTGCCCGGCCTCGGCGACGAAAGGTTCGCCGCGGTGTCCATCCGCGAATACCGGTTTGGCCTCTTCAATCGGCGGACGCTGCTCTTTTCCGCCTTCCTGGTCCTTCTGGCCCTTCACTGGGGCACCGAACAGACGGTCTACGGGCCTTTCCTGCGGACCCGGCTCGGCCTGGGGGATTCGGGCGTGGCCCTCTACATGGCGGGGGCCTACCTGGGGCTGGCCCTGGCGGCGTTCCTGGTCGGCCGGCTGCGGGATGACCCGGTCCGCGACCGCCGTCTCTTCCTGCTGGGCATGGTCCTGTCGGGCGGCGGGCTCATCCTCATGACCGTCCGCAGCCTGCCGCTGTCGTTCGCCTTCCGCTTCATCCACGAGTGCGGCGACGGACTCATGGGGGCTTTCGTGGTGCTGACGATCTCCCGGCTGTTCGGTAAGGCGACGATCGGCGGCAGCGCCGGCCTCCTGACCGCCCTGCAGACCTCGGGCCACATGGCCGGCAGCGTCGCCTTCTCCTGGCTGGGGTTCCGGGCCGGCCTGCAGGTGCCGATGATCGTCGCCGGGGCCGTCCTCATTGCCAACGCCGCCTTCGGCACCATCGCCGTTCCCTCGAAGATGGGGGACGCTTCGCATTCTCGGGTATCATGTCCCCGTTAAGATGATCGCGACCAAGGGCACGGGCTTCGACATCATCCTCGTCAGCGGCGAGCCCTACGCCGACCACCCGCTCTCGCCGGTCGGGATGATCGCCCGTGTCCTCGACGCCGAGGGCTGGAACGTCGGGGTCATCGAGTGCCCGGACTGGAAGGGGACCGCCGACTTCCTCAAGCTCGGCCGGCCGCGCCTCTTCTTCGGCGTCACCTCCGGCTCGATCGACTCCATGCTCGTCAACTACACGCCGCTCAAGCGCGAGCGGGCCGTCGACC